>Ga0209830_10002656_pt1 | contig 14212 bp, 16 predicted proteins | sample ArcticOcean_MG_C_12_FD_187439 | JGI IMG/M metagenome (GOLD analysis project Ga0209830, IMG submission 187439) | Marine microbial communities from western Arctic Ocean - ArcticOcean_MG_CB8_130 (SPAdes) (version 2) | ecosystem: Environmental > Aquatic > Marine > Oceanic | place: Arctic Ocean...
CATGGGTGTGGAACCATTGTTGTTTGGTATTCGAACGTCCTCTTGCGCACCATGATCAAACAACCACTGCAGTGCTTGCACGTTGTTTTTGTAACTTGCAATCCACATGGGTGTGACACCATTGTTGTTTGGTGTTCGAACGTCATTTTGCGCACCATGAGCATACAGCCACTGCAGTGCTTCCACGTTATTCTCTCGACTTGCAATACACATTGGTGTCGTACCATCGTCCATCGGTGTTCGAACATCTGCTTGCGCACCATTATCAAACAACCACTGCATTGCTTCCACTTTGTTTTCTTGACTTGCAAGGAACATGGGTGTGATACCATCGGTGTCTGGTGTTCGAAGATCTTGATTCCATTCAGGAAAAAGTTGGTACATCAATTGCATTGCTATTACGTCACCTAACATACACAGATGAGACATAGGTGGGTATCCGTAGTCACGAATAAACGCGTTCCTGGTCTGGTATTGTTCCCTGGTGGCTGTCATTGTTCTTGGTAGGAGAAGATGAAGAATAAGGGGGAGTGTTGTGGTCTTTTTTTTTTGAATACTGTACACAAAGGTTGTTAGAGTGTGCAAATTAGCCACAGAGAGTATATTATGATGTAACTTAATTTTTCAAATAGTTATGTTATACTTTGAACCCTATCTTATCCATCAAAAAAGAATCAGTATTGCACAGCTTTCCTTCCAACCAAAAGTGTTTAATAATAATACTTTCTCCAATGCCTCTATCTCTATTGCGAGATGCTTTGGCAATCGATTTGGTTGTCAACATAATGAAGAAGAGTTGACCACGGTGATGCCATTCAATACGGTCAATTTTGTGCAGATTTATTAGTTCTATGAGTTGTAATCTTCGGTGATTTTTGGACCGTGTTAGTGTTAGTAACAGAAAAAGGAGTAGACAGATTATTGGTAACAGAATAAACCACATTTCTTATTTGAAACTCGCTATATACACTACTATAATAACTTATTTCTTGGTGAATTTCTAATGTACTACGTCTAATGTACTACGTCTAATGTACTACGTCTTTTGCACTACTTTTCGTACAAAACTATGCTCGATTTAGGCGTCTCCTCGAGAGTATGGTGGTAATGTTACTTTTTAGTGCTAAACCATTTAGTGGTTCCAATTTTTATTAAACTAAAAATAAGTGATTTATTGGTTTTTTTTTCTGTGTTGGTTTAATCAGATAATTCTTTAACTGTTTCAATCGTACCATACAATGTACCTTCTGTTTCTGGACAATAATTCCTTCCTTCATGATTGTTAGTGGAAACACATTCTTTGGTTAGTGGAAAGAGAAGATGGATTGTGGACGATGTGTCAGAGGAATACAATCCATAAGAAGAACTATTCCCACTTGTCCCATTCCCATCAACTTTGGTCTGATCACCTTCCAACACAATCAATGCATTACTACCACAGAATATTCCACTCTGTCCACACTGTGTGAACACACAATTGATTAATCTTCCTTTTGTGTTCATCGCAAACACACCACAACCACCACATTGAGTAAAGGTCATATCTTTACACAAAAAGGAAAGACCATTCATGCTATACAACCCATGTCTACTCGATCCTTTCATGGTCATCCCTTGCATGTCCACTCTCTTCCCTTCCTCATTCGTTCCTTGCATCTTGAAACCACCACCTTGAATGAAGGTGTTGTCTTGTCCAGCACCGATTATCTTCAATGGATAGTTAATTCTCAAATAGTCTTCATCCACTTCATAATCCCCCTCTTTAATAAAAAAGATCGTCGGTGCTCGTGTTGGATCCTCACGATACAATTCATCACAGCGAGCTAACAAACTCGCCAGCGAAGGGTGGTTTGGATGTGGGTACTCTGTATACACACAACCTTTATATTCACCAGTACCAAGTCCAGGCGGTAGAGAAGCGTTAAACATATTGCAAAGAAGACGCAAACGACCACGTTCAGAGTGCGTTGGACCAACCAGAGCAAAGATGCGCTTCCACCACTTGATGAGATGAAGTGGCTCCTGGCCGTCGCCTGGGTGGCACTCCACAATCAATCTATCAGAGAGGTATTGGAAGCGTTGGGCTGACATTGTTGTTGATAGGATGAAATTTATACTGTTGTGGTCTTTTTTTTTTGAATACCTTGTCTTGTGCAAGGAATCAGGAATAGTCAACTGGCAAACCTAAAAATAGTGATGAATATGTAACTTAATTTAAATTAAAGTCTGACCGGACTTTTAATAAAACTACGAAAATCAATACGGATTAAAACGGTGTCATGATTGTGGTCTACGCATTCCACTATCTTAATCCGTGAAACAAGATCCACGACCGCATCATTCGAATGCAAGGCTACCCGCGGAAATATGTTGCGCATGTTTCGTGTAATAAATTCTTCAGAAGCAAGCCAACCAATGGGTTCATCTCCATGATAAGCTTTGACCGCGAATGCATCGTGCTCATTGTCTTCACATTTCAAAATGACTTTCGTCCCTTGTTTAAACACATATTCTTTGTTAAAACGGTAGATATTGTTCAATACTGCAAAAATGGTATGTGTAGGATATTCATCAGGGGGTTGTTGCTCTTCTTCCAGATACCACTGCTTCCATGCATCGACGTCTGGATTCGGACGTATACTATTCAATAAGGGCCCGCGTAATTCGTCGACTACTGCTTTGTACGCTGTCTCAGCCGCACTCTTATCTTCCAAAGCGTCCCAAAGAATAAACGGATCGATTGAGTTTTGCGAATTCCCAACAGGCTCAAGCGTTTCTAAAAGCCTATGAACGTTGTTTATCAAACCCTGCATTTGTTTGCGTTCAATCACAATAACGTTTAACGCTTTTCTTTCATTGACGTGAGCTCTTCCCATGGACGCTTTTTTTCCTCTAAAACATGCAAATATAACTCCTTCAATGTCTTCGGGAAACATTTCAATGGCAATTTGAATTAAATAATAGAGCCATTTTTTGATATTACTATTATTTGAAATCGGTTTGTTGGAGGAAGAGCGCGAGGCCAACGATGTGTAAAGTGGACCCCAGCAACTTTTAATTTCGATCACCATTTTTTTTCCTTGGTATGTACACATTCCATCGGGTTGACATACAAGATTTAAGTTTCCTATTTTATAATGCGAACGCCCAACGTCATATGTTATATCATTACTTAATATGTAACCCGAAGCCAAATGTTTCTCAGCTTCCAGTTTAATATCTCTAGGGACTTGTAAGTAATCTAATTCACCATGAATTTGTTGAATGCATCGCTGCGCAATCGCCATTTCTTCGCGAGCAAGGTCGCCATCACGTCCAACTTGTTTAGCATACTCAATGGTTCGATGATTGACCCATGCTGAATTTAATTGTTGGACAACATCTTCTTTTTTTAGTAATTTACGACAAAGCGCATCTAAGTGTTCACGATCGCGCGCAAACCCGTCTTGGCCACGGACACTTTCAACATGTTTTTTTATTTCTGTGATGGCATTATGTTCTTGAACATGGCCATGTGGGAAAATTTTTTCAACCAAAAGCCCCTCCGTTGGCATAGGATCTTTCTTTTTTGGTTTGGGATTTTTCGTAGATGGACTTAGACCATAAAATAAACCAGCTACACCTGATGCAGAAATACGTGACATTATGTACAATTTATATTTACTTATATAGGTTTATGATGTTACCGACCGTATATCACACATCAGCTTGAAACGCTGGTGTAAAATACTCATGAGTCCCTCCAATTGTACTATCTCATTATCAATCACGAGAACGCGCCATCTTGAAATGTAGCCAGCTTCATGACTCGCCTTTATATCCGCAATTCGTGTGAGTAATTTGTGAATATGTTCGACAGCTTGCACCACATGACTTGCAGCAGTTTTAAGTGGTTCTTTGTCACATTTTAAAGCAATACAAGTTCTTTCGATTGTTTGTAGTGTAGCTGGTATATCGTGCTTAACAATGATTTCGTGCAACGTGGGAGACGTGGTGCCGCTTCTAAGCGAGCTTATAAGTGTTATGGTTGAATTGACGAGTGGTGAAATAGCCGATGACACGACAATTTTTCCAGCGGTACCTGCTAATAATATAAGTCCAGCTTGCATTTTGAGTATTTACAGGTGTGTAAATAGGTCAATGTGGTTACCGCTGGGTTTGTTCTTCATGAGTTCCATTACAATGTCCTATCATCTTAACGAAATCGAACCAACAAAAATGTGGTTATTGTTGGTCAATACATCCATATTGTATTACATTTTGTTTCGACAAATATGGTTCAAGGATAAGTTAGAAAATACATATATCTTATGGGCGGGATTACTTGCCACTAACCAGAGCATGATGGGTGAACGATGGAGTTTTCTATCATCAACGTGGATAGTATCGTCAATCTGTTGGCAATATATCAATCCCAGACAATAAATCCGTTTTTTTAAATGTAGTAGATATATAATACACGTGTTTGAACTTAATGTTGTTGCTATTGATTCCAATTTTTGTACTGGTATTAGTAACAACATATGTCATGCGAGACAAAGACAAAGACAAAGGGTCCAAATATTTGAGTTTGGGTATTTTATTTATTTTATGGTTTGAAATATTATTCATATCGATTTCATTTGGTCAAATAAAATTGACCCCACATAATAATGTAAAAATAAATATGACTGATGAAATAGATAAACTTTTAAATTGTGTTCTACACAAGATACCATCATTAACCAAATCTTGGAATTTGCTCAAAGACTGTGTACATACTATAGAAATCTACCATGTTCCCAAATCTAAAGTACCAATAGGAAAAAATATACCAATTGCTTTTGTGACACCAAAAGTATATCCCAATGATGTGTTCGTAGTCAATTCTGAATACGATTTCTTACACAATACAAGTAAAGCGCTTGTAGTCATACACGAATGTACACATCTTGTTTTAAAGACAGTAGACCACGCTTATTTATGGCAACCACATTTTAGCAGATTGACGTCAACAAAACACTTGGAAAATGCCGATTCATATATTAATATTATAATAAATAATTGTATTAGTGAATAAATGTATTAGTGAATTATAATATTAACGATATTTGCGTTTTTTAGAATTTCTCTCGTAGACTGGCGAAGGTTGATATTGAGTGTTTCTTCCATCATGGTTTCTATCGTAGTTTCTTCTATCGTCTTGGTAGTTTCTTCTATCGTGGTTTCTTCTATCGTAGTTTCTTCTATCGTCTTGGTAGTTTGTTCCACGATAGTTATCTCTACGGGTTCGTTCATCTTCGTTGTTTTTTCTGTCATTTTGGTAGTTTCTTCCGTCATCTCTGGGTCGTTTTCCCCGTTTTGTCTTGTCAAACATGGGTGACATAGGTCGTTTTCCCCGTTTTGTCTTGTTAAACATGGGTGACATAGGTCGTTTTCCCCGTTTTGTCTTGTCAAACATGGGTGACATAGGTCGTTTTCCTCGTTCGTGGTCTGGTTTTCTGCCTGGCCATCTTGGAACATTTTTTTTATTGTAATACGTTTCCCACCATTTACTTTTACTAGGTCGAATACCAGATGTATTGCTCGATATTCGACGACACTCACGCAATACTTTTTTCGCAATGGGAAGGTCAGAAGTATGACATTTTTCCACAATGCGGTCCGTCACTTCATCACCATACCCACACCCATGGGTTAAAATATTGTCAACACACGCCACGAATGTATGAAACTCATCCGTATCTACAGGAATACCAACATCTATTGCTAAATCTTTCGCCATTGTATAGAGTATAAAAAGGTGCTTAAATACACAAAATGGAACGTCCAACTTTTCATTACAATGGAAATCCAGTTAGAGCCGCTGGAATATTATTTTGGACTGAAATAAATGGCGTTCGTTGGAAATTACTTCGCCATTACAAGGGTAAATGGCAAGATATAGGTGGAAAAACGGATAAAAAAGATGAAAATTTTATGGACACTGCCGTTAGAGAAGCCAAAGAAGAAACGAATAATAAATTTATATGTCCGGAATTGATATATGATATTCTCAAAAATCCAAAAAAAACAAAGATACAATACGACGCAAAGTGTAAATATATTTTATTTAAATGTTATGTCGAACCAAAATTAAAAGATTTAACGGACTTTGGCGAAAATGAAAATGGTAAGCCACATAAATTTAAATGGTTTAAAAAATTGCCAAAATTGCATTTCCGTTTGAGTAAGTTTGTTATTTAACCCAATGAGGTAAACCCGCTTGTTGGGATTGGATCAATGCTTTTAATTGTTCTATTTGTTGTTTTAATTGTTGATTTTCAAAATATAGTGCGTATATAAGTTGTTTTGGGGTTGGTGATTTGTTTTTGTTCGTGGTAATAATCGCAAGCTCTGATGAGTCAATACGCATGTTTGTAAAATGATGAACAAGAGTATCCATTAATATATATATTTTTATAAATCACTTTTATATTCGTAATTTCTTATAGTCTATGCATCCGCTTCCTTGTAAATTTGCCAGTGATTATATTTAAGCATATTGGTGGAGATCATTCATGTTTGATGTTTACCAATGGATTAAAGATTGTGTAGCAGTGTTTGTCTTCGTCTTGTTATCACAGATGCCGAAAGTATTGGAAGACAGAATCATCATGTCGTTTCTTTTCTCGTGTTTCTGTTTAATAGACACGCTGTTTTTTTGTTACGCGAGATGCTTTCGTAGGCAATGGACACGTGCGACATACAAAGATTTGTGTGGTGCAATTACTATGTGGTCATTAACAATGTTGTACATATTCACGTCCATAGTGTTACCGTTATCAGAATTATATTGGGTGTTTGTGTTTATAAATGTAAGTTATGTGTATTCGGTGGTAAACACCGTGAATGTGTACAATTAGTTTTCATGCAACGTGGTTCTGTAGCAATTGTTATAATCTTGTTTGTCGTTGTTGCACCAAAAATCACCGCGAATACGGTGTATTGAATCGATATAAAAATCAGTGACTGATAAATAGGTTTGTTGATTGTATTCCACATGCCCGTGTGGTGTAGTACGCCCCCTTGCCATTTCTTTACCTGCGATGTAGACAATCACAGTATCGCCCATTTTGTTAAAACAACGAATTACAGAACAGGAATATCATATGTGTAACAAAAAAATATCTATTCAAAATATCTATTCAAAATTCTATTCAAAATATTAGTTATTTATATTCAAACAACTAAACAATGTCATACTTTTCTGCTCTACAAAATTCTCGATGGACACATGTGGGAGGAACAAGTTCCTATTTTACCATTTCATTCGGTTCAAGAGGCTTAAATGGCATCTGCGTACATAATCTAACTAAAAAATCACAATCAGACATTGTTGAATGGTTTGAGTGCAAGTCTATTCGCCTCGTCAAAAATGTACCAGAGGATGGACTTTGGTGGAGTTTTGAAAAATATTCTAAAAATTATAAAACTGGAAATAAAGAAGACATTATGTACGAGGGGGGTTATACGTTTAAAATGGGCAAAGAAGCGCACGAAAGAATGTTCCCTAAGAAAATAAGTATTTGTTGTAGATAAAAATAAGTATATGTATTATTTTTTTAAACTACTGTTTCTCTGTCGGTACCTTTAGAAGCATCTCTTGTCTCTTGAAAACGTTATCAAATTCTGAAAACGTTATCAAATTCTGACCCTATAAATAGAGACTATATGAAACTAAAATGTCATTACTCAAACATACTCCAGAAGAAGAAGAAATAAAAAAACCTGACATCCATGAACATTATATCGGTAGTCATCCAACTTTAAGTTATAGAGGCGCCAGTGCTTCCAAGCACCAGGATCACTTACAAGAGTATGTCGAAGTCCATCCATTTCAAAACACGGAACCAAGAGAGCCAACGCATCACCGTATCGTTTCTAGGGGTGTATATGCTACTAACAAAATGGTAGACGCCTGGGAAATCGGCGCATCAGCGGCAGGTAAACTGTGGAATGGTACTAAATGGATTGCTGATGAATTAGGTATTACTGAAGCTTTACAAAATCTGTACACGATTATTAAAGGTTGGAGTGAGAGTGCATTAAAAGATGTTATCTCCCTAATGACCGACTGGCATATTAAGTTAATGGATGTGCTTCCAACAATATCTTCCATTCGTGATACATTAATTGAGAAATTGAGATTAAAAAACACAGTTAATTCCAAATATTTCAAGACAGCTGTTCAAAAGTTATCTACCGTAATTACATTTGTGACAGCAGCGGGTCGACAAGCACAATTATATATGACTAATACAGTTCAATACGCTTTAAAACATACCTACGAACAACGCAAAGCAACCAAAGAAAAGGCCTTAAAGGGTGTTAAAAAAGCATTTGTGATGGTTAATGGTCAAATCAAAAATCTTGCGAATCACTGGGGCATCTCACCTGAAATGTTCGGACCTAAAAACGCAGAAGATATTAAAAAATTGATAAAAAGATTCAAGAAGAAAGGTGGAGGGGAAGACGAAGTGGAGAAAGAAGCTATTCTTGCTCTAACTTTGGGGAAATTAAAACAATCACTCGAAGACGAAAAAGACACCATTATAGCCAGAATAGCGGTAGGTGATAAAGTGCTCTACAAAGCACGACGCTGGCGAGACGCAAGAGATGGAAAGACGGGAGTTGTCTCAAAAATCACGGATTATGGTTCATTCATTGTCAAGTTTGATGACGGTTCACACGGTCTCGAAACGACAGACAGAAATGAACTTGTATTCGTATCACGACCTAAATCGGAACCTGAATCGGGAGGATGGTGGTAAAATCACACAAATAATAAATATTTCTTAAATTTTATCTCTCAATGTGTGTGTTGGAGGCATAGTGGTCATATGTCAACCCTTTTTATACTACTACTTTTCACAAAATAGCATAAACGGCTCTGGCATACCAGGAGTCAAATCACGAGCTGCTATTACTGTTATATTAATTTGATTGTATAAATATAAAATATTTCGAACTTTAACCGCGAAGAAAAAACTAAGGAATTACAACTTTGCTTTTAAAGGTGACAAAGAACACACAGATTAATTATTGTTTGATGTGACGCATGATAAATTGATCTTTGATATCGTATAACTCTTCTTGTATGATTTTGTTCAATGTTTCCCACTGAATTGGAAATAAACACAACGCCCCTTTGCATTTTTGTGGTTGTGTAAATGCTATTGTTTTTTCGATCATAATATGAACTTCGTTCTCACTGGCCCAGACGCTAACACATGGTTCAGTTGACGGACGTTGTTCAGAGACTAACATAGCTCCCACTATTGAACCAGTTGTTTGATCTAAGCCTTTCATAGCGTCCATAGTATCCACAAAATTTTTATTTTTAAATGTAGAAGCTGCATTCAATTGGACTGTCGACAAGATAGGTTCTGGTTTTTGCCGTGTTTGGCCTGTGTGTATCAAAACCCAACGCGAATGAGCATTAAACTCTTCCCCTCCACCTTTAAATTTACTTTGAGAGCGGTTTTCAATATTTTTGCCTCTATAAAGAATCAAGGCTGCTGCTGGCTGTTTTATGCTAAGTGTTGCAAAGCCTTCGGTTGTTTTTCTTTTTTTCTTTTTAGGAGCACCGTATACCACATTTTTGTTTACGCCTAATAAAGTACTCTTGTGATGATTTAAAGTCATATTGTGGTGATTTAAACGTGTCTTGTTGTTGGTTGATGTCATTTTTGTTATGGAAGTTTGATTATTGGTGGAGTTTGTCTTTTTCTTTAGACTTTTCCTTGAATTGATTAGACTTTTCCTTGGATTGATTAGACTGAAACTTTTTGGATTGAGCATACCTGTCACTTCTATTCAAACAATTATTTTCTATTCAAATAATTATTTTCTATTCAAACAATGTCATACTTTTCTCGTCTACAAAATTCTCGATGGACACATGTGGGAGGAACAAGTTCCTATTTTACCATTTCATTCGGTTCAAGAGGCTTAAATGGTGTCTGCGTACATAATCTAACTAAAAAATCACAATCAGACATTGTTAAATGGTTTGAGTGCAAGTCTATTCGCCTCGTCAAAAATGTACCAGAGGATGGACTTTGGTGGAGTTTTGAACAATATTCAAATCAATATACAACTGGAAATAAAGAAGAAATAATGTACGAGGGGGGTTATACGTTTAAAATGGGCAAAGAAGCGCACGAAAGAATGTTCCCTAATAGAAAATAATTATTTGTATATTTCTTTTTTGTAAATAGTTCATTTTTGTATATTTCTTTTTAAAATTTCTTCACAATAGTTCTTAATTCTATTCTAAAATTTTTTACTACTCATTGTCTTGGACTGTCAAGCAGTCACAATATACAAAATTGTTACGACTGGTATGTGTTCGGACAATCCATATGATTATTCGCACATCTGGTAGTTACCATCCGCGTCAATCTCGCCGACCAATAATGCTTGTGTTGTGCGAGCCGCTGATTGTTGTCTTCGAATGCGTGCAAAGTTTCCCGCATTGTTCTCAATTCTTTCATCACGTTTTTGTTGGGCCCACTTTGCTCGCTCCATGAGCCTACGCTCTTCGCTCGTGCGTTTGCCTTGTTCGAATGTGATTATCCCATCCATTTTATTCTTATGGTTAGGGTTACGCTCCCTTTTTTTGTGAATAGTTGTATTCTAATTTTTTCTATTTAAAATTTACAAAGAAATTTAAATTGAAACAAAGAAATTTAAATTGAAACAAAGAATTCAAACATGGTCAAATCAAATACTCCTTCTCGTGATATGCGTGCTCTCCAGCGCGACCGTCGCAAAATAACAAACGAACTCGTTCAATCAAAGCGAAACGCTGTAGTATTCAAGAAAATGGTATCTTCTGCACGGGATAAGGCTATTGTCAAATTTATACGTCTGTACAAAAAAGAAAAAACATTAGAAGAAGAAAACCGACTGTTACTTGCAAGTTTGAAAAATTTCAACGTTACATGCAACCAACAAAAAATGACCATACGTAAACAAGCCCACGGTATTCAAGTTCTCCAAAAATCTTACAAAGAACTACAGTTACTCAAAAGGGGTCTCTGTAGTATCCACAATGCTCGTAAAAGAAACCCATATTTGATTAGAAAAGTAGATATTTAAAATTTAAAAATCGTATATTTTTACTGTTATACAGTACTGTCTTAATCTTGCGTGTTATTTGTGTGTGATGAACTTTTCCGTTCAAAAAAAAACATGTCCGCCGAACCCAACAAGAAACCTCACTATGGTTACCTGTCTTCTAGGATGCCTATAGATGATCATTATCATCACAAATGGAGAAAAATTCTGACACTTTTGCAATTTTAGGGTTCTGTCTGCTAAATTTTCTGATGCTTGTCAATACAAATTCTAACGAACACTTTGTCTTGTAAGTAACGCCGAGCAATTTGAATCGATAGTAGTAGTGTCCTGAACCATATGCTGCGCGCACAAGCCCATACTCACTATCACACGTTTCTAACCATTTACGACTATTTTTTTCTCCCAACATCAATCTTGTTGCACTTTGTACAAACTTTTCAAACTTCAATTGAATCTTTCGGCGTTTTTTTTTGCTCTTTTTTTTCACTACATTCTTGCGCTTATTACTCTTGTTGTTCCCCACTGCCACTGCTGGGTTCCCCACTGCTGGGTTCTTATTGATGGAAATAATCTTAGAAGCGATGAGATCCACAGCCTTGTATTGTTTCTTCAACTCCTCCAATATTTGTTTTGAAAATTGTTCAAGTTTCAAAAATTGTTCACGTTTCAAAAATTGTTCACGTTTCAAGTCAATAAGCTGCATTTCTTTGGACGACCTGCTGCTACTGCTGCTACTGCTGCTACTGCTGCTGCTGCTGCTACTGCTGCTACTGCTGCTACTGCTGCTGCTGCTGCTACTGCTGCTGTCGTTGTCAGATGTTCGAAGTTTATGAAAATAATTTTGGATCATTTGTGACACAGTATAAGCACAACCTGGCGGACAACCTCTGTCCATCAAATACTCTTGGGTCGCATATTCCTGTAACAGTGCTGGTGTGCTGTTCATTTGGCCCAGCTTTTCTATCCAAAACCAGTTTAGTCTTGGGACCTTGGCATTAGTGAGAATCTTTGTAGTTACAACAGTTAGTTGTCGAATAGGATGGAGTTTATAAAACACATTGTTGGCAAGTTCTGGTTGCATTAACTGACGAAAAGATGAAAGCATAGATTCTTGTAGTAGTTCTTTATTGTACAGGTGCAGCTGCTCCAATACTGGCCAGAACCTTTCGTCAACACCTCTTTCAAGTAGGTATTTTTTGGCTGGTTGGGTTAATTTAAATACAGAGTCCATTCGAAGATGCTTTTTACTTTTTACCCCCTGTTTGTTATCTTTTTCTATTTTTGATAATGAGTGGGTTATCTCAATTGGGTTATCTTAGTTATATTTCTGCTATTTGGGACACAGCAGGGAGTTCACAGAAAGTGTGACTTTTTTTAGAGTCTTCTAGAGTCAAGTTATTGGAGTTATTGGATCTATTTTGTCAGTCTATTACATTTTGTCAGTCTCATACACGTCGGATAGTAAACATGACAACTTATTTGAGCAATTTATTGAGCTGGCAGACTCCACCATCGGTATCACCACCAGCATCTCCTAATTCTAGACTCGAACAACTGCAGTCCGAACAACTGCAGTCCGAACAACTGCAGTCCGAACAACTGCAGTCCGAATACGATCCACCTGAGAATGAAAACTGGGTAAATTTACCAGGTGAAGACAGACAAGTTCAATTTAAATCGATAATAAGTTGTCATGCCAAAGGAGCTGGTGACCCAAACCAGGGGAAACTGTTCTTTAATCTGGAATGGTATGACTTTGAGCTCTTGAACCTCACAGAGATAATTTCAATACCAGCATGCTCCCTTGCGCACAACAGTACTGCAATTGAGTGGGCAAACCAGTGGTCCAAGTTTTGTTTTCGGTTTGGTAGTGAAACACCTATCACAGGTCCGTACACATTTGAACAGTTAGACACCAAAGTGGCACTTGACCAAGATCTGGTGAACTGGCTCTTTTTGCACCAGTTGAGTTTCTTCAGTATCTATTTACAAGAGAACTGGCACACTTCTATCAGTATGTTGAAATATTTGGATGAAGATATTTTAAAATCTTGGGGCATGCAAGAGACACCTATTCGTTTAATGATGCGTCGCATCCGCGAATTGCCGTGAATTGTCGAGATACTCATTGTATTGATACCAGGTCTCGAAGGTCTCGATCTTCAAATACCTGATCAGTGCTGTTTTTTCCACAACTTTCCCCCCCCCAACTTTTTTCCCCCAACTTTGATAACCAGTTATTTTTTTTTTAAATAAAACTCATACATTTATTAAAAACAATAGACACAAACAGACATACAGACATACGGTCAAACAGACAAACAGCAAAGAGACAATCAAAAAAAAAGGCGGATCGTAAAGCTTACTATATTTATCTTCATTCTTTTAAATCTACTATCTAAATATCCTAATATAGAATATTTTATAATAAAGAAGTTAATATATATTCTATTGTGACATATTGATATTTTCATAGACACATTTTTTTAGAGAGATTACATTTTTTTTAATATTTAATTGTCTCTAAAATAATCCACGCCGTCACCGACACCGACATCACCGACATCAAATACAAGAATTTTGGCGCTCTGCGACATCAAATTTAATTGGAATCAAATCACTCGTAGATGTAGTAGATGTAGTAGATGTAGTAAATTATTTTTTTGCAGAAAACCAACAAAATTTTTTTGTTGAGAGAAAAAAAATAATTTGATACATCAAAATGTTTTTGTGTGATTAATTGTTATAAATACTTGTTCAACAAATTTCGAACATTTTATTTGGATTAGGGTTACATTAATTTTTTAGCAAAACCATAATCCTTTGAACCCTGACACAGGCCTCCGACCCCTACATCAACCTTGACTAACCCTAACCCTAACCCTAATATATAGATATAGATGTAAATACTTGTTGTATTGAATAAAATGTTCCAAATTTGTTGAACTTGTATTTAATAAATAGAACTACGCAGAAAAATTGTTTTAACGAAAAAAGGGCTCAAAAAAGTTTTTTCTATTCCAAAAATGTTTTTTTCCCCGAGACGCGCGTCATAGAATTTTTTGTTTTTTTCACTTTTTTTTTTTTTTTTTTCACTTTTTTTTTT
>Ga0209830_10002666_pt1 | contig 14183 bp, 10 predicted proteins | sample ArcticOcean_MG_C_12_FD_187439 | JGI IMG/M metagenome (GOLD analysis project Ga0209830, IMG submission 187439) | Marine microbial communities from western Arctic Ocean - ArcticOcean_MG_CB8_130 (SPAdes) (version 2) | ecosystem: Environmental > Aquatic > Marine > Oceanic | place: Arctic Ocean...
ACAATTTCCATTGCTCTTCCACCCAAAACATAAGAAGGTCTAACCATTAAAGGTAGTCCAATTCTTTCTGCAATTTTAATAGCTTGCTTATAAGTTTTAGCAATACCGCTTTCTGCTTGTTTCAACTTTAACCTATCAAGTAATTTTCTAAATCTATCTCTATCTTCAGCTAAATCTATAGATGTATATTGGGTGCCTAAGATAGGAAGTTTGTTATTATGTAAAAATTTTGCAAGCCTTATTGGTGTTTGACCACCGAACTGAGCTATGATCCCCACAAGATTTCCTTTTTGCTGTTCTTTTTTAATAATATTATAAACAAATTCCTCTTTAAGAGGCTCAAAATAGAGCCTGTCACTTGTATCGTAATCTGTTGAAACTGTTTCTGGGTTACAGTTAATCATTATAGTTTCAAAGCCACTATCTTTAAGAGCGTAACTTGCCTGGCAACAGCAATAATCAAATTCTATACCTTGACCAATACGGTTAGGGCCACCTCCTAAAATTATAATTTTTTTTCTTGAAGAAGGCTCTGCTTCACATTCTGAATTTAAAGCATAATTTCTTTGGTAAGTTGAATACATGTAAGGAGTAAAAGATCTAAATTCAGCAGCACAGGTATCCACTTTTTTATAAACTGGTAAAACTTTTAAAGCAGTTCTTTTTTTTCTAACAATATCTTCAGAAATTTTGGCAATTTCAGATAGTTTTTTATCAGAAAAGCCTATTGATTTAATTCTATTAAATTCATTATAGCTTTTAGGAAGACCTTTTTTTTGTATTTGAATTTCTTCATCAACAATCTCTTTTATTTGTTCTAAGAACCAAGGATCTATTTTACAAAGTTGGTGAATTCTTTTAATGTCTATTTTTTTCCTAAATCCCTCTGCGACCAATAAAATCCTGTTAGGGATATTTTTTCTTAATTTTTTTTCTATCTCTTTCTTATTAAGTCGAAAAATTCTATCTAAGCCAGAAAAACCAACTTCAAGAGAAATTAACGCCTTTTGTAGAGACTCTTTAAAATTCCTACCAATTGCCATGGCCTCCCCAACAGACTTCATTGAAGTACCCAGTATTGCCTCAGATGTAGAGAACTTTTCAAATGTAAACCTTGGAATTTTTGTTACCACATAATCAATACTCGGTTCAAAAGAGGCTGGTGTCGTTTTTGTAATTTCATTTTTTAATTCGTCCAAAGTGTAACCGACAGCTAATTTAGCGGCAACTTTTGCAATTGGAAAACCAGTTGCTTTAGAAGCTAGTGCAGATGATCTTGAAACTCTTGGGTTCATTTCAATGATAACCATTCTTCCATCCTTAGGGTTGATTGCAAATTGAACATTAGACCCACCTGTCTCTACTCCAATTTTTCTGAGGCAAGCAATTGAAGCATTTCTCATTACTTGGTACTCTTTATCAGTAAGTGTTAGGGCGGGAGCGACAGTGATAGAGTCACCCGTATGAATTCCCATTGGGTCAATATTTTCGATAGAGCAAATAATTATGCAGTTATCTTTTTTATCTCTAACAACCTCCATTTCAAATTCTTTCCAGCCTTCAAGACATTCTTCTATTAAAATTTGACTAACAGGAGATTCGTGCAAACCATCTTTAATTATTTTTAGATATTCTTTTTCAGTTTTGGCAATCCCACCACCTAATCCTCCCAAAGTAAAAGCAGGTCTAATTATTGCGGGTAAGCCAATTTGCTTAAGAACTTTATTGGCATCCCTAACATGATTTAGAACTTTGGATTTAGGTAAGTCTAAACCAATATCTAACATATTTTTTCTAAATTTCTTTCTGTCTTCTGCATTCGAGATTGCTTTTGAATTTGCTCCAATTAATTCAATTTTATATTTCTTTAAAATTCCTTTTTTCTCAGCCTCCATAGCTAAATTTAAAGCTGTTTGGCCACCCATTGTTGGTAAAATTGCATCTGGTTTTTCTTTTTTTATAATTTTTTCTAAAATTTCTAGGGTTATGGGTTGGATATAAGTTTTATCTGCAACACCAGGATCCGTCATGATAGTTGCTGGATTAGAGTTAATTAAAATAACCTTATAACCCTCATCTTTAAGGGCCTTGCATGCTTGCGTTCCTGAATAATCAAATTCACATGCTTGACCAATAATTATAGGTCCAGCACCAACAACTAATATAGTTTTAAGATCTTTTCTTTTTGGCATTTTTTTTCATATTGTTGATAAATTCTTCAAATAAATAAACGCTATCTTGTGGTCCTGGATTTGATTCAGGGTGATACTGTACTGAAAAAATAGGTTTATTTTTTAATCTAATTCCTTCAATACAATTATCAAATAAAGATTTGTGAGTTATCTCAATACTTTTTGGTAATGTTTCTCTTATAATTTCAAAACCGTGGTTCTGGCTTGTAATTTCTACACTATCTTTAATTAAATTTTTAATTGGATGATTAGCTCCCCTATGGCCTAATTTCATTTTTTTTGTTTTTGCACCCAAAGCTAAAGCTAGCATTTGATGACCAAGACAAATACCAAAAATGGGTAAGTTATTTTTTATTAATTCTTTAATAATTTCAATTGCATATTTTCCAGTTGCAGCAGGGTCACCAGGACCATTAGATAGAAAAATACCATTTGGTTTTAATTTTAGTATGTCTTTTGCTTTAGTTTTGCATGAGACCACAGTTACTTTGCAGCTAAAGTCAGAAAAATATCTCAAGATATTCTTTTTAATTCCATAATCTATCGCCACCACATGTAGAGAATGTTTTTTATTTTTTAAATAACCGGTTTCTTTTTTCCAAGTTTTAAAACCAGACCATACATAATTTTTCCTTGTTGTAACCTGCTCTGCTAAATCTAGATTTTTTAATCCATTCCATTTAGTAGTAACATTGACTAATTTGTTGATATTAAAAACACCTTTCTTGGAAAAAGAAATAGTTCCTTTGGGTGCACCATTATCCCTTATTGAGCTGGTCAAACTCCTGGTATCTAGACCAGTGATTCCAATTATTTTATTTTTTTTTAACCACAAATCTAGATTAACAAAGGATCTATAATTTGAGGGACTAGTTATTTCAGAATTAAAAATTACACCTTTGGTCCAAACTTTATCTGATTCTAAATCTTCGTTGTTAGTTCCAACGTTGCCAATGTGAGGAAATGTAAAATTGATTATTTGTCCAGCATAAGAGGGATCTGAAATAATTTCCTGATACCCTGTTAGTGAAGTATTGAAGCATACCTCTCCAGTAGCAGCTCCCTGGTACCCTATACCAACGCCTTTAAAGATGGTTTTATCTTCAAGAACTAAAATGCCTGTGTGAATCTGTGAGATTTTGTGTGAGTTAATTTTTTTTGCTTTTTTGATCAATTACAACTCATGAGTTAAAGGTTAATACAATAAAACCTTAATTATCGCAACAGAGATGTATTATAAAATTATAAAAATACAATTTTTCTTTTGAAGAATTTTATCTTTGAAGTACATTGAAAAATATTATGACATTGAAAGAAACAATAGAAACAAACTACAAAAGTTCTTTAAAATCCCAAAATAAGATGGAAATCTCAACCTATAGGTTAATTTTATCTTCAATTAAGGACCTGGATATTCTCAATCGATCTGGGGCTAACAAAAAAGAAACAGACGACGAGGATGTTAAAAAGCTTTTAAAAAAAATGATCAAACAAAGACTCGAATCAATTGAAATCTACACAAAGAATGACAGGAAAGATCTGTTAGAAGTTGAGCAAAATGAATTTGATCTTTTGTCTAGTTTTTTACCACAGCAACTAAATGACGAGGATACCAAAAAAATATGCATTGATACCATAAGTAAGTTAGGTGCAGCATCTATTAAAGACATGGGTAAAGTAATGAGTGAGTTAAAAAAATTATACCCTGATAACTTAGATTTTGCGAAAGCTGGCCCTTTACTTAAAGAGCTATTAAACAAATAATGAAATATCCGAAAGAATATTTAGACGAAATTAAAACTCGTTTAAAGGTTTCAACAGTAGTTTCTAAGTCAGTTAGTTTAAAAAAAAGAGGTAAAGAGTTTGTAGGGCTATCTCCATTTAAAACAGAAAAAACACCATCTTTTACAGTCAATGATGACAAGGAATTTTACCACTGCTTTGCAACATCAGAACATGGAAATATTTTTGATTTTGTTATGAAAACACAAAATTTAAAATTTGGAGAAGCTGTAAAATATTTAGCAAACCTTGCTGGAATGAGACCCTATACATTTTCAAAGCAAGACGAAGAAAGAGAAAAAAATTGGCAAGAATATTGCTCTATTTATAATCAATATGTTCAGTTTTATCATGATGAAATCTTAAAAAATGAAAGTTTAACTATTGCTAGAGACTACTTAAAAAAAAGAAGCCTAAGTAGTAAAGAAGTGAAAAATTTTAAAATTGGATTTGTTGAAAGAAATTCAAATTTTTATGAAAAATTAAAAAATGATTTTAGTGAAAAAGTATTAGTTGAAAGTGGACTTTTTTATCTAGATGAAAAAAAAAACACATATGTAGAAAGATTTAGAGACAGAGTTATTTTTCCAATTAATAATATTTCAGGTCAGCCCATTGGATTGGGTGGAAGAACAATTCAAGAAAATAGCTATATGGCAAAATATATAAACTCACCAGAAACACCTTTTTTTAAAAAAGGCTCCAACTTGTACAACCTAGATCTAGCTAGGAAATTATCAAATAAAATTGATCATGTGTATCTTGTAGAAGGTTATATGGACGTTGTTGGCTTAAGTAAAAATGGAATTGAGAATGTTGTTGCAAACTTAGGAACTTCTTTAACTGATAGACAAATCTTAATCTTAAATCAATTTTTTGATGATATAATTATTTGTTTCGATGGTGATGAAAGTGGTTATAAAGCAGCACTTAGAGCGGCCGAAAATTCAATTAAAGAATTACAACCTGAAAAACAAATTTCATTTCTTTTTTTACCAGATGGAGAAGATCCAGATAGCTATGCCAATACAAATGGTAAAGCAAATTTTATCGACTTTACAAAGCAATCAAAAATTTCAATTCATCAGTTTATTTTTAATCACTACAAGCAGCAAACAGATAATAACCCCTCTTCAATGGCAATTTTTGAAAAAAAGTTAAGATCAATTGCAGGATCTATAAAAGATGATTTTATTAAAAAATATGTACTTGAGTTTTTTTTAGAGAAAATTTCTTCATTAACACCACATAGCAATATAGGAAAGAAACAGTTTTATACTAAAAAAATTAAATCATTACAATCTACACAAAAACACTTTAATGAAAGCAAGTTGCTAAGTGGAGTGGAACTTAAAGAGTTTTCATTGCTTTATTTAATAATGAATAATCTTGATATATTCCAAGAAAATATTCATTTAGTTGAAAGCATAAAATTATTTAGCGATGATAATAAATTAATTTTTGAAACACTTATATCTAAATTAAAAAGTGGTGAAAAACTTACGCTTCAAAAAATACCAATTGACCCACAATTAATTGAAAAGATTTTTAAATTTGCCTCCATCAAGCATATTTTGAATAATAACCATAATAATCAGGGTAAAATGTTTGAATTATTAGATGAAATTTCTAAAGATCTTAAAAACTATGATCGAGTGTATAGGCTTGAAGAGCTTGAGTCAAAATTCTCTAAGGATTTGAGTGAAAGCACATTTAATGAAATAAGAGAGCTTAAAAATGAGAAAAACATCAATTAAATCTCATAAAAAATACGTGGATTTTTCTATAATTGCGTTTATATAAGTCTTCTCAAATATACTATTGTGGAAAGAATAATTACTAAATCATTTGCTAGACTTATGGGGCGTGGAACCCATCGGGGATTCATAACATTTGAAGAATTAAATAAATCTTTAGGCAAAAGAAATCTTTCCAATGAAAATCTAGAACAAGCATTTATGCATATTTTAGATGTGAACGTTGCTTTAGTAGAAAAAAAATCTGATTTTAAAGTATTAAGAAAAAAAGAAAATTCATCAAAAGAAGAGGGTAAAACCATTGAGAAGAGTGACGATCCAATAAGAATGTACCTAAGGGAAATGGGAGGTGTTGAACTTCTTTCTAGAGAAGGTGAAATTGCAATAGCAAAAAGAATAGAAGCAGGAAAAGATGTAATGTTAATTGCATTATCTCAAAGTCCTATTACAGCTCAACAATTTTCGGAGTGGGATGAAAAACTTCAAAATGATGAAATTTTAGTTAGAGAAATTATTGATATTGATACAAATTATATGGAGGACGAAAGCACAGGACCAAGTGCTAAACAAAGAAATTCAGGAGAAGTAGATAAAAAAGATGAATCTTCCAATGGAAGTGATGATTCAGATGATGAGTTTAATCCTACACTTGCAGCAATGGAAACCGAAATCAAACCTAAGGTATTAAAAACAGTTAACATTTTAACCAAGGAATACGGCAAATTAATTAAATATCAAAAAGAAAAACTAGATTGTATTTTAAATTCACAAACTTTTTCAGGCTCAAAAGAAAAAGGACATGAAAAGATCGTAAATGCTATTCTAGAAAATATAAAGTCTCTTCAATTATCACCTTCAGTACTAGAGGAGTTGGTACAAAAGCACTATGTTGAGAGTAAAAAAATCATGTCATTAGAGGGTAATCTCTTAAGATTGGCATTAGATCAAAAAATACCAAGAAATGAATTTATTAAATTTTATATAGGAAATGAAATTAACCCAAATCTCAAAAGATTTCTAGATACAAATCCTATGTGGAAACAGTTTTTTTCAAAAAACAAAGAAGAGTTTAAAAATATTAGAGAACGATTAATAGAAACAAGTCACAAACTAGGTATTTCTGTAACAGATTTTAAAAAATTAGTTAGTAGAGTTCAAAAAGGAGAAAGGGAGTCAAGAATTGCTAAAAAAGAAATGGTTGAAGCCAACCTAAGGTTAGTAATTTCAATTGCTAAAAAATATACAAACAGAGGACTTCAGTTTCTGGATCTTATTCAAGAGGGAAATATTGGACTTATGAAAGCAGTAGACAAATTTGAATATAGAAGAGGATATAAGTTTTCAACTTATGCTACTTGGTGGATTAGACAAGCAATAACAAGATCTATTGCTGACCAAGCAAGAACAATTAGAATCCCCGTACACATGATTGAAACAATTAACAAAATTGTAAGAACACAAAGAATAATTTTAAGTGAGTTTGGTAGAGAGGCAACTCCTGAGGAATTATCAAAAAAACTAAGAATGCCCTTAGATAAAGTTAGAAAAGTTCTTAAAATCTCCAAAGAACCTGTATCATTGGAAAAACCAGTTGGAGATGAAGAGGACAGTAGTTTAGGAGATTTTATAGAAGATACAAAGGCTTTAGCTCCATTAGAGCAAGCAATTAAATCAAACCTAAGTGAAGCAACAACAAAAATTTTGTCTACCTTAACTCCTAGAGAGGAGAGGGTATTAAGAATGAGATTTGGTGTTGGTATGAATACAGATCATACTCTTGAAGAAGTAGGTTTACAGTTTTCGGTAACCAGAGAACGTATCAGACAAATAGAAGCAAAAGCGCTCAGAAAATTGAAACACCCCAGTAGATCAAAACAATTAAAAAGCTTTTTAGAAAGTTGATAGATTAAAGTTATTTACTTTTTAGATAATAATTAAAAATGAATATATTACATTTTGATAGATTATTTGTAATTTTAGTTTCACTGATTCCATTAACAATTCTAGCTGGATCTGCAATATCCTTAATAAATATATTACTTTTATGTATCCACTCATTAATCGTTATTGTTCTTTTAAGTAAGCATAAGATTTTCTATAACAAGGTAATAATTAGCCTGCTAACAATCTATTTATATCTTTTTCTAAATTCATTTATAGCAATTGATTTTAACAATAGCCTTCTAAGAAACTTAGGTTTTATTAGGTACATTCTTTTATTTATAGGAATAAACTATTTATTTTTAAAATTTAAAGAAAGAATTTTTCTTAAAAGTTGGCTAATAATAATTTTAATTGTAGTACTAGATTCTTATCTTGAAATAATTACTGGGAATAATTCCTTAGGTTTTGGTAACGATCCAAAACTATTTGGAAGAAGAATTGTGAGTTTTTTTAAAGATGAACCTGTTGTGGGAGCCTACATAAATGCTTTTTATTTATTAATGGTAGGGTATTTGTTCATGAATTATAAGAATTATTCAAAAATTCAAAAAATTACTGTTTTATTCTTATCTGTCTTCATTGTAGTTTGCGTAGCACTAACTGGAGAAAGAGCCAATTCTTTAAGAGCAATTATGGGGATATCTATTTTTTTCTCATTAAATAAAGAATTTAAAATTAAATCTAAATTATTAATTTTTTTATTTTTAGTTACCGTTATTCTAACTTCACTAAGTCAATCAAGTTATTTGAAAGAGCGTTATGGTTTAGATGCTTATTATGACAATAAAAGAATAAACTCATTTAAAAATAATAATTATTTTTTAGTTTATAGATCTGCTTTTGAAGTTTTTAAAGAATACCCTTTACTTGGTGTGGGTAATAAAAACTATAGAGTTGAAGCCTGTAAGCCCAAAAATTTAAAAAAAGGCACCTCTATATGCACAACACATCCACATCAAATTTATTTTGAATTTTTGTCTGAACATGGAATAATAGGAAGTTTAGTCCTTCTATCAATATTCTATTTTTTAATATTTAAAATCTTAAGAGTGATTATGAGTAGTAAAGAAAGAAATTATTTACAGCTAGGAACTTTTATTTATGTGGGCTTAACATTTTTTCCATTTTTACCTACAGGAGCATTTTTCAGTGACTTTAACGCAAATTTTTTTTGGATCAATTTTTCAGTAATGTATGCTTGTAATCAAGAAACCAATATATTTTCAACTAAAATTAAAAATTAAGGATAAAATAAACTAAACTTGCTAGACTGTGAAAACTATTGTAATCATTTACTCGATTGAAAGGGCCTGTAGCTCAGTTGGTTAGAGCAGTACACTCATAATGTATTGGTCCCAGGTTCGAGTCCTGGTGGGCCCACCAATCAATAAAACTTTGTAACTTAATTTAAACATATGATAAAAAATAAAATATTTTTTTTCACCTTTTTTCTATTATTGATTTTTTTAATATTTTTTAGAGCCCCTTGTTATTTTGTTCAAGAAGGGTATTGGCATATAGAAGGATACTCATTTTACAAATATTCACTGGAAAATAGTTTTTTAAAATCTATTTTTTTTGTTTACCCCTATGCAAGTTATTTTGAACTTACTTTAAATATAGTTAGTAAACTTGGAACTTATTTTCCAAAATTTTCAACATTGATTGATGTATATTTTGCTTTATTTATAAAGCTAATTATATTTTATTATGCCTTTTTTTCTAATTCTATTTTTTTTAACAAACAAAAATATAAAATTTTAATTATATTTTTAATCCTTTTTTCTCCCCCAATGACACCAGAGATATGGCTAACCACATTGCATGCAAAAGCATATTTTGGAATATTTTCTTTTATACTTTTGTTTCAGAATTTTGACAATTTAGAAAATTATAAAAAAATAATCTATAGGTTTGCTGTTATCTTTAGTGGCCTTAGTAGTGTTTATGCAAGTATATTGGCACCAGTTTATTTTTTAAGATTCATGATCGAAAAAAACAAAGATAGTTTTTTAAATTTCTTATGCTCCTTATTACCACTTTTGATTAATTTTTTTATATTTATTAGGTTTTCTTTACTTAATGCAAATGAAAATAGATTTTCATTTGATATCAGTAAGATTGAAAGCTTTTCGTATAATATTTTAATAAGACCATTTTTTGGAAGCTCTATTCCAAAATTTATTCACAGTAAAATAAATATAGCAAACAATGACATAATTTTTGTTGCTTTATTTTTAATAATTATTTTTTCATTGTTAACTATATATAAAATTTTTCAAAAAAAAGATAAGATAACCCTACTTATAGTTAGTGCTTTTTTATTACAGTCCATTTTTGTTATAGTTGGATCACTTTATGGTGATTTTGTGGGTGGCAGGTATGCTGTAATTCCAGGAATTATAATATTGTCACTATTTATTAGACTTTTTCAAACAGAACAGAAAAAAATATTTAAATATTTATTTCTATTTCTTATTTTAATGTCTTTAACAACTGGCTTTTTTGAATTTAAATATTTTACTCCGTTGCCAGAGATAATAAGGTGTAAATTTTAAAATGTATGAATAAAAAATTACTTATATATGTGGTGGCCTTTAACCATGAAAAATTTATAGAAAAAGTTTTGGATAGAATTGATGATAAAATTTTTGAAAAATATGAAACGGAGATATTAATTAATGATGACTCATCTGATGATGATACACTTAAAATCATAAATGATTATAAAAAAAAGAATATAGAAAAAAAGTGCAAAATTACAATTTTATCAAATCCAGATAATTTAGGTTATGGAGGAAATCAAAAAATTGGATATCATTATGCTATAAAAAATCAGTATGACTTTGTTGCATTGGTTCATGGAGATGGGCAATATGCCCCTGAACTATTGGACGATCTAATAGAAGATATGATGCAAAAAAATGCAGATGCTGTTTTTGGTTCTAGAATGTTAATTAAGGGTGGAGCATTAAAAGGAAGCATGCCTTTATATAAATATATTGGAAATAAAATTTTAACCTTTTTTCAAAATAAAATCCTATCAGCAAACTTAAGTGAATTTCACTCAGGATATAGAATTTATACCGTTAACTCCTTAAAAAAAATACCATTTCATTTAAATTCGAATGACTATCCTTTTGATACAGAGATAATTATTCAGCTACTATTTTCGAAATCTAAAATTATCGAATTTCCGATTCCAACTTACTATGGACAAGAAATCTCTTATGTAAATGGTTTTTATTATGCTTATAAAATTATGATTGAATCAGTTAAAGCAAAAATTCAAAAATTTGGAATTCTTTATGATAAAAAGTATGATGTTTTTCCAGAAGTTAATAATTATATTTTAAAAAATGACTTTTTAAGTCCACATTCGGAAACTATAAATCAAATTCAGAAAAATTCTAAAATTTTAGACATAGGGTGTAACGATGGAGGATTAGGAAATAAATTAATAAAAGAAAAAGATTGTGAAGTTATAGGTGTAGAAATAAATAAAAACCAACTGAAATATAATTTAAATGCATTTCATACTTGCGATTTAGACAGAGATTTACCAAACATAGATTATAATAAAATTGATAATGTTATTATGCTTGATGTTATAGAACATTTAAAAAGCCCCGAAGAATTTATGAGTAAGTTGTATTCTAAAGTTTCGAATAATAGTAAAATTGAAATATTGATTTCTACTCCAAATATATCATTTTTCTTAATTCGATTCATGTTGTTTTTCGGTTTCTTTAACTATGGCAAGAGAGGAATTTTAGACAGGACTCACACTCGACTTTTTACGTTTTCATCATTTTCAAAATTAATTTTAGGTGCAAATTTTAAAATCGTCAGTGTAAAAGGAATGCCAGCACCATTTCCGCTTGCCTTAGGTTCAAATATTTTTAGTAATTCTTTGATTAATATAAATAGATTTTTAATATTTTTTTTTAAGTCATTATTTTCATATCAAATTTTTATGAAAATAAGACCAAATACTTCATTAGAACTTTTATTGAGTAGAGCAAAAGTTAAGGCAAATTTTAAATAACTAATTATTTAATAAACTCTCTTAATGTTAAGAAAAGAGCATTAATATCTCCATCATTGCTATCAATTATAGAGGAAAATTCTTCTTTTTGAGTTCTTACAAGACTTAAACCTTCAATGATTAAATCTCTGATTAATAGATTTTCTGGATCTTTAGTATAAATTCTCCAATCAACCTTTACTTCAGGTCTTTGTTCTGTCGAAACTAAAATACTAGAAACCATTGTATAATTTTCATTCAACTTTTTTTTAGATGTTACCTCTATCTCTGGATTTGAATATTCTGCTAGCCTGCTAGCAAAACTTTTTAAAAAATATTTTTCAAAAAGAAGAGCATATTCTTTTTTTTGACCATCAGTAATATTTTTTCTGTATGAACTTAAAGTATAAAGTCCTATTCCAGTAATATCTACAGTTTCTTTGGCAATAGTTTTAAGTTTTTCTATCTTTTCTTCTTTAGAATATTTATTGTTAAGAGCTTCTGAGGCCCTGTTAACAGTTGATTGAACAAAAATGTCTGGTTCGATTGAATAAACTTTAGTGATATTTGAAAAAGAAATCGTAAAAAAAATTAGAAGAGTTAAGATCTTTTTTGTAAACATGGTATCACTTTCTGTTTAATTGATTTTTATTTTTTAACTACTGAGTATCTACTTCTTCCCAGTCACCTTCATACATAATCTCAATTGTTGGATTTGAGTTTGTAATTTTTTGCTGTCTATCTTGTAAGTATAAACTTCTTACAGACGCATAAAAATCCATAGAGTTTTTCTTTAAATTATCTATAGACTCTAAATTTTTTGCCCTAAAATCTACTCCTGTCATAACTTTTGTCTTCATGTAAAGAGAGTCACTTAAATATTCATTATTGCCATGTGTAGAGGCGTTATAATAAGGGTCTCCACCTATTACATTTATAAATGAACCAAAAGTATCTCTAACAGTTGATGGTCCTATAACTGGCAACACAACATAACAACCCGCACCTACACCCCATACTCCAAGTGTTTGGCCATAATCTTCTTTTTCGTATTCAGAAAAACCCATATTTTCAGCTACATCAAATATTCCAAGAATCCCTACAGTTGTATTGACAATAAATCTTCCTGTATTTACTCCAGCAGTTTTAAACTCTCCTTGTAAAACATTGTTTGGTATAGTTATTAGAGAAGAAAGATTAATAAGTGCATTGCTTGTTCCAGTTCTAACTGTTGATGGCAATTTTCTATAGCCTTTCGCAAGAGGTTTAAAAATAGCTTTGTCCAATCCTTGATTTAAAGAGAAAGTAGCTCTATTTAAACCCTCAAAACAGTCTTTAACTGCTACTCGTTTCTTTGATAAGCTGTTGTCCCCATCTGTACCAGCACTTGCACCTGAGGCTATCATGAAACTTATTAAGGAAGTTATTAAAATTTTTTTCATTATAGATTAATTATATAATATATATTACAGAAAAGTAAATCAGGATTTAAGGCTAAAAAAGCTTAATAATGACTATAAAAACCACATTAAATTACTCTCCTAATTTCAATAGCAAAAAGAGAGGAGCTAAACAAATTAAATTTATTATTTTTCATTACACAGGAATGAAAAAAGAGTTAGAGGCTATAAGTAGACTTACGGATATACAATCTGAGGTTAGCTGTCATTATTTGATCAAAAATAATGGAGAAATAATTACGATGTTACCAGAATCTTATATTGCCTGGCATGCGGGTAAATCTTCATGGGGAAGCTACAAGTCTTTAAATAAAAATTCAATTGGAATTGAAATTACAAATCCTGGTCATGAGTTTAACTATAAAAAATTTTCTAAAAAACAAATTCTTTCTATTCTAAGATTAACTAAGTTTTTGATTAAAAAATATAAGATTAATATTAAAAATATTTTAGGACACTCAGATGTGGCTCCAGAAAGAAAAAAAGATCCAGGAGAAAAATTTCCATGGAAATATTTATCCCAAAATACAGTGGGTTTATGGCATACAGTAAAAAAACAAAAGTTATTGAAAAACAGAAAAATAAAAACTACAAAAATTGATAAAAAACTATTTTTTAATAATTTGTTTAAAATCGGTTATACAAAAAAACTTTCAAAAAATACAGTTAAAGAGAAGTATTTAAATTGTCTTATCAAAGCTTTTCAAAGAAGATATAGGCAAAACTTAATTGATGGCAAGATAGACCAAGAATGTTTACTTATAAGTCAAAATTTACTTAAAAACCTTCATTAATTTTATCTTGAAGTTTTTTTGTTTAGTAATAAATTGTGTTTGCCAGATAAATGACTTGTCGCTTTAAGTTTTTAAAGAGGAAAGTCCGGGCTCCGCAAAGACACAGTGCCAGGTAACGCCTGGCGGGGGAAACCCTAGGGATAGTGCCACAGAAAATAAACCGCCATAACATGGCAAGGGTGAAAAGGTGTGGTAAGAGCACACCGGTTCTATTGGTAACAATGAAC
>Ga0209830_10002678_pt1 | contig 14119 bp, 10 predicted proteins | sample ArcticOcean_MG_C_12_FD_187439 | JGI IMG/M metagenome (GOLD analysis project Ga0209830, IMG submission 187439) | Marine microbial communities from western Arctic Ocean - ArcticOcean_MG_CB8_130 (SPAdes) (version 2) | ecosystem: Environmental > Aquatic > Marine > Oceanic | place: Arctic Ocean...
AAATAAGTAGAAAAACCACTCGCTCCACCCCAACTAAAACTTGGAATAAAATTTCGAGGAAACCCAGTACCAAATATATTTGCACTAACTCCTATTACGGTTCCGGTATTAAACATCGTATTGATGCCACACTTGCTGTGATCTCCCATCATAAGTCCGCAGAACTGTAAACCAGTCTTTGCAAAATTTTGAGTCTCATAACTCCATAAACGAACTTCTGCATAATTATTTTTAAGGTTTGAATTATTTGTGTCCGCTCCTAAATTACACCATTCACCGACTACAGAGTTGCCTAGATAACCATCGTGTCCCTTGTTAGAATTGCCAAAAAATACAGCGTTATTAACTTCACCCCCTACTTTAGAATAGGGTCCTATAGTCGTAGGCCCATAAATCTTAGCTCCCATTTTAAGAACAGAACCTTCACAAAGTGCAAAGGGGCCTCTCACCAAACTGCCTTCCATGATTTCAGAATCTTTACCAATATAAATTGGACCATTATTAGCATTGAGTACACAAAGGGGCAAACGAGCGCCTTGTTCAATGAATATTTGTTCTGCATTAAATGCTTGAGTTCTTTCTGGAATTGCTGCAGAAGTTCTACCGGCCGTAATTAGCTCAAAATCAGCAGTAATTGCAGCTCCATTTTTGGAAAAAATATCCCAAGTTCTTTCAACTTTTAAAATAGAATCTTCACATTGAAAAGTCTCAAAGGAATCAAAATCTACCTCTTGGTCTTCAAAGCTATAAAAGGCAACAATTGCATCACCATCATAAACAGCTTGATTTTTAGATAAGTTTTTGATCTGATTTACCAATGCATGGGAAGGTAAATAGGACGCATTAATCATGATATTATCTTCCATTTCTACCATAGGGTACTTTTCAGAAAGGTAATCTTCTGTTATTGTGGTGGTGGTAGCCCCTAAAAATAACTCCCATTTTTCTCGAATAGTTAAAATTCCTATACGAATATCTGCTACAGGACGTGTATAAGTAAATGGCAGTAATGCCTCTCTATTTGGTCCGTCAAAAAGTATATAATTCATACCAAAGCTTTGTGTAAAAATAAGAAAAGCCTTTCAATAGTTGAAAGGCTTTTAAAATATAATTTGAAAGAAATATTTTTATTTCTTGAATTTCGCGTATTTAGTTTTGAACTTATCTATACGTCCAGCAGTATCTACTAATTTAGATTTACCTGTGTAATAAGGGTGAGATGTTCTTGAAATTTCCATTTTTATTAATGGATACTCAACACCGTCTACTTCTAATGTTTCACTTGTATCTGCAGTAGATTTAGTTAAGAATACATCTTCGTTTGACATATCTTTAAATGCTACTACTCTATAATTATCTGGGTGTATATTTTTTTTCATCACTTAACTTTTTGATTCGATTTTTCGAGTTGCAAATTTATATATTTTTTACAAATCTACAATAGTTTATTAATATTATTTTTTATCTTTTTAATGTAACTTATATTTGAAGCATGTGTCTAATAGCTATAACCAAAAAATAAATCATTCAAATTATGGAACAAACAACAAAATCCGCTGCCATTAACTATGGCGTCTACCTTGGAGCAATTACATCATTAATTACCATCACTATATATGGCATTGATATCGACTTATTTACTGCCCCGTGGCTTGGAGTTGTTCTATTTATTTTAGTGGTTGCATTTGGAGCTGTATCTGCTCTAAATTCCAGAAAACTATTAGGAGGATTTATTAGCTTTAAGCAGGCGTTTTCATCCTACTTTATTACCATAGCGGTCGGTACGCTGATGTCTTCAATTGTTGGGGTTGCTATTTTTACTTACATAGATCCAGAAGCCGCAATATACCTCAATGAACAAGTTTTAATATTGACAAAAGAAACGATGGAGCGCATTGGATTACCTCAAGAAGCTATTACGGCAGCTATTGAAGAAGCTAGCAAAAATGATAACTTTTCATTGGGAGCTCAAACACAAGCGTTTGTATTTAGACTCGTCTTTTATGCTGTTATTGGACTAATTGTAGGATTAATCGTTAAGAAAACTGACTCAAAAGACGCTTAATTTCTTTACTTTTGAAATTCAAAAGTATGATGAATGGATGTTTCGGTTGTTATACCACTACTTAACGAACAAGATTCTATAGAAGAATTACATGATTGGATTGTATCTGTGATGCATACTAATCAGTTGTCTTATGAGATTCTTTTTATTGACGACGGCAGTACCGACTTTTCCTGGGAAGTTATTCAAAAACTTTGTGCAAAAAACAATACTGTAAGGGGATTCAAATTCTCTAAAAACTTTGGAAAATCTCAGGCATTACATGCGGGTTTTGCACGAACTAAAGGCGATGTTATCATTACAATGGATGCCGACTTACAGGACAGTCCAGATGAGATTCCCGAACTCTACAAAATGATAAATGATCACGGGCATGACATCGTTTCAGGTTGGAAGAAAATAAGGTACGATTCATTTTTTGGTAAAAATCTCCCTTCAAAACTATTTAATTGGGCCGCAAGAAAAATATCTGGACTAACTCTAAATGACTTTAACTGTGGCTTAAAGGCCTATCGAAGTGAAGTGGTGAAAACCATTGATATTTATGGGGAGATGCACAGATACATCCCTGTATTGGCAGTAAATGCAGGCTTTACAAATATTGTAGAAAAGGTAGTTATTCATCAAGCAAGAAAATATGGAAAAACAAAATTTGGTATGGAACGATTTGTAAATGGATTTTTGGATTTAATCACGATTTGGTTTATTTCTAAGTTTGGGCGACGTCCCATGCACTTTTTTGGGTTTTTAGGGGTCATCATGTTTGTTATTGGACTGGGATTTGCTTCCTATCTTGGAATTGACAAGTTACTTATAAACCCTACCGGACGCCTTATTGCAGAGAGAACAGAGTTTTTTATTGCCCTCACAACCATGGTGATCGGGTCTCAGTTTTTTGTCGCTGGATTTTTGGGTGAAATCATTCTTCAAAACCAAAAAAATAAAGAACGCTATCATATAACAAAAGAGACGAACTAACAACAATTAATTTTTTTTAAATTAAACTATATAATGTGTAAATATTTTACATTTGCAAATTGTTAAATTAATCACATGCTCAGAACAGAATCAGAAATTCAAAACACGATCAACAACTGGTTGTCTTCATTTTTTGACGAAGAAACTAAAATTAGAATACAAGAATTACAAGCTAATAGTCCAGAAGAACTTCAAGATAGTTTTTATAAAAATTTAGAGTTTGGAACGGGTGGTATGCGAGGAATAATGGGAGTTGGGACCAACAGAATTAATAAATATACATTAGGAAAAAACACACAAGGTCTTAGTGATTACTTACATGAAATGTATCCCAATCAAGCTATAAAAACAGTTATCGCTTTTGATTGCAGACACAACAGTAAAGAATTTGCACAAATTGTAGCTGATGTATTTTCAGCAAATAGCATAGAAGTCTTTTTATTTAAAGACTTACGAGCTACCCCTGAATTGTCATTTGCCTTAAAGCATTTAGGATGTCAATGCGGAATTGTTTTAACGGCCTCTCACAATCCTCCAGAATACAATGGCTATAAAGTTTACTGGGAAGATGGCGGACAGCTTGTACCTCCCTATGATGAAGAAATTATTAATGTTATTAACTCATTAGAATACAGCGATATTAATTTTTCCGCGAATACGAATTTAATTCACTCAATTGGCAAAGACGTCGACGATGTGTTTATTGATGCCTCTGTAAAAAGTGGAAGTTTAGAAGTTAATACGCCTAAAAATAGAGCGGATCTTTCAGTTGTATTTACAGCCCTACACGGAACTTCAATCACCGCAGTTCCTGAAACGCTCAAACGTGCAGGATACACAAACGTTAATTTGGTAGAAGCACAATCAAAACCTGACGGAGATTTCCCGACAGTAAAATCCCCAAATCCAGAAGAACCAGAGGCATTAAAAATGGCTTTAGAACTGGCAAATAAAGTGCAAGCGGACATCGTTATTGGAACCGATCCTGACTGTGATCGTTTGGGAATTGCTGTTCGAAATTTTGATGATAAAATGGTGTTGCTTAATGGCAATCAAACCATGATCATGATGACCAAATTCCTATTGGATTTATGGAAACAAAAAGGGGCTATTAACGGAAATCAATTTGTAGGTTCAACAATTGTATCTACGCCTATGCTCTCTAAGATTACAAATGCTTATGGAGTAGAATGCAAAATAGGGTTGACTGGATTCAAATGGATTGCTAAGATGATTAAAGACTTCCCTAAACTCGATTTTATTGGAGGTGGTGAAGAAAGCTTTGGATTTATGGTCGGCGATTTTGTACGCGACAAAGATGCGGTCACTTCTACACTACTAGCATGTGAAATTGCTGCCCATATGAAAGCGAATGATAGTTCATTTTTCAAAGAACTAGTCGATACTTACGTAGAGCATGACTTTTACAATGAACGTTTGGTTTCATTAACAAAAAAAGGTATTGAAGGGAGTCAGGAAATTACAAATATTATGGAAGCCGCTCGAAACAACCCTGTGACGTCTATCCAAGGATCTAAAGTAGTTACTGTAGATGATTATAAACTGTCTGTGTGCAAGAATCTAAAATCGGGAACTACAGAAGATATTTTAATTCCGAAATCAGATGTATTAATTTATACCACCGAAGATGGCAGTAGAGTGGCCTTGCGTCCGAGCGGGACAGAACCCAAAATAAAGTTCTATCTTAGCGTAAATTCACCACTTAACAGCGCAGATGAATTTTCAGCGACTGAAACACTACTAAACACTAAAATAGATGCCATAATTACAGAAATGAATTTGAGTTAATGAATTATTTAAAACAAATTTTTCGCTTTGCGATTCCTTATAAAACATATGCGATACTAAATATTATCAGCAATGTTTTTTATGCGTTTTTTGCGACCCTTTCCATGTTATCGTTGTTCCCTATGCTTAAAGTTCTTTTTGGTGACTCTAAGCCAGTCTATATAAAACCTGAATGGGAAGGACTGGGAGAAATTACAGCCTATGCTGAAAGTTACTTGAATTATTTTGTGACACTTAAAAAGTCGGAAGGCAGCGACGATGTACTCATTTATATGGTCGGGTTTGTAATAAGTTCTTTTTTACTGAAAAATATATTCAATTATCTCGCTATGTTTTTCATAACTTTCTTAAGAAATGGGGTTTTAAAAGATTTAAGAAACAATTTATACAATAAAATAACAAACCTTCCATTGGCGTTTTATTCTGAAAAACGAAAAGGAGATACCATGTCTAGAATCTCAACCGACGTTTTAGAAATTCAGCATTCTTTTTTATCTATTTTAGAATTGATTGTTAGAGAACCACTCACGATTGTATTTACCATTGCATCCATGTTTATAATTAGTGTTAAGTTGTCATTATTTGTATTGATTTTTATTCCTGTCTCTGGATTTGTGATATCTTTAATTGGAAAATCTTTAAAGCGAAACTCTAATAAAGTTCAAAAAGAACAAGGTTATTTTTTATCTATTGTAGATGAAACGCTTTCTGGTCTCAAAGTAATTAAAGGGTTTAATGGTGAAAGAATTTTTAGAGCCAAATTTGAGGACTCAACTAAACGATTTTATAACTACTCTAATAAATTGTTGAACAAGCAAAACCTAGCAGGCCCTACAAGTGAATTTCTAGGTATTTCCGTAATTGCCGCATTGTTGTGGTATGGTGGACAAATGGTATTAAACGAAAAAACGCTGGACCCCAGCTTGTTTCTAGTTTACATGGGATTAGCTTATCAAATTCTTACACCAGCAAAGGCTATCAGCAAGGCTAGTTACAGCGTCAAACGAGGGAATGCCGCTGCAGAACGCGTCATGGAAATACTTCATACAGAGTCTGCTTTAGAAGACCTCCCAAATGCGACAAAGAAAACAAGTTTTGATAAAGCTATTGAATTAAAAGGAATTCACTTTAAATATGAAGATGAATACGTTCTAAAAAACTTTTCTATTTCTGTACCAAAAGGAAAAACAGTCGCACTCGTTGGTCAATCTGGAAGTGGTAAATCGACCATCGCCAATTTAGTGACCAGATTTTATGATGTAAATGACGGACAAATTGAAATTGACGGAACAAATATTAAAACCCTGACAAAGCATTCATTAAGACACTTAATTGGACTGGTCACACAAGATTCTATCTTATTCAATGATTCCATTAAAAACAACATTCTCTTAGGTAAAGAAGACTCAGGTGATTCTGAAGTAATTAAAGCGTTAAAAATCGCTAATGCATGGGAGTTTGTAAAAGACTTGCCAAACGGAATTGATACTAATATTGGGGATTCAGGAAATAAATTATCAGGAGGGCAAAAACAACGTTTGAGTATTGCTAGAGCGGTTCTAAAAAACCCACCTATCATGATTCTTGATGAAGCAACCTCAGCACTCGATACAGAAAGTGAACGCTTGGTACAAATCGCGCTAGAAAATATGATGAAAAACAGGACGTCTATTGTTATAGCCCACAGACTTTCTACCATACAAAATGCAGATGAGATAATTGTAATGCAAAAAGGTGAAATCGTAGAACAAGGGAAACACCAAGAACTCTTAGATAAAAAAGGAGTCTACAGTAATCTTGTTGCCATGCAATCGTTTCAATAAAATAGTAGGATTTAAACTTAAATCACTTTTTATAGTCCTAATTATAAAATAAACTGATTGCAAAACGAAGCCAAGCTTTTATCTCTACTCAAATTAGATAACTCAAAAGAGTTAGCCTTTAAGACGCTCGTAAAGCGTTACAAAGAAAAGCTCTACTGGCACATAAGAAAAATTGTAATTTCTCATGATGACGCAGATGATGTTTTGCAAAACACTTTCATAAAAATATTTAGAAACATAGATAAATTTAAAGGAGATAGTAAGCTATATACTTGGATGTATCGAATTGCTACCAACGAGTCAATTAGTTTTTTAAACTCTAAAGCGAAACGAAATCAAGTTTCTAATAAAACCCTAAATGAAAATGCAATACAAAACTTGGTTGCTGATGTCTATTTTGAAGGCGATGAAATTCAACTTAAACTACAGAAAGCCATTGCGCAGTTGCCAAGGATACAACAGCTTGTATTTAATATGCGGTATTTTGATGACATAAAGTACAAAGATATGTCTTCGATCCTAGAAACTAGCGAAGGAGCGTTAAAAGCTTCCTACCACATCGCTGTTAAAAAAATAAAAACCTATTTACAAGCTGATTAAACTAATTATATAAAAAAAAGTCAAAAATACATGAGCATTAATAAAATCCATAAAAATTCTCCGTTCAAAGTCCCTAAAGAGTATTTTGAAAGGTTTGATGCGACTTTTTTTAACGAAATAGAATTAAAAACCTCGGTTAAAGAAACAGGCTTTAAAACTCCTGATAGTTACCTAAATGATTTTAACATATCAATTCCAAAAATATCCAAATTTAGTAATTTACGAAAACTAAATAAAAAATATTCATTTTATATTTTTAGAACTGCTGCCGCATTGTTTTTATTATTTATGTTTTCGCTGCCTAGCGAAGACACTCAAGAAATTAGCTATGAAATCCTAGAAAACTACCTTATAAACGAGGGAAATCAAAGTGAAGCATTTATAGATGTTTTAACACTTGAAGATCTAAATGATCTGTCGATACTAGAGGTTTCGTATTATGAGATAGAAAATTACATATTACAAAACGCGTCCATAGAGACCTTACTAATTTATTAAAAATAAAACGATGAAAAAATTCATATTATTAAGCTGCCTATTTTTTACGACAATGAATTTAATGGCTCAACACACTGGGAGAAAAGGGATGAAAGATAAAATTAGAATCTTAAAAGTTGAATTTATTACAGAAAAATTAGATTTATCTTCTGGTGAAGCTGAGAATTTTTGGCCAATTTATAATGCCTTTGATAAAGCCTACATGGAATTAAGACATGAAAAACTAAAAGGACTTAAAGATAATTTAAAGGAAGGAATTAATATGCTTTCAGAAAAAGAAGCTTTATCTAAGCTTAATGAAATGACAGATATTGAAGATGAATTAGTAAAACTAAAACGAATGTTTCGCTATCAATTAGATGGCGTTATTTCAAACAAGAAGATTCTATTATTAAAAATAGCCGAGGACGGGTTTAATCGTCGAATGATGGATAGATTAAAACGTCGGTCTAAATAAAAGGAACGCTAATGATTATTAACCCTAGAAATCATTAGTTAAAAGTAATTTTAGATAGCTTACCCTTCCCTGCAGCATAAGCTATGCTGTCATTTAAAAATCGTAATGTATAGAAACCATCATCGCTAAGGTGATTCCAGCTTTCCCCTGCATTATTACTCACATCAATCCCGCCAACTCCAACAGCAACAAGTCCTTTTGCATTACTATTAGGAATGTACTGAACACAACTCCTGTATCCTGGAGGTTGGTCTTGAGCAACGACTTCCCACGAAATACCTCCGTCGCTTGTGCGAATTTTGTTTGAGTGCTTAGATTTTGGGTTTATATAGTCACCTCCTATTGCAAAACCATTTAATGAATCATAGAAGTCAATTGAAAATATTCCTGTGGTTTCCTTTCCCTGAATAATGGGAGTATCCACAACAAACCAACTGAACCCTTTATCATGAGACATTAAAATCCGACTTGATAGCCCCCCGGTAGCAACCCATGTCTGATTACCCACAATGGCAATATTAGTGTCACTGGCTGCAAAAGCGGCTTCACCTTCAATTGATAAAGGTAAAACATCACATGAAACCTTATTCCAACTAGCGCCGCCATTTCTAGTTGTAAGGACACTCATACAGCCATCTACGGGGTCTCCAATAGCGACCCCCTCCATAGAATTCCAGAAATGAAGCGAATCATAAAATACATCTGAATGTGTTTCTGTATATACTAATTCATGATCCTTAAATAAGTATGCTGGACTCCCAATGCTAAGAACAAAATAGTGATCGTTTACTAGTGCAGACGCCCGAAAGTTAATAGTGTCTACAGCAACTCGATTAATATTAACCTTGCCAGACCTTATATCAACCGAATAGGAATCTCCAATAGAACTTACTGCTCTAATCGTATCGTCTTCTATTTCTAAAGCTCTGATATTTAGAAGTGAATCTTTAATCACGTCATGTATTTGAACAGAAACAATTGGAGTATACTTTGGTTTAGAGAAGTCTTTACAGCCTAAAAGAGCAAGCGTAAATAGACTTATAAATTGAAGGGTTTTCATATCTAATTGTGTTTAAAAAATGGAACGATTTCAATATACATATAATCTATAATAATTCGCATTATTAAACGTAACTTTGCAGCAATAATTAACATACTTATGCGCTTACACAGAAACTTATGTTTTGCCATCATTGATGGACTTTTACTAATATTTAATGAAGGAGAATATGCTGACAAAGTAATTCAAAAACTACTTAAACGCGACAAGCGTTGGGGAAGTCGAGATCGTGGATTTGTTGCCGAAACAACATATGATATCGTTCGCTGGAAACGACTCTATGCTGAAATTGCACAAGTAAAAGAACCTTTTAGTAGAGATGACGCTTGGCGCCTTTTTGCTGTATGGGCCACACTAAAAGGAATAAAACTTCCCGATTGGAAATATTTTGAAGGTACACCTAGTCGCAAAATTAAAGGTCGTTTTGATGAACTATCTAAAGTTCGAAAATTTCGTGAATCTGTACCTAATTGGATTGACGAATTAGGGGTTAAAGAACTAGGGGAAGCTAAATGGACGAAGGAGTTAGCAATGCAAAATAAACAAGCAGATGTAATCCTAAGAGTTAATACCCTAAAAACGACCAAGTCTGACTTGAAGCTTAAACTTGAGTCTGAGGGTATTGAAACTTCAGAAATCAAGGGATATCCTTATGCTTTACAGCTAAAGGAACGATCCAATGTGTTTACTACAGAGGCTTTTAAAGATGGTTGGTTTGAAGTTCAAGATGCCTCCTCTCAACTAGTAGCTGACTTTTTGGACGTCAAGCCAGGAATGAAAGTGGTTGATTGCTGTGCTGGTGCCGGTGGAAAAACCTTACACCTTTCTGCTCTTATGGAAAACAAAGGCTCAGTTGTGGCTATGGATATTTATGAAAGTAAATTGAAAAAACTAAAAATTAGAGCCAAAAGAGATGGTGCTCACAACATAGAAATGAAAGTGATTGACTCTACAAAGCCAATCAAAAAATTACATGGGAAAGCAGATCGTTTGTTGATTGATGCGCCCTGTTCAGGTTTGGGGGTTTTGAGACGAAATCCAGATTCTAAATGGAAGTTAGAACCTGAATTTATAAACAGAATTCGCAAAACTCAACAAGAAGTATTACAGCAATATTCTAAAATGGTGAAACCTAAAGGGAAAATGGTCTATGCGACTTGTTCTGTATTGCCATCAGAAAATGAAACTCAAATTAAAACCTTTTTGAAATCTGAGTCTGGTACCGATTTTACATTCATAAAAGATAAAAAAATTCTAGCCCACGAAACTGGATATGATGGTTTCTATATGGCTCTCTTAGAAAAAAATTAAGTCGATAATGATTTTTGTTATAATTTACAATAATGGCTCAGTTAATTGATGTTCAAAACTAGTGAATAACTCCTACAAATAGGAAGTGAAATCGTTTAGAATTACTCGTAAAAATCCTAAATTTGTAGTTTAGAATAATATTCAAAATAAAACGGATGATTCATTTCTTTGGAAACCTTGACACTAAGGTTTTTGCGGTTCAAACAGTAAACGACATTACTTATGAAACTAGTGCCAAACTCAAATGGCTTTTTGGCGATCAACCAAAAATAGAACGCACCACACTCGATTCAAAATTTGTTGGACCACGCGCTGCAATGATTACGCCCTGGAGTACAAATGCCGTAGAAATCACCCAAAACATGGGAGTTGAAGGTATAATTAGAATTGAGGAATTTAATAGTTGTGAAAGTAGTTACACTGATTTTGACCCAATGATTTATGAGTTTTTTGAAAACTTAAATCAAAGGTCTTTTAATATTAATGTTGCTCCTGAACCAATTCTCAACATTACTGATATTTCTGATTATAATAAACAAGAAGGATTATCTTTAAATGAAGACGAAGTTAACTATCTTAATCAGGTAAGTGAAAAAATTGGAAGACTACTTACAGATTCTGAAGTTTTTGGGTTTTCACAAGTAAATTCAGAACACTGCCGTCATAAAATATTTAACGGGACATTTATTATTGATGGAGAAGAAAAGTCAACTTCGTTATTTAAACTAATAAAAGAAACCTCCAAACAACATCCCAACACTATTGTGTCTGCCTATAAAGACAATGTCGCATTCATCAAGGGTCCTGTAGTTCAGCAATTCGCCCCTAAGAGTGCGGATAAACCAGATTATTACACCACAGAAGATTTTGAATCTGTGATCTCTATAAAAGCTGAAACTCATAACTTCCCAACAACAGTTGAACCATTTAATGGTGCTGCTACAGGATCTGGAGGCGAAATTAGAGACCGTCTTGCAGGAGGTAAAGGATCTTTACCATTAGCGGGTACAGCGGTCTATATGACATCTTATTCACGATTAAATGAAAACCGACCATGGGAGTCAAAGTTTAAAGAACGGGAATGGCTTTACCAAACTCCAATGGATATTTTGATCAAAGCATCAAATGGCGCGTCTGATTTTGGAAATAAGTTTGGGCAACCCCTAATTTGTGGTTCCGTACTAACTTTTGAACACCAAGAAGAAGCACAACGTTTAGGGTTTGATAAAGTTATAATGCAAGCTGGTGGTATCGGATACGGAAAAGCAGATCAAGCTTTAAAAGATATACCCAAAAAAGAAGATAAAATTGTCATCCTTGGAGGAGAAAATTACCGTATTGGAATGGGAGGAGCAGCTGTTTCTTCTGCGGATACAGGAGCTTTATCTAGCGGAATTGAACTCAATGCTGTGCAACGCTCAAATCCTGAAATGCAAAAGCGAGCTGCTAATGCTATTCGAGGTATGATTGAAAGCGAAGAGAACTTCATTATTTCTATTCATGACCATGGGGCTGGAGGCCATCTAAACTGTCTCTCTGAATTAGTTGAAGATACTGGTGGAAAAATTGACTTGGACCAACTTCCTGTGGGAGATCCTACCCTATCAAATAAAGAATTAATTGGAAATGAATCTCAAGAACGAATGGGACTTATTATTTCTGAAAAACATATTGAAACCTTACAAAAAATTGCAGATAGAGAACGCTCTCCAATGTATACAGTAGGAGAAGTTACTGGAGACCATCGATTTGTATTTGAGTCTAAATCCAACGGAAACAAGCCAATGGACTTTAACTTAAAAGACATGTTTGGAAGTTCACCTAAAACCATTTTAAAAGATAAAACAATTGTTAGGAGTTATAAATCTGTTTCTTACTCTGTTGATTTATTCCAAACCTATCTTGAATCTGTATTAAAACTTGAATCTGTTGCATGTAAAGACTGGTTAACAAACAAGGTAGACCGCTGTGTTGGCGGAAAAGTAGCTAAACAACAGTGTGTAGGCCCCTTGCAATTACCCTTAAATAATGTTGGAGTAATGGCGTTGGATTACAACAGTCAAGAAGGAATTGCTACCTCAATTGGACATGCACCAATTGCAGCATTAATAGATCCTAAAGCCGGTAGTCGTGTTGCCATTACAGAAGCACTTACCAATATTGTTTGGGCCCCTTTAAAAGAAGGGCTGCATAGTATTTCACTGTCTGCCAATTGGATGTGGCCTTGTAAAAACGAAGGCGAAGATGCGCGCTTATACAGCGCAGTTGAGGCTATTTCTGAATTTGCAATTGACCTGGGAATTAATGTGCCTACTGGAAAAGATTCGCTCTCAATGAAGCAGAAATACCCTGAAGGGGATGTGGTTTCACCAGGAACCGTTATTATCTCAGCCGCAGGTAACTGCAATGCTATTTCCAAAGTAGTTGAACCCTTACTTAAAGCCAATGCAGGTTCTATATATTACATTAACATCTCTCAAGATAATTTTAAATTAGGAGGAAGTGCATTTGGGCAAGTATTAAATAAAATTGGAAATGAAACCCCAAATGTAAAAAGTGCTTCTTATGTAAAGAACGTTTTTAATACGCTACAAGATTTAATTAAAAAAAACAAAATTGTAGCTGGTCACGATGTCGCTTCGGGTGGCTTGATCACAACCTTACTAGAACTGTGTTTCTCAGACACCAATTTAGGAGCAGATTTAAATTTCAACGAACTTAAGGAGTTGGATAGTATTAAATTATTATTTGCTGAGAATTCTGGTATTGTATTTCAATCGACAGATGCTTCTGTAGAAGTAAATCTATCTAAAGCCTCTATTGAATTTTACAAAATTGGAGACGTTACAACCCAACCCAGTCTAAACCTTGTCAACGGAGCAGATGAGTTTTCATTAAACATTGCTGAGCTCAGAGATCTATGGTATGAAACTTCTTTCTTATTAGATCAAAAACAAACTGCTAATGGATTGGCTCAAAGCCGATATGAAAACTATAAAAATCAACCTCTATGTTTTAAATTTCCTGAACAATTTACAGGGAAACTACCAATCAAATCTGCAGAAAGACCAAAAGCAGCAATCATCAGAGAAAAAGGAAGTAACTCTGAGCGTGAAATGGCCAATGCCATGTATTTGGCAGGATTTGATGTGAAAGATGTTCACATGACAGATTTAATTTCTGGTCGTGAAACACTTGAAGACATTCATTTTATTGGTGCTGTTGGTGGATTTAGTAATAGTGATGTTCTTGGTTCTGCTAAGGGCTGGGCAGGCGTTTTTAAATATAATGAGAAAGCTAAATTAGCACTCAAGAAATTCTTTTCTAGGGAAGATACTTTATCCATTGGTATTTGTAATGGATGTCAACTTTGGATGGAATTAGGCCTTATAAACCCTGAGCATAGCGAACATGGTAAAATGGGCTATAATGATTCTCAAAAACATGAAAGTGCATTTACTTCAGTAACCATTCAAAAAAACAACTCAGTGATGTTATCATCATTAGAGGGCAGTACT
>Ga0209830_10002681_pt1 | contig 14108 bp, 13 predicted proteins | sample ArcticOcean_MG_C_12_FD_187439 | JGI IMG/M metagenome (GOLD analysis project Ga0209830, IMG submission 187439) | Marine microbial communities from western Arctic Ocean - ArcticOcean_MG_CB8_130 (SPAdes) (version 2) | ecosystem: Environmental > Aquatic > Marine > Oceanic | place: Arctic Ocean...
CCAAGGGACTATTGCGGGTGGTGGTAGATATGATTATCTTGTTGAAAAGATTGGTGGTAACAAAACGCCAGCTTGTGGATTTGCAATTGGTGTCGAAAGAATAATCCTATTGCTTCAGAATTTAAGTAAAGATAATAAAAAAATATTACCAGATGTTTATGTTGTTAACCTTGGTGGTTCAGCCAAAAAAATTGCTTTTAAAATTTCTGAAACTTTGAGAGATGAAGGTGTAAAAGTAGGTTTAAATATGGAAGGATCTAGCTTTAAATCTCAAATGAAAAAAGCTGATAAAAGTGGCGCAAGACTTGCCTTGATAATTGGGGATTATGAAGTCGAAAATAAGATAATCCAAGTAAAACTAATTCGCGATGATGGACTCCAAGAAGCAGTCAATGTAGATAACATAATCTCTTACGTAAAAGAAAAAATAAATTTTGAAAAATAATATATTAGAAATCAAAAACTTAAAAGTTTTTCCTAATCTAAACTCTAAATTAAAATTAGTTAAAAATATTTCTTTAAGCTTAAAAAAAGGTAAGACGACATGTATAGTTGGTGAGTCAGGGAGTGGTAAAAGTTTAACAGCTTTGTCAGTGATGCAACTTCTTTCATCCCAATTATCAATGTCTGGCAGTATATTTTTTGAAGGCATTAATTTACTTAATCTTTCTAATGAAGAAGTTAGAAGAAGGCGGGGTAAAGATATTGCTATGATATTTCAAGAACCAATGACCTCGCTTAATCCGGTGCTTACAATTGGCTATCAAATCCAAGAAGCGATTTCTGTACATAATAATCTTAATAAAGTCGAGTTAAATAGCCATGTTTTAGACCTCCTTAAAACTGTTGGAATACCAGCAGATAGGGTTAATAGTTATCCAGATGAGCTTTCAGGAGGCCAAAGGCAGAGAGTTATGATTGCAATGGCAATTTCTTGCTCACCAAAATTATTAATTGCGGATGAGCCAACCACAGCACTTGATGTAACTGTTCAAGCTCAAATTCTAAATCTTTTAAACGATTTAAAGTTAAAGTTTGAAATGACTATGTTGTTTATAACTCATGATTTTGGTGTAGTTGAAGATATTGCAGATGATGTGGCAGTTATGTTTCAAGGAGAGATAGTTGAGCAAGGAAGTGTTGTTAAGGTTTTAAAAAATCCACAACACCCTTACACAAGAGCTTTATTGGATTGTGTACCTGATGCTCATGGTAGAAAAGATTTAAAGCCAATAGATTATGTAGCTTTAAAAGAGTTGATGGGTTAATAAAAATGGAAATCTTATTAGAGGCTAAAAATTTATCAAAAAATTATGTAAAAACAACAGGATTTTTTACTAGAACGCAGACTGTTATAAAAGCATTGGATAATATATCTGTCAGTATTAAAAAAGGAATAACTCTTGCGGTTGTAGGAGAGTCTGGAAGTGGGAAATCTACCCTAGCCAAAAGCTTAATTCGCTTAATTGATATTGATAATGGGTCGATAACTTTTAGAAATAAAAATATGCGAACAATCAACGGGGATACCTTAAAAAGTACGAGAAAAAATATTCAAATGATTTTTCAGGACCCATATGCATCATTAAACCCTAGAATGAAAATACTCAAAATTATGGAAGAACCCCTCAAGATTCATAAGCTTGGTGACGGTGCAGCTCAATACTCCAAAATATTAAGTATGATTAAAAGAGTTGGCCTTGTTGAAGGTGATTTATTAAAATACCCGCATCAATTTTCAGGTGGGCAAAGGCAAAGAATAGGTATAGCACGGGCACTTATATTAGAACCTGAGCTAGTTATATGTGATGAGCCAGTCTCTGCACTTGATGTTTCTGTTCAAGCTCAAATAATTAAACTTCTCAAATCGTTACAAAAAGAGTACGGATTAACTTATCTCTTTATCACTCATGATTTAAGAATAGTTCGTCATATTGCGAATGAAGTTATTGTGATGAAAGATGGAAAACTTATCGAGCAAGGAAAAACTGATATAATTTTCAACAATCCAAAAACTAACTACACAAAAGAATTGTTAGCTTCAATTCCAGGAAATTTATCAAAGAGGAAATAAAATGGCTTTAGACACAGAAGAAGAGCAGGTTGAAAAGATACAAAAGATTTGGGACACATATAAACGTTCAATTATTGCTGCGGTTGTAATTTTTTTAGGTTTGTATTTTGCATACAATTTTTACGCAAACCAAACTATAAAAAATCTTGAAAAAGCCTCACAACTTTATCAAGAGATATTGGTTACTAAAACAACATCAGTAGATATAATTCGTGAGAAGGTTATTTTGTTAAAAAATACTTCGAGTGATACCCCATATGCTTCAAGGGCTGCTATATATCTTTCTAAATTATATTCGCAAAGTGATAACAATGAAGCTGCTATTAAAGAATTAATTTGGGCTCATAGCAATGCTACTGAAGAGTCAATTGAATCACTAGCAAGTTATCTTCTAGCAAATTTGTATTTAGTGAGTGGTAAGTTAGATGAAGCATTAGTTGCAGCTAATAAAATTAACTCGATTGGTTTTCAGGCTCTTGCAAAAGATATAATTGGGGACATTTATTTAGAGCTGGGAGATGAACAAGAGGCAAGAAAATCGTTCGTTGAAAGTTTAAGCCTTAACAAGGGGCAAGGAGATATACGTAAAATATTGCAAAATAAAATAGACTCCATTGGGAAATGAAAATTGTTTTATTAAGTACTTTATTGTTAAGTGGGTGTTTTTTTGGCCCTGTTCAGGAACTTCATGATCAAATTGAAGATACATATTTTGGCAATGACTTTGTAAATAAACCTTCACCATTAAGTGATTTGAAAAACAATATTGATCTTGACGTTGTCTGGCAAGACAATATCGGTGAGCATAATGGTAAAAGTTTAGATATATTTTACTTGGAAAATTTTTTGTATGTTGCTACATCTGATGGGACAATTAAAAAATTAGACAGCAAATCCGGTGATCAAATTTGGCAGAAAGAACTTGAAATTACTTTAACTTCTGGCATTGCTGGAAGTGATGAAAGAATATATTTTGCTTCATCGGATGGTTTTTTATGGTGCATGGATTTAAAAGGCGACTTAGTATGGAAGACTCTGTTAGCTGCAGAAATTAACTCACTACCAATAATTTATGATTCAAAAGTAGTAGTTAAGCTCAATAACTATAAGATAGTTCAGCTTAACGCCCATGACGGCTCTGTTAAATGGAAATACCAGGCAGCAATTCCCCCACTAACATTTTGGTCAGAAGGCAAACTCGTTCAGTCAAACAAAGTTGTTTACCTCGGATTACCAGGAGGAAAAATGATTGCAATTGATAGTCCAACAGGTGGGTTAGTATGGGAATCAAATATATCACGCGCCAAAGGAGTAACTGATATTGAAAGAGCAAATGATATAACTAGCCATCCAATTATTGACGGCCCTTTAATTTATGGGATAACGACAAATGGCGATATTTCTGCTCTTGACCGAAGAAATGGTAAAACTATTTGGACTCGACCTATATCAAGTTTTCATGGCATGATTTTTGATGGATTTAATTTGTTTATTACCCATGATACTGGTTCTATTTACTCTGTTAATAAAGAAGATGGCGAAATTAAATGGCGCCAATCTGCTTTAAAATATCGAAAACCTCAAACAGGTACAATAATCAATGACTATATTGTATTTGGTGACTATGAGGGGTATGTCCATTTTTTAAATATTGATGACGGAACTATCGCTGGAAGAGTAAAAGTAGGAGATTTTCCAATACTAAATAGTATAATTAAAATAGATGATACCAAGCTTGCTTTAATGACTGGTGATGGTGAAATTATCTCCTTGAAAGTGGGTGATGTAATTAAAAATGAAGCACCTATAAAAAATGATCCTGACAGTAATAATAATAAGCATAAAATTTTTAACAAGGAATATACTAAGGAGGTTGAGATTCTTAGTGGTAAAGAAAAGAAGCCGAGTAAAAATAAAAAACACCGAGTTTTTGATAAAAAGAAAAAAGAGGGAGGCGTTTTTGATTGGCTTTTCTAAAATGGAAATAGGTAAGAAATGAAAACTATTGTGCTTGTAGGGCGACCAAATGTTGGTAAATCAAGTTTGTATAATCGATTAACTAAAACACGTGATGCAATTGTGGCAGATATGCCTGGTTTAACCAGGGATAGACATTATGGTAAATTAACTATCGGTGATGATGATTATATTCTTGTTGATACAGGTGGTTTTGAGCCGGACAAGAAAATTGGTATCCAGAAAGAGATGGCTACTCAAACCAAACTAGCAATAGACGAAAGCGATATTGTTTTATTAATTGTCGATGCAAGATCAGGGCTTCATTCTGTAGACCAACATATTGCTGAAATCATCCGAAAAAATGATAAGCAGAAGATGTTGTTGGTAAATAAAGCTGAAGGCATGGTTGATGACAGTGCTTTAGCAGAATTCTACAAGCTTGGATTTAAGCATATGCATAAAATTTCATCAGCTCATGGTGATGGAATATCGGGACTTAGAGATTTCTTATCACAACAAAGAAGTGAAACAGACACTTATGATGGCGCAGATAATAAGTACCCAAAAATTGCTATTGTAGGCAGGCCAAATGTTGGAAAATCTACTTTAATTAATTCTTTATTAGGTGAGGATCGCTTCATCGCTTTTGATAAGCCAGGAACAACCCGGGATGCAGTTTCAGTCGACTTCAATTGGGGCAAAGAAAAATTTATTTTAACTGATACAGCTGGGATAAGAAAAAAAGGTAAGGTTTTTGAATCCGTAGAAAAATTTTCAGTTATTAAGACCTTAAATGCAATAAACTTTGCGAATGTAGCAGTCCTCGTAGTTGATGCCAAAGATGGGATATCAGCTCAAGATATGCATATCCTGGGTTTTATTTTGGAGAGTGGTAAATCGCTGGTTATTGCTCTGAATAAGTGGGATTCTGTCTCGCAATACGAGCGAGAAAAATTGAAAAGTGATATTGATAAAAAATTACCATTTGTTAAATTTGCAGAAAAAGTTTTTATTTCAGCATTAAATCAAGATGGCTTTCCTCTTCTAATGAAGTCAATTATAAAAGCACATAAAGCTGGTCAAACTAAATTTACGACACCTCAACTTAATTCTGTTTTATCAAATGCTTTAATAAGTCATACTCCTAGCATAGTGAAGGGAATTCGACCTAAATTAAAATATGCACATCAGGGTGGAATGAACCCGCCAACTGTTATTATTCATGGCAATCATTTGGATGGGGTAAAGCAAGATTATATTAGGTTTCTAGAATCTTTTTATCGTAAAGCTTTTGATTTGACTGGAACACCGCTAAGAATTCAACTTAAGAATTCATCCAACCCTTTTGATGAGAAAGCTCAGGCAGCAAATAAAAAAACTGGACTTGTGACAAGAAGAAGAGCTGAAACAGCTTTTCGCGAAAAGATGAAAAAGAAAAAGCAAGTTATCTAATTAAACATACTATCCCAGAATTTCCACCATTCTTTTTTCTGAGATATTATTTTTTGAGCATTAAATTTGGTATTCGGATAATTTGTATCTAGAACCCTTTCTGTATCTCTTCTTAAATCTTCAATACCTAGGTGCTCGTAACAGCTAACCATAATAACGAGAGCTTCTTCTTGATGAATTGATTGATTGTAGTTTTCAACTACAAATTTAGCTCTATTTAATGCTGCCACGTAAGCCATTCTTTTAATGTAGAATCGGGCAACATGCAGTTCGTATTCGGATATTTTATTCATCAGATATGTCATTCGATCAATTGAATCAGCATAGTATTTACTATTTGGAAACTTTCTAGTCAACTCTTTAAATGCATTAAAGCTCTTTGTTAATTGATTGATATCTCTATCACTAATATCTTGCATAGAAAGCTTGTTGAAAAAACCCTTTTCTTTAAATAAAATAATTCCTCTAAAATAATAAGCATAATCCATTACTGGGTGGTTGGGATGGGCACGTATAAATTTATTGATCATGGCTAATGCTTCATCAGTTTTGTAAAATTCCTTGTATGCAAATGCTAGGTTAAGTTTAAATTGTGGTGCTAATTTAGAATTGGGGAATCTTCTTTCACCAGCCTCTAGGTAGGCAATTACTTTTGTCCAATCTTTACTATCTGCAAAAAATTCTGCCTCATTAATAATCCAAGCATCAGACTGACCAGATGTTTCATCAAATTCTTCAGGTTCACCAAAAATGAAACATCCACTAAGTATTACTGATAAGATTAAAGGGAACAATAATTTCATATGACTTAAGATTTTTTAATAACGAGTAAATTATACATTATGGTAGTAAACAAAAAAAAATTTATAGTACCTAATAGCTATGTAGGCAAAAGAGCCGATTTGGTAATTCATGAGCTAATGCCTGAATATTCCAGAGCACGAATACAATCTTGGATTAAAAAAAGTTTCATTACGATTGATTTAGTTAGCTTTTCACCTAAAAGAAAGGTAATCGGAGGTGAACAAATAGATATTGATATTCAGCCTGAAGAGCAAGCTAATCAGTTTGAGCCTGAGGATTTGAGCTTAGATATTATTTATGAGGATGATGATATTTTTGTAATTAATAAGCCGGCTAATTTAGTTGTTCACCCAGCGGCAGGAAATTGGTCGGGGACTCTATTAAATGGAATTATTTTTCATTTCCCGAATAATTCTTCACTTCCAAGGGCTGGAATTGTCCATAGACTAGATAAAAATACAACAGGCTTAATGGTAGTCGCTAAGAATGAAATAGCCCAATTAGATTTAGTAAAGCAACTTCAGAGTAAATCAGTTTATAGAGAGTACAGGGCAATAGTTTGGGGTCAAGTAATGACTAAAAAGGGAGTTATTAATAAACCAATTGGCAGACATCCAAGTGTCAGAGTGAAGATGGCTGTTAATAAAATTAATGGAAAAGATGCAATTACAAATTACGAGGTCTTGGAAAGGTTTAGTATTCATACTTATTTAAAATGTATTCTCAAAACGGGAAGAACCCATCAGATTAGAGTTCATATGCAGGATAATAAATCTCCAATTGTTGGTGATCCAACATATGGACTTAAAAAAATTATTCCCACAAAGTCTATGACAAAAGATTTTAAAACTACAACACTCAAATTTGAGCGGCAAGCTTTGCATGCGAAGGTTTTAGGCCTTGTTCATCCAAAAAGTAAAAAATCACTTAAATGGGAAGTTGATCTACCTTCTGACATGAAAAATTTATTAGAATTAATTAGACAAGAATCAGAAAAAGACTTTCTTGAAGAAGATTTCGAAGTTGATAACACTTTTTATGTTAGAAATAGCCAAATTCCTGACGAGAATGATGATTTAGATTTTGATGATGAATAAACATTTTATACTGCCAAAATGGCCAGCCCCTAAGAATATAAAAGCGATTCAAACGACTCGCAAAGGTGGCGTGAGTTTAGGTAATTATTCTAGTTTAAATTTAAGTAATAATGTGGGGGATGAAGAGCATCATGTTAATGCCAACAATAATAAATTATTGGATTTTGTCCCATCAAATCCATTTTGGATAAATCAAATCCATTCAAATAAAGCTGTAAAGCTCCCCTCAAAAAATGATTTAGATTGCGATGCCAGCTTTACCTTTGATAAAAAAATTGTCTGCTCCATAAGAACTGCTGATTGCCTACCAATATTTTTAACTAATATTGAAGGTAGTTTCGTCGCCTTGATTCATGCAGGTTGGAAGGGCTTGATGCTAGGAGTTATTGAAAACACTATTAATAAAATAAAATCAAAATCTGAAATAATTGTATGGCTAGGCCCTTGTATAAACCAAAAATCATTTGAAGTTGGTAAGGATGTTTATCAATTATTTATAAATCATGATATTAAAACAAAAGCAGCATTTAAGTTTGTGAGGGGTAAATATTTTTTAGATCTTGCTTTAGCTGCAAGATTAAAGCTTAATTATAATAATATCCATAACATTTGCGGAGCTGGAATTACTGAAGATTTTTGTACTTTTAGAGATGAAGATGATTTTTATTCATATCGTCGAGATGGGATAACTGGTCGAATGGCATCATTACTTTGGATTGAGTAGTTAGCTATATCATCTTTAGCGCTAACAACTTATAATACTTTTCTTTTTTATTGCGGAATTTAGTTTATGACACTTTTTTGGATTATTGGTACCTGCCTTGCAGGTGGATTCTTAAGCTTATTATTCGCTTTTTTATTTTTTAAAAAGGCTAACTTCAACATTGTAACTAATATGGTAAGTTTGTCGGTAGGAACTATGCTCGGTGCCGTCTTTCTGGAAATACTTCCGCATGCATTAAAACAATCCACTGATTCTCATGACACTATGTTTGTCGTATTAATTGGTTTATTAATATTTTTTACCCTAGAAAAGTTATTAATTTGGCGTCATTGTCACGGAGATCATTGTGAAACTCATTCACATGACACACAACTTAAATACAACAAAAGTGGAAGCCTCGTTCTAATAGGTGATTTATCTCATAATTTTATCGATGGAATACTTATAGCTAGCGCATTCATATATGAATTTGAATTAGGATTAGTTACTGCTTTAGCGATTTATGCTCATCAAATACCACAGGAGATGGGCAATATATCTATATTTGTGAATAAAGGCCTTAAAAAAAATAAAGCCATCTTATTAAATGTTATTGCTAATATCACAATGACTATAGGAGCTGTAATCACATATATTTTAATTGATTCCGCTGGCGAAATACTTCCTATTTTGTTGGCCTTTACAGCATCGAACTTGATATATGTTGCTATATCTGACCTTATTCCAGGATTGCATAAAAGAACTGAAATAAAAGAGTCATCAATGCAAATTGCTATGATTCTTATAGGTGTAATGATCGTTTATTTTTTCCATACCTTCCTGCATTAAGATGACAACAAAACTCGACTTTCATTCACCAAAAATTGGTTTTGTATCACTTGGCTGCCCAAAGGCAGGTTCTGATACAGAGAAGGTTCTGAGTCAAGTCAGATCCGAAGGTTATGATATTGCAAGTGATTATAAAGATGCAGGACTTGTTATCGTTAATACGTGTGGCTTTATTGATAGTGCCATCGATGAATCCCTAGATGCTATTGATGAAGCACTTAAAGAAAATGGCAATGTAATTGTTATGGGCTGTTTAGGCGAAAAAAAACATATTATTGAGGCACGGTTTAATAATCTTTTAGCAATAACTGGTTCGGAAGCATTTTCAGAAGTAATGGATGCTGTCCATCAACACATCCCAAAACCACACGATCCATATATTGATTTAATCCCACCTCAGGGGGTTAGGCTAACTCCGAATCATTATTCATATATTAAAATTTCAGAAGGATGTAATCATAAATGTAGTTTTTGTATTATCCCATCAATGCGGGGTAAATTAGTAAGCAGGCCTATTGGTGATGTAATGAAAGAAGCTGAGAGACTAGTTGATTCAGGTGTTTCGGAATTATTAATTATTTCACAAGATACAAGTGCTTACGGGGTAGATATTAAGTATAGAACTGGATTTTGGGATGGCAAGCCAATCAAAAGTAACCTTTATGACCTTGCTAAGAATTTAGGAGAGCTGGGTGTATGGATTCGCTTACATTATGTTTATCCTTACCCGCATGTAGATAAAATCATCTCATTAATGGCGGATGGTAAAATTTTACCTTACATTGACGTACCTTTTCAGCATGCAAATCATGAGGTTCTAAAGAGAATGAAGAGGCCTGCTAGCGCTGAAAACAATCTTGAGAGAATATTGGAGTGGAGGAAAATTTGTCCAGAGATTGCTATTCGTAGCACTTTTATTGTTGGCTTTCCTGGAGAAACAGAATCTCAATTTAACGAACTCCTTCAATTCATTGAGGATGCTCAGTTAGAAAGGGTAGGTTGTTTTAAATATTCTAATGTAGATGGCGCAACCGCAAATTTATTACCTGGCAACTTAAGTGAAGAGGTAAAGCAGGAAAGATATAATAGGCTGATGGAGCTTCAATCAAAGATTAGCTTTAAGAAGCAAAAGGACAAGGTAGGCAGTATTCAAACTGTTTTGATTGATGAAGTAAATTCTTCCCATGCAATTGCAAGGTCTTATGCAAATGCTCCTGATATCGATGGCCATATATTTTTAGAAACTCCAGAGGGCTTACAGCCTGGGGACATGCTGGATGTTAAGATAAATCGTGCAGAAGACTATGATTTATTTGCAGGCCCAATTAAAAAGTGAGTAGATTATGAAGATAGTTACGCGATTTGCCCCAAGCCCAACTGGATACCTTCATATTGGGGGGATTAGAACTGCATTATTTTCCTGGGCATATGCTAAAAAAAATAATGGTAAATTTATTTTACGAATAGAAGATACTGATATTGAACGATCAACACCAGAAGCAGTTGAAACCATTAAGGCTGGAATGAAATGGCTTAAGCTGAATCACGATGGCGATATTATTTTTCAGACTCAACGCATGGAAAGGTATAAGGAGTTAATAAAATTTTTAATCAAGCAAGGTAATGCATATTACTGTTATACAAGTAAAAAAGAATTAGATCAATTGAGAGAAATTCAATTAAAAGAAGGGAAAAAGCCAAAATATGATGGCCGTTGGAGGCCTGAAGAAAATAAAAAATTACCTAGCACCCCAGAAAATATTCAACCAGTTATACGTTTCAAAACGCCTAAAGATGGTGAAATAAAATGGAAAGATATGGTGAAAGGGGAGGTTGTAGTAAAGAATGCAGAATTGGATGATTTGATTATCGCAAGGTCTGATGGAACCCCAACCTATAACTTTTGCGTTGTTGCCGATGACTGGGATATGAAAGTAACCCATGTTATTAGAGGTGATGACCATTTAAACAACACACCACGACAAATAAATTTATTAAAAGCGTTAAATGCTCCTATACCAGAGTACGCACATTTATCGATGATATTGGCTGATGACGGACAAAAGCTATCTAAAAGACATGGGGCTGCTAGTGTAATGAAGTACAGGGATGATGGTTATCTTCCTGAAGCCGTTATAAATTATTTAGCTAGGCTGGGTTGGAGTCACGGGGATGATGAAATTTTTTCTGCAGATCAGTTATCCGAATGGTTTGATTTTGACCACGTAACTTCTTCAGCGGCACAATTTGATCAAGAAAAATTAGATTGGATTAATAACCATTACATCAAAAATGAAACTTCTGAAAGATTAGCTGATCTGATAAAACCTAAATTGACCGACAATAAAGTTATAGTGATTAATGATCAGGTATTAATTAAAGCCATAAAGCTTTATCAAGATAGAGAGAAAAATCTGACTATATTTTCAGAAGATATTTTATTCTTCTTTAAAGAGGTTAGTCCTCCAGAACATCTGAAGAATAAGTATTTAGATGAAAAATCGAAGACCCTAATTAAAATTTTCATTGATGGATTAAAGGATTTAAGATGGACCGATGAAGACGTAAATAATTTTTTAAGAGAGTTTGTTAAAAAACAAGAAATAAAATTTCCTGAAATTGCGATGCCTTTAAGAACAATTATCGCTGGAACTGATAATACTCCCAGCATTGGGAGTATAATTTTTATTTTAGGAATTGAAAATATTAAAAAAAGAATAAGTGATAATTTATAATTGAAAATTATGTCGAAAAATACAAACCTACAAGATTCATTTTTAACCCAAATTATTAAAGATAATATATCTGTATCTATTTATCTATTGAACGGTATAAAGTTGCAAGGACAAATTAAATCATTTGATCAATATGTAATAGTTCTTAGTGGTACTACCCCTCAGTTAATATATAAGCATTCAGTATCAACAGTAGTCCCCTCGCAAGAGATAATATTTGAACTACCAGACTCTGATTGATGTTTGATAGACCTCAACTTGGTGATAACGCTATTGTAGTTAGTTTAGATTTTGGTGGCTTTGATATCAAAGAGGATATCAACGAAATAAAACAACTGACAGTTAGTGCAGGCTTCAATGTATCTGAACTGGTAGCAAGTAAGAGATCTAATCCTCATACAAAATACTTTATTGGTTCTGGAAAGATGGAAGAAATAGTGCTGATGAAAGAAACATTGAAGGCTAATACACTCATATTCAATCACGAATTATCACCATCACAAGAAAGAAATATTGAAAAAATATCTGGAATGCGGGTTTATGATAGAACTGCTTTGATACTTTTTATTTTTTCACTAAGAGCTAAAACCTATGAGGGAAAGCTTCAAGTGGAATTAGCACATCTTGCTCATTTATCTACTAGGCTTGTTAAAGGCTGGAGTCACCTGGAAAGGCAAAAAGGAGGTATAGGGGTAAGGGGCGGACCAGGAGAAAAACAAATCGAGCTTGATAGAAGGATGTTAGGACTTCGAATCAAACAGTTAAAAGAAAAGCTAAAAAAATTAGCCCAACAAAGATCTATGCAACGCCGTGCTCGAAAAAGATCACAGGCTCTAAGTATTTCAATTGTAGGGTATACAAATGCTGGAAAATCTACGCTATTTAATTATTTAACACACGAATCAATACTTTCAGAAAATAAGTTATTTGCAACTTTAGACACTACCTCTAGAAAGTTATTTATAGAACCTGGGCATAGTGTTGTTATTTCAGACACAGTGGGTTTTATAAAGAACTTGCCTACAACGCTAATTGAGGCCTTTAAGTCAACCTTAGAGGAAGTAACTGACTCAGACTTATTAATACATGTTGTTGATGTAAGTAACGAAAATAAAGCTGAGCAAATTAAGGAAGTAGGAAAGATATTGGAAGAAATAAATGCACATGAACTACCTCAAATTTTAGTCCTTAATCAAATTGATAAAATTAATTTAAAAACAAGCTTTGATAGAGATGACTATGGTAAAATAAATCATATTCAGCTTTCAGCAAAAACTGGGAATGGAATTGAATTTTTAAAGAAAGCAATGGTCGAAATAAATCAAACATTAATTAACGAAAGAAATGGAAACTATGCGTAATATTTTAAAAAAACTCTCACTAAGAAATATTCTAGCTGCTAACAACGATGGCCCACCAGACCTTGATGAGTTATTTGTTGATATCAAAAAAAAGATAGACAATGTATTTAATATCAAATCAGGAAAAAGTGGGGGAAATGGAAATTTGAATAATGGAAAACAGCCAGTAAATTCAAATTTCGATGGTATCCCAACTGGGAAGATTCTTTTGGCAGTATTTTTAATATGGATGGCTACTGGATTTTATATTGTTGATCAAGGTTCGAGGGGACTCGTTCTTCAATTCGGTAAAAACACAGAGATAACCCAACCTGGACCTAGATGGCATATCCCTTATCCAGTGGAGACTGTTGAGATTGTTAATCAAGAACAAGTTAGAACTACTGAAGTAGGTTATAGATCTTCAAGAGCAGGTGGAACTTCCCAAGAGTTAAGGGAATCTTTGATGCTAACAGGTGACGAAAATATTATAGATTTGCAATTTGCTGTTCAATATAACCTTAAATCAGTTCAAGATTACTTGTTTAATAATCGATCTGTCGAAAACTCTGTCAGAGGGGCTGCAGAAACTGCAATTCGAGAGGTAGTGGGTAAAAGTAAGATGGATTTCGTACTATATGAAGGGCGTGAAGAAATTGCAATTAAAACTAAGTCCTTGATGCAAGATATTTTAGACCGATACAAGTCTGGTATTAATATAACAAGTGTAACAATGCAAAATGCGCAACCACCAGAGCAAGTTCAAGCAGCTTTTGATGATGCTGTTAAAGCAAAGCAAGATTTGGAAAGACAGAAAAACGAGGGGCAAGCATATGCTAATGATATTATACCTAAAGCTCGAGGTACTGCATCTAGACTTATAGCAGAAGCAAATGGTTATAAAGCTGCAATTGAAAATGAAGCTAAGGGTAATGCTAGTCGTTTTGATCAAATACTAACAGAATATATAAGAGCTCCAGAGGTTACTAGAAATCGTTTATTTTTAGAGACCCAGGAACAAATAATGTCATCTGTTTCCAAAGTTATAGTCGACCAAAAAGGTTCAAATAGCTTGCTTTACCTTCCATTAGATAA
>Ga0209830_10002682_pt1 | contig 14107 bp, 23 predicted proteins | sample ArcticOcean_MG_C_12_FD_187439 | JGI IMG/M metagenome (GOLD analysis project Ga0209830, IMG submission 187439) | Marine microbial communities from western Arctic Ocean - ArcticOcean_MG_CB8_130 (SPAdes) (version 2) | ecosystem: Environmental > Aquatic > Marine > Oceanic | place: Arctic Ocean...
CAGGTCAACCGAAACATTCTAAATAAGCGATTAGGCGCAGGTCAATCAAATAACCGTAAATAAGCGCAGGTCAACGGAAAGACCCCAAATAACACAAAGCGTATAGTGTTACTACATGCTGCGCGATTTTTTCCTTGACTCCCACCGAAGGTGGGAGTAGAACTATAACGTAAGATACAAATAAGAGAACAAACCCTAGGTCGTGACATTTGCCCCAAATAAATGCAGGTCCAAATAAAGCCCAATAAATAAGCAACCCGCGTAATCGCAGGTTTTTTTTGTGCCTAATAGCCGCGAAAGAAAAACGCTGTAAGTCGTTGATTAGTAGTGAGTTAGGCCGATCCGCCCCGCCGCCCCGCGTAACCCGTTGATACTCAACGAGTTAGGAGGGTTTTATTCCTCTTCTTTGCGAGTCCCTATTATTTCAAATTCATAACCAACATTATGAGAATCGGGGGAGATTTTAACGAGGAAAAGAAATGCATAGAGAGTAAACGCACAAAATTCTTCGCTATATTCAACGACTTGCTCTATAGTATGCTTCTTTTTTTTACTAGATACAATCTTTGTTTCTTTAATTGAAACGATGTCGCCCTCTTTTATAGGGTTCCCATGTTTATCATCTATCCCTATTGGCTTTCCTTTGTACCAATCATAGCGAGGCTTATAATTTTTAGCCATAATTATCTTATTTGCTTATAGCCGAACTTTTCAAATACTTTGGTAAGCTTTTTTGCCGTGCGCAAAGAGATGCGAATGAAATGCTTCTTTTCTCCATCGTCCCACTCGAAAGCGTAGTCACTCGCTCGGCCAGCGTGAAAGGATGAGTCCTCCGCTTCCCTTACTCTAAAAGTGTTGGGGAATCGGCCTGTTAGTTTAATTGTTTTGTTCATTTTGTATTCTTTTCTGTTTGGTTAATCTTCTTTTCTTTTTCTCGCTTTCTCCTATCCCCGAACCAAGAAGGGTCAGGGACTTCCATGTTTCTACGTCGCCAAAAATCATTGTAGGCTCTGTTGAACTGATCTGTGAATCCTCTATTTAAGGTAGCGAACTTATTTGCTTCTGAGAAGTCTGGTTTTATTGGTTCCATTTTATTTTTGTTTTAGTTGTTGCTCTTTCCTGCAGTGTCTTCTTTCATCTGTCTCTTCTTAGTAAGATTAATAAGCAGACGGCTAAGTTTATAAACAATTCAAACATATCTTATGGCTCTACTACAAACCCTGTTTCGTCTTTCTTCGCAAGACCTTTCTCGACTAGCCCGACGATTACGCCCTTGGGATCTTTAAACCGCAAATCATTTTCATCCCCATTAACTACGGGATAGCCAAGATAAGTTTTAGGAAGTGTTCCTCGGAAAACAACCGCGACGTTCCCGCCTAACGCAAGAATTGTTTTCATCTTATTATCGCTAGTTACTTCACTGCGGGAGAATGTTAGATGATAGTTATCAGGCATTTTGCCATCAAGCCAAGCTCTCATTCTATAAAAGCCCTTTGTGTAATCATAAAAATTCACCTGTGGGAACTCTTCCATGACGTTTATTTTATCAGCCCTATGCTTTCGGATATTCTCCCAAGGAATGTCGCTTGTGAGGTTAAGACGGAAGCAAGGAGTTAAGTTTTTCCTTGCTGCGCTTTTGATAGCCTTGCCAATTTCGATCCTAAGATCAGACATAAAAGCAAAGTTGTCCTTAAAGAATCTTTTGGTTTTTGCGATTCTAGCGGTTTGGACGTTGGACATACAACCACGCCCTGCAGTATCTAGGCAAGCGGCACGGCATCCCGCGCTTGACCATTGACAGACGTTGAATCCTGATTTATCGGCAGGGGATAGATGGAGTCCGAAGGTTCGAAACCCGACCTTTTCGCCCTTGAGTGTTTTGGCGTTGCCTTTATTTAGTAGTGACATAATTTTGTTTATTGATTTAAGATTTAATACCAGCAAGAATAGAAAACTTGTTGCCCTCCATCAATCGCCTCGGAAGCCGCCTTGATAAAGTCGAGATCCTTCTCTTTGCGCCAATCATCTTGGCTACTGTCAGCACCGTAAAAGAAACCTTGAGTTACTGGCAAGTTGCCACCTTCGACGACTGACTTGAGAATCTTTAAATCCTCGGCAGTCAATTCCAAGGCTTCACTATTCAATTCACTTTCTGGCTTCCCAGTTTTAATTGCCCAGAGTTTTTGCATCCACCCTTGCAAGGCGTTGTGCTTTCTCCAATCACAGATTTCATAATTTTCTCCATTGGAGTCCCGACTGTTTGCATATTGATCTAATCCCATAACGAAAGTATTTTGGCAGGATTTGATTTTGAGGCAAGGCTTTTTTAATTCTTTTTAATTATTTTTTAGTGCTTGACTTGTGCAGATTAAACACTAAGCAGAAAACCCGCGTAACTCACTGAGCGACAACGAGTTAGGCCAAACGGCCCCGCGAATCGCCCTAAGTCATTGATACTCAACGAGTTAGAGAGGTTTTTCCGTAGCTGAGTAAAACAAAAAGCCTCGCTCCCGATTAAGGAAAGCGAGGCTGTATTTTTCTGACTGTCAATCAAAAAACCATTCTAATTAAGGCTATTAAGCCGTAGGCTGTGATGAGTCCACTTAAAACAATAAGGCAAGTGAAAAGCACACTCTCGAAAAATGTTCTATCTTGTTCCCTCATAATTATGCAGGTAAAACTAGGGCCGACTCCTTGTCCTCTTGAGTGATGATCTCTGGCGAATGATTCGCGAACTTATCGAAGACGGATTGCATACGCATCGTGCGATCAGCAAGCTTTGTCAAATCGCTACCCTTTAGATTTTCAGTGACGGAATTGTAAAGGCTCCAAAGTGAACCGCCCTTGAATTCCTCATGACGAGGATTACGGAACTCTTCGACAGCCTTGTAAATGTCACGGGCTGGGAAAGCTTTAGAATCGACAAGCTGGACAATCATTGAAGCGGCATCTTTTACTTCTGTCTGCTGGTAAGCCGAAATGCGCTTACTCATATCTTGCCAATGCGAAGTCACGCGAGCGACTGCAGAAGATAAGACACGGGGCAAGTCTCCCAGAATGTGGGTGGTATGACGGCGAGCCAGCTTAATGTCAGAGGAGAAACAAAGGTTGTCACAAACCATCATTTTGTTTCCTACCGCAATCGAAGCAGCGAAAGACTTGTCATGAGCATTCCGAAGGCCCAAAACGATTTGACGATCTTCGCCAGATACATCAATCCCTTTGAGGGCGAAACCTCCGAAGTAGCGCAAGCCACCACGGGCAAGAGCGTGTTCCTCTTCGGTGACTTCAAGACCTGCGATGTCAAGAGCCTTGCGAGTCATCTTCACCAAGTTGTGATGAGGGATCGGAGTGTGAGACCTAGTCCCTTCGGGAGTTTGAACGCCAGCGAGTTGTTCGGAATCGACTTTATTTTTTGCGTAGATAAGCATGGTATTAATGGTTTTTTTGTTTGTGAGAGTCTGTCTCTCAACTGGGGAGATTATGACAGAAAATGATTTGGGGGCAACCCTTTTTTAATGTTTTTTAATGTTTTTTTTGCAGGTCAGCATATTCGGCCTTAATATGCAGGTCAGGACATTTCTCCTTAATATGTAGGTCAAGGTATTTCCGCTTAATATGTAGGTCAGGACATTTTAGGCCAAATAGCGCAATAAAAGGCTTGACTCGCCGCGATTTATCGAGTAGAGAAAAAACCTCTGTAACTCACTGATACTCAACGAGTTAGCGCGGACGGCCCCGCGAATCGCGCTAACCCCCTACTACTCAACGAGTTAGAGCGTTTTTCTCTTTGGTGTTTTTCTCACGCAAGTCAACTAAAAAAGAATTTCTTTTTTGCTTGCGGACAAAAGAAAACCCGCCCCCCACCACAGGGGACGGGCCGACACACACAAAAGTTTTTTACTTGCCGTAAATGTCGCGGAGTTCACTGCTCCACTCCTTGACTATCTCGGCCTCGGTCCCTTGTGGATTCTTACAAGCGAGACCAATCCACTTTCTGATCATGCGCTGAAGTTTCCGCATCCTGCGCCATTCCATCCAATGCACACCAACGGCGAAAGGGTAAGTGAGGATGAGAAGGGCTTTGCCCTTGTTCGATTGGTCTTTAAAGTTGTGGATATTCATAGCGCTGATTTTACTTTGTTGTTTCTGAATGTGCCAAGAGCGTCGTTCAGGTGTTTGGCGATGTGAGGATCTCCACCCAAGCTCAGGAGGCAAATGGCCTCAGAGACTTTATAATCTAAGTCACGGGCGGCACTTTGCTCCTGCATAAAGTTATCAAAGTTTAGATTGGATCTCTCTTGGGCGTGTTCAAATGCTGATTTAGCAACGTCAAATGCTGTGTTAGTCATGTCGGTGGTATAGTGTTGGTTGAAAAGCGGGGGGATTGTCAACCCCCCTTTTAAATGTTTTTTTTAGGAAGTGAAGACTTTCCAGAAGGTTTTATTCGCATGGCAGCATTTCACCTCGAACGTTTGTCCTTGGTAGCAAGTCACCGATCCTAATTTTTCGGCACACATTTGCTCAAACTCTTCAGGGTTTTCGCCCCAAGTCCAGCTATTCATTGTGCCTAGGTCTTTGTAAGTGTCTTGGATTTTTTTTAGTGTCATTCTCATGGTGGAAGTTGTTGGTGAAGGTGGGTTTACTTACCGAAAGCGGCCCACATAAAGGTGGGGGTTGTGACTTGCAAAACCGTGCCGTCTGCAAACTGGATCGCCCCATAGCTTAATTGTTTCGGGTCGTGGCTCATGATCTCGGGCTCGTTATAGCGGGAGATTTGCGCGGGTTTTCCAAAGTAACTGTGAGGGTAGGTGGCGGTAGTGTCGGACATGGGAATATTTTATCACAGAAAAGCGGAAACAAAAAGGTTTTTCTGCATATATTTAATCTTTTTTTTCTGATTAAAAGGCTTGACATGATGCAGATACACAGTATGGGAAAAACCGCTGTAAGTCGTTGATACTCAATGAGTTAGGCGGATCGGCGGGGGCGTTCGCGCTAACTCCTTGATACTCAGTGAGTTAGAACGTTTTTCCCCTTGGTGTTTTTCGCGTCGATGTCAACTAAAAAAGAATTTCTTTTTTGCTTGTAAGCGCAAGAAAACCCGCCTCCCACATGGGGGGACGGGCTGGTGCGGTGACGCTGTCATGCTTTCATGGCAGCGATTGCTTCTTCGCAATCTTTTATAAATTCGCCTGAGGACTGGACCGTCTCGTCGATCATCTTGTCCCATGCGACCTCCGCTTTGGCCATTGCGTCGAGGGCTTCTTGGCTCTCTTTCTGGAACGCTTCTTGCGTTTGCCTTGCTTCGTAAGCACCCGCCAATATGGAGCGTTCGAGTGGCGAGAAATTATAATCCCCGCGATCATACGTGTTCCAATACCCGCATGGGTCTGGTGCTTCTTGTGTCTCGATCATGTCAGTATTTTGGTTTTTGATTATCTTTCGATATTGGCGAAGCGCACGGTTTTGAAAACCTGCTTGTTTCCCGTCTCGCTATCGTGGCTTTTATCAAGGACTTTCACGACAGCGAATCCGTCGCCGATGCGCTCAACTCCCTTGAGGACATACATGCGGAGATTCCCATTGTTAGAGGTTGTGTAAGTGAACTGCTTGTTGGTGAGGGCGGTAATGTTGTCTTTGTTGGTCTCGGTCATGCGCATATTTTACTACAGAAAATCACAAACAAAAAGCTTTTTCTGCTATTAATTAAAAGTTTTTTTAATCAAAAAAAGGCTTGACATCGCAAGGAATTATCCTATGGGAAAAACCCTCGTAACTCGTTGATACTCAACGAGTTAGGCGGATCGGCGGGGCCGTTCGCGCTAACTCATTGATACTCAGTGAGTTACAGCGTTTTTTCCCTTAGTGTTTTTCGCGAGGATGTCAACTAAAAAAGAATTCCTTTTTTGCTTGCAAGCAAAAGAAAACCTGCCCCCCATTACAGGGGGCAGGGGAACTACTAGCAAACAAACTAGAAAAGAGATTTGACCATACGGGCCGCAGTGCTAATGCGACCGCTTACCTTTGTGATCCCTCCGACATGAAGAGTGCGATACTTGCGTTGCGCCCCGTCATCTAAGTCGCGGGTGTATGCCGTGACATAGCGGCGGCGATCCTTCTTGGAGAAGCCTTGGTGCATTACCTCTTCAATGAGGAAGGTTCTGATGCCGTCTTGCTTGATAGAGCTTGGCCCTTCGTTCGCATACGTTACGACATGGTTGACGAGTTCGCTCTTGAGCGCGGAGTCACTGAGCTTGTATAGTTTTGTGGTGTTGTTCATAGTGAGAATATTTTACTTTAAAAATGGGGTGTTGGCGATACTTTCTTTTGCTTTTTTTTCAAGCTCTTCTTGGTGTTCGACCTCCTCCAAGTTGCCGCAGAGGACAACTATGAAGAGGAGCGCGATGAACGCTAGGATATTTTTCATGGCGTTGTCATGGCAGCGGTTGCTTCCTCGCAATCTTTTATGAACTGCCCAGAAACCTGCACGGTCTCATCGATCATGGCATTCCATGCGGCCTCGGCTTTGGCCATTGCTTCTAACGCTTCTTGTGTGTCTGTCTCGGTCATGTCAGTATTTTAGTCTAGTTTTTGATTTTAAAAAAGCTTTTTCTGCTATTATTTTAGTAAATCGCTTCTTCTAATTTTTGGCAAAAAAGATCAGTGTCTTCCATGATGAAGTCGATCTCGTCATCGGTAGCCTTGCGCCATGCGCCATCGAACTTGCGGATCATTGCGCTAGAGATGAACGCATCGCAAAAGTCTGGCGCGTCACTGTGGTCGATGCCATCGATCACGATATTTTCAATCTCGTAGACCTCGTCAATTATTTTCACTCTGTCGGCTTTGGCACTGTAGCTATTTTTTTCCATAGGCAAAGTATATCACAGAACCGCAGAAACAAAAAGCTTTTTTTAGCATTAAATTTATAAAGATAATGCGACTTAATACTTGACACCCCCCCATTTCTGAAAAATTTAGTTTGGGTTTGCGTAGCAAACTGGCGGGGGGAGTCCGACTTCAATTTGTCAATAGTCAAACCCCCACCCATTCTTGAGCCAGTCGCTGACGGGGTTATGATTCAGATTGTTTGTTTAAAAAAAAACACGACCCCCTATAATTCATAACTAATTAGTGTAATAACAACAAATGAGCATACCATACAGCGAATTTCCAGTTTACGTAGGTCAAGCTGGCGCGGTAACACCGCCGAACGAACCCAATGGTTATCTACCAGTCACGCAAGCGAGTGTGAGTTACAATACTGCATCTAGTGTGAGGCGTAAGTTGGGCAAGAGTATTGATGCTTCTGATCAGTTTACTTTTGACAATGCGCTATCTGCGGATATCTCATTTAGTTGTTTATTGCAATCGGGGATGGTATCGGGGTTGGATTTTTTATTGGATTCTAATCAAGATAATTTTGTGACTATGAAGTTGGGTAGCGGGATATACAACAAGTGCTATGCTAAAGATGTGTCGTTGAGCGTGAGTCCATTTCAGCCAGTAATTTTGCAAGCTAATTTTGTTTCATTAGACCCTGCTGTGGGTGGTGGTATAACTGGAGATACTGATGCATATCGTGGTGAAGAGCCGCCCTTAGATACTGATCTTGTTGTTTATGGTCATACGTGTGTTGTTAATGACAACGCGGATGTGTTGGGTCAGGTCCAATCCCAAATAAATTTCAATAGAACATACACCCGCACCCCAATTTACGGTTTAGGTTCGGTGAATGCGTCTTCTATGTTGCTGGATGGAGTCGAGGAGGAGATATCTGTATCGTCTACGGGCTTGAACACTTTGATAGGCTTCAGCGGAGAGAAGCTCACAAATACAATAAACTTGATATTGAATTTCAAGGGCAATACATCTAGCACTGTATTAGGTGGATTAGGTAATGATCTAATTAAATTCCCCGCTGGCGCGAGAGTCTTAACCGAATCGTATTCGGTCCAAGGAGGGGAGACTATTCAAACAACTGCAACGATTAAACAGGTAAAATTGTAAATTCAGTGTAATATATAACATATGGGATCAAAGAAACTGTCTGATATTCAGTTGGAGCCTCACAGCTTTTTTTCAATAAAGTTTAAAAAGAGGAAATTCAAATTTACCCCAAATCAGCATAAATTCCTAGATATGCTGTTAGACCCAGAGGTAAAAATAATGTTTGTATCTGGACCTGCTGGTTCGAGTAAAACCTACATGTCTTTATATGGATGTTTGAGGTTAATGTCTGAGGAGGAAGACAAAGACCTTCTTTATGTGCGGAGTATCGTAGAAAGCGCGGATAAAGGTCTAGGTAGTCTTCCTGGAGATATGTCGGAGAAATTCAACCTTTTCACGCTACCTCTTTATGACAAACTGGAAGAGATAATACATGAGGGTGATACTGCTTACTTAAAACAGAAAGAAAGAGTGAACGCTATACCTATCAACTTTTTGAGGGGTGCGAACTGGGAAAATAAACTTATAGTTGCGGATGAAGCGCAGAACTTTACATTTAAAGAGTTGACGACTTTGATTACTCGTATTGGTGAAAATACTAAGTTAGTCATATGTGGAGACTTCATGCAAAGCGATATTGATGGGAAAACGGGGTTCAAAAAAATGGTTGATATATTTTCTACTGATGATTCTGTAGAAAACGGTATTACTACTTTTAAGTTTACCAATAAAGACATTGTTAGAAGCAAAATTTTAAAATTCATCATTTCTAAGTTGGAAAATCGAGAAAAGGTGTAATAATATATGTCATAAACAAGAAATGCGTTCACGCGGAAGCGGCGAACAGCTTATATATAAAAGGACGCATCACACCTTGTTTTTTTTGAAAATTAATATATAAACAGTAGAATACATAGTATGGCTCATCTATTCTGTCAAAGCTGCGGCACTAAAATTTCTTATGCTAACGCTAAACCTAACTTCTGTAATAAGTGCGGACAGCCTTTAAATTCTACAGCTGCCGCTGTTTCTGTGGACACTTCTGTTGTGAACAAAAAATCTTCAGTTATCTCTTCGGATGAGACGGATGCTGAGTTTGTCCCTCATATTAGTGATTTTCAAGTAGAATTCGAAACCTCTAATGTCTCTAATCGGACAATAGGGTCGTTATTAGGTGAGCCAACCCCAATCGAAACAAATCGAAGGGGCAATACTCAATCTGTTAATGATTTTATTGATGAAAAGAAAAAAGGGAAGTGATTATAAATATGAAGACTTCTCTGAAGTAATAGACGAGGCTGTAAGCAAGCAACAATACAAATGGCGGCTTTACGCCGTTAAGTGGTTTGACTTCGAGGATGTTCAGCAAATCATCAAAATACATATTGCTAAAAAATGGCATATGTGGGATCAGACTCGCCCTCTTGAACCGTGGATAGGTAGGATTATATCTAATCAAATCAGGAACCTAGTGAGGAATCATTACGGCAATTATGTCAATCCTTGCCCCGATTACCAATTGCCCAACCACTCTGCCGCTCACTGCCCCATATGCAGTAAATGGGAAAAGTCTAAGAAAGCAGGGCTAGAATTAAAAATACCGCTTTCTACTGAAGATTTCATAAAAGAAGTCTCCAATAAAGAATATTTGGATTTTGATTTCTCTTCGTCCGTAGGAAAGTTAAATATCGAAATGGAATCGCGTTTGAGTAGCACTCACTACAAAGCTTACCAAATGTTGTACTTCGAAAGTAGCAGTGAAGAAGATGTGGCTAAATTTATGGGTTATAAGATTTCCCCTCAAAAAAAGAAACTTGGTTATAGGCAGGTTAAAAACTTAAAGAAAAAATTCCTTCAAGTAGCTATAGATATACTTAAAGATCAAGATATTATAGGTGATGGATCTTAACAAAGAACAAAAAGAATTCTTAAGGGTTCACTCCAAGGACATGCCAGATCTTATTAATCTGACTAAAAAATGTTTTGGTGACGAATCTTTAGATGGAAGATCTAAGGAGGGGAGGGCAGTTAGAAAGTTCTTGGTTGAAAACTCTATAAAATTCAACACGACTTGTAGAATTCCAGCAGAAGTCATAAATCTAACTAGTGAACAGTGTACATTTATTTTGCAGCAAGCGGAAGACGGTCTGTCCTCCTTAGAAATAGCCAAAATTATTTTCCCATCTAGGAATGTAAAACCGTTAAGTTCAGAACAGCGAGCAGTTTTAGAAAAAATTAGAGAGGTTAACCCAGATATGTTGCCATCTCAAGATTCAGGGGCTTTAAATTCATACCTTGCGCCAAGATCTCCTTCCAGAATCATAAAAAAGATAAATGACGCTACTGGTCAAACATTAAACGAGCAAAAAATCAATAGACAAAAGCAGATTTGTGTAGAAAGGCTAGGAATCAACCTTTCTAATTCTAGATTTCTTAAAATTATTAACAATTTATTGAATTCTGAAGACAGGGTGTTATTTGAGCATGAATTTATTCGACTGACATGGGACAAACCCGACCTAACAGCAGACGAATTAAACCTTTACCTCAACGTTTGCAAAGAAGTTATTAACTTGGAAGTAATAAGCGCACATCTGAACAAGCTAAACAGTATGTTCGATGATGCTGATGAACAGCAAGAGATGTCTATACGATTGGCTGAGATCATTAAAGCTAAGAGTGGAGAGTATCATCAGTGCGAAACTCGTATCGAGAATCTGACCAAGAAGCTACAGGGGGACAGGGGAGATAGGATGAAAAAGATGCATAAAGAAAATGCCTCATTTCTCGCTATCGTCCAACTTTTCCAAGAACAACAAGAAAGAGAAACGATGGTCCACATCGCAGAGATGCAAAAAGAGTCGATCAAGGAAGAAGCTGAGAGGCTGGAGGGCATGTCCGAATGGAAAGCCAGAGTTTTAGGAATAAGTCAAGACGATGCCATTTAAATGTAAAGAGTGCGAGAAGGAGTTCAAGAGCAGAAGGAGTTTGCATACCCATGTAAAAGCCCACGATATGTTCTTGGGGGAGTATTACGTCAAAAATTACAATCGGAGAGACAAGCTCACAGAAGAGCTTATACCTTTTAAAAATTACGATCAGTATTTCGCTGCTGACTTTACTAATAAGGGGAATATGAAAAAGTGGTGCGGTCAGGCTCCGCGTGAAGAGGTCAAGGAATTTATAGGAAGATCTTTCGAAGAAAAACTAGGGGCCAAGGGCATTAAGGCGGGGCCACCTTCAACTTACCTACAAACGAGCGGTTTGCCCGATATCGACATCTGCAAACAGGTTTTCGGCAGTTATCGTGAAACCTGCGAGCATCTTGGTATGCTCCCTATGCTATCAGCGTCTTTACACAAAGATTTTCAAAAAGATTATTCTAATACACCTATACTGATCGATACTAGGGAGCAGCAACCATTGTCTTTCTCTAATTCTGAATTATTGAAACTGGATGTGGGCGACTACGCCGTGGGCGGCGATCTATACGACTATACATTTGTGGATAGGAAGTCTTACCAGGATTTTTGCTCTACTATAACCAATGGCTACTCTCGTTTTGTAAAAGAGCTTGAGAGGTGCAGGTCATTGGGGTGTTATCTTTATATAGTTACAGAAACAGCTTTCGATGACATGTGGGCAACCAATAAAAGGGGCTTCAAGAAATTCAGGCTAGATTATGTTTATCATCAGATGCGTTCTATACAAGCTGAGTATACCGATTGTTGTCAGTTTGTGTTTAGTGGCTCTAGAGAGAAAAGCGAGGAACTCATCCCCAAAATCCTCGTTTTAGGTAAGAAACTCTGGGAAGTAGACTTACAATATTTTTGGGACGAACAAATTAAAAAAGATGGCTTGGGAAACAGGAAAACAGAAACTCCACAGAGAGTACAAGGATATAAACAAACTCATTCTAGAAAAAGAGGGGTTTTTAGAAGAAACAGAAGCTAAGATCCTTCTCTATAAATTTCTAAGAGAAAATCCTTCTTTTGCTTGTGAATTGTTTACAGGGGTAAAATTGTTCCCTTTCCAGCACATGGCTATTAAGGCTATGATGGAGTCCGATTACTTTTTGGGGATCTGGAGTCGTGGAATGTCCAAAAGCTTCTCTACGGGCATTTTTGCGCTATTAGACGCGATTTTAAATCAGGGTGTCCAGATAGGTATTATCTCTAAGTCATTTCGACAGTCTAAAATGATTTTCAAAAAGATAGAAGATATAGCCAAAAGCCCTAAAGCTGAATTCTTCGCTCAATGTATTACTCGCACATCAAAAATGAATGATGAATGGGTAATGGAGATAGGAAGGAGCAGTATTAGAGCTTTGCCATTGGGTGATGGTGAAAAATTACGAGGCTTCCGATTCCAAAGGATAATCGTTGATGAATTATTGTTGATGCCTGAAAAAATTTATAATGAGGTGTTGATGCCTTTCCTGTCTGTAGTTGAGAACCCCACTGAGAGGCAAGAGGTTTATGATCTAGAAACCAAGATGATCGAGCAGGGTAAAATGCAAAAAGAAGATCGCAAGCGATGGCCAAACAACAAAATTATTGGTTTATCATCCGCATCTTATAAATTCGAGTACCTTTACAAAATATATCAACAGTATGAAGCTTTGATTCTGAATGAGAACAAACAGGATGGAGCGCATAGAACAATTATGCACTTTAGTTATGATTGCGCCCCGCAGCAACTATATGATCAGAACTTGATTAATCAATCCCGCTCTACCATGAGTGATGCTCAGTTCAATAGGGAATTTGGAGCTATATTTACCGACGATAGTTCTGGATACTTTAAGGTGAGCAAAATGGCAGCTTGCACAATACCAGATGGAGAAGGGCAATCGGTCGAAGTTGTAGGGAACCGTAAAGACGAATACATCTTATCTTTTGACCCGTCTTGGTCTGAGAGTGAGAGTTCTGACGATTTCGCTATGTTATTAATTAAATTAAATAGAGAATCTAATAAGGGAACAATAGTTCACAGCTACGCTCTATCGGGCGCTAACTTGAAAACGCATATCAAGTATATGGCTTACATTCTTACCCACTTTAATATATCAGCTGTAGTAGGCGATTATAATGGAGGTGTTCAATTCATCAGCTCTTGTAATGAGAGTGAGATATTTAAAAGTAAAAATTTGACTCTAGGAGTAATTGAAGCCGATTTAGATAAATCTAAAGATTACGAGAGAAACTTAGCTAAACTTAAAAATCAATACAATAAATCAGAAAGAAAATTTGTTTTCCTAAGAAAACCCACTTCATCTTGGATTAGGTTAGCTAATGAATCTTTACAATCTTCTTTTGATCATAAGCGTATATTTTTCGCAGGAGCCGCTATGAATGATGATTATAACAATCAAAGAAAATCTAGAGTTCCTATAGAAGAGCTGAAGTTCTTGAAGAACGACACTGATGAAAAAGGAGCGAAAGGCGCGAGGATGATCGATTTCGTGGAACACCAAAAAGACATGATGGATCTTATCAAAGTCCAATGTGCTATGGTTCAAATTACGACATCTTCTCAAGGGACTCAAAGTTTTGATCTACCGCGTAACTTAAGGAGGCAAAGTGGGGCCAACAAAGCTCGCAAAGATTCTTATTCGGCCTTAGTCCTAGGTAACTGGATGATGAATGTATTCTATGATATGGAATCAGATAAAATCTCAGATAGGCAAAACACTTTTGTACCAATGTTCATTTCTTGACTTTTAAAAGTTGAAAGTTAACTTTGAGGTGTAAGATAATTTGTATCTTATGTCGAAAAGAAAATATACTAAAAGCTCTGAATATTGGAAAAAATTCAACACTTCAGACCACCCATCACATGCTAGCGATAACGAGGAAACCTCTCCTGAATTGCTAGGAGAGCCTTTTTACACTTCTGAAGCGTCTTACAATGGAGTATCTGAAGCTAGGAGGCAGGGGGCATCAACCAGCGGATTTTCTGGATCTCGTACGAACCGTGCTGCTTATACGACTCTTCATAATCGTTATTCGAGTATAAGTTCGGGTTTATTGCCATATGAATATTCATCAGAAGGTATAACTTGTCGGGATGCTATTGAATTATGTCAGAAGGCTTATTGTAATGTAGCTGTATTTAGGAATGCTATAGATATTATGTCGGAGTTTACAAACAC
>Ga0209830_10002685_pt1 | contig 14098 bp, 12 predicted proteins | sample ArcticOcean_MG_C_12_FD_187439 | JGI IMG/M metagenome (GOLD analysis project Ga0209830, IMG submission 187439) | Marine microbial communities from western Arctic Ocean - ArcticOcean_MG_CB8_130 (SPAdes) (version 2) | ecosystem: Environmental > Aquatic > Marine > Oceanic | place: Arctic Ocean...
AACGAGATCTGAGTTAAAGTTTTTGAAGATGGCGTTTAAGAACGCTCGCGATGCTGTTGAAAGATCGAAGATTAAAGTGGGAGAGAAGTTTAATATTTCAGAGTTCACTTCTATATCACAAATGGAGCTCGCGTGGGATAATTATCAATTGGGTGAAAATGGATGGGTTACCACTCAGGGCAGGTTCTGCCAGAGAGTTGCTGAAATGAACAAACTCGAATATCTCGTTTGGTTGCGAGAAGTGAAGAATTGTGATTGGGATTCAAGGACGATCGATAGGGCAGCATATCAAGGTAACCTTTTAATGGTCAAGTATTGCGTTGATAATGAATGTCCTATGAATGAGTGGGCGTGTGAGTACGCTGCCCGAGAAGGTCACTTGGACGTTCTGAAATACTTACACGAAAACGACAGTCCCTGGAGTTCGGATGCTTGTCGTATCGCTCACAGAAACAACCGAATCGATTGCTTGAACTACTTAATTGATAAAAAATGTCCAGGATTCGAAGAATTTCTCCCACCACCACCACCAGCATTAGCGCAATAGAATTTCATGAAATAAAGAAATATACATAAAAAACATTTACTACGCGACCTAACGCGCGCGATTGCGTTATACGATGGCGCAAAGACGAAACAACTTCTTCTTCTTCGAAATTTGTTTTTGGCCTTACAAGAAATATCAAGACGCGCGCATCACATAAAAACTAAACTATCAAACTCGACATCAAACATATATCAATGTCAACAAGAGCGATACAGACGAGAAATCAGAAGAAGAAGCAGAAGATCGTTGATGATGATGAAGATGAACAGAGTCCATTAGCTTTGTTGTTCACCGAACAGTTCAAAGATATATTTGAAACGCATATTTTACCTAAATTACGACCGAAATCTGAGTTGAAGTTTTTGAAGATGGCGTTTAAGAACGCTCGCGATGCTGTTGAAAGATCGAAGATTGAAGTGGAAGATTGGTTTAATATTTCAGAGTTTACTTCAATATCACAAATGGAGCTCGCGTGGGATAATTATCATTGGGGTAAGTATGGAAGGTTTAACTCTCAGGAATGGTTCTGCTATGAAGTTGCTGAAATGAATAAACTCGAATATCTCGTTTGGGCGCGAGAAGTGAAGAATTGTGATTGGGATTGGAAGACGATCAATGCGGCAGCAGAACAAGGTAATCTTGCCATGGTCAAGTATGGCGTTGAACATGGATGCCGTATGGATGCGTATGCGTGTAAGGTAGCTGCCTCAGAAGGTCACTTGGACGTTTTGAAATACTTACACGAAAACGACTGTCCTTGGGATTCGCGTGCTTGTTATCGCGCTCACGCAAACAACGAAATCGATTGCTTGAACTACTTAATTCAACAAAGATGTGAAGGATGGGAAAGGTTCGACTCAACCCATGCAGATTACGATCCATGACCGAGATAATTGTGGTTGGGATGCACATACGATCACTACTGCAGCAGAACAAGGAAATCTTGCCGCGGTGAAGTATTGCGTCGAAAACGGTCGTCCTACGGAAACTCGCGCCCTCGCTCCCTCTTCCCTTCCTTCGTACGTCTCTATTTCAGAGATAGCATAAACAGCCCCATTTGATGTTTAGGATTGTACCGAATCGACCATTAAATCACCACGACATGGATTACTATTTTCATTTTTATCTCATTCGCTCCGTATTTTCACAGTTCTCTTCACAAAAAGATAATCCAAATCCTCAACGGAAAACATATAAATACTCTGAAATAAGCAATCTTACTCCTTCTTCTTCTTCTTCTTCTTGATCATCAAAAGAAGAATAAGAATAAGAATAAGAAGAAGAAGAAGAATAAGAAGAAGACAATGGCTCCAAAACCGAAACCGACCAAGACCCCCACACAGAACAAACTCGACCATGGGATAAACACGGAAAACGAAAGAATGGATGTGAAGTCGAAAAAAAACGCACAATTAAGTTCCACCTTATCCAGAAACCAACGCAAACGCCAACCAGTTGCCACGATTGCCAACGTCGCGAAGGCTTTGACCGAGGAAGAGAGGAAGGTTTTGGCCGAGAAAGTCCAGGAAGAGAATCAGATGGTCATGAAGAAGAACGAGATCGAGAGAATAGGTGCGGATTTTAAAACGCGTCGTTTCTTTTTTTCTGTGCGGTTGCGCGAGTGCCGTAGTGGTTACGTACTGTCAATGAGAGCGAGGGAGTTCTTTTTGTTCGCATCATCGCGTGGTTTTCGTGGATTGATGGAGGTCGTGATTCGATTGGTTCGCGCGCGCGAAAACGTGGTTTGCGTTTCGTTTCGTTTCGTTTCGTTTCGTTTCGTTTCGTTTCGTTTGCGAGGAGTAAGATGGATTCGAACGATCGAATTAGGGGTAGTTTTGAGGCGCGGGGAGAGGGAGAGGGCGGTGTTTGATTTCGTGTTTTTGTGATTTCGTGTGGTTTGATTGATTGCGATCGCTCGCTCGTTTCGATTGTTTGTGTGTATGGTTATATATTTGACATTTTTCTCTTCTCGCGATGAATAGAACTGGAAAATCAGGCGCAAAAAAAATTGGAACAAAAACTGGAGAAAGAACTCGAGCAAAGACAGCAAATACGCGAACAAAGGAAACGATTGAAAGAAATGAACGAGCTCAGTGTAAACGAATCGAATTCGGATTTGAATAAGAACGAGAAATTTTTAAAGCAAATGGATTCGTCTATAAAGAAGAACGCTTCTTTAACGAAAAAGTTGAAAACAGTCGCGATTACGGAATCGAATTATAAGCAATTAGTTGAAGATTTCGAAAAGAAAATTAATGCGTCGAAATATGCTTCAGAGTGCGTTTTAGGCATTTCGTTAGCGAAATTAAAAGGCTCAGATGCTCTTTATGCTTCAGAAGTCGCTTCTTCGATGTTTAGGACGTACGTCGCGCAAAGGAAGGAGATTCAAGAACAGCTCAGGAAACATTTGCAGCACATTGCGACGCCGATGTCAAGTGCCGAGGCCGCGCAATTAGCGTTAAGTTTATTAGCTTTGCAAAAAACCTCTGGTGGTGGTGATAACGATAACGATCTTAACGATAATAACGACGACGATAATGAAGAGAATAAAATTCCAACGCCTTTGTTAAGACGAGCGAAATTATGCTTATTGGCCGAATTATACTTGGTAAACATAATCGATTCTCCGAAATATGTATACGAAGTTGTTAAGAAACATGCTGAAATGGAATACGACGTAGCTCCTGAAGCGTATTTGCAATCGTTATCGGCATTAGCGTTTTTCGCGAAGCAATACTCGCTCGAATTTTTAGGTAAAGAAGACGTTAGTTTATCATCATCTTCATCATCTGAAGTAGTAGTAAATAATAACGATGATGATGATAATAATAAAGTAGCAGGAAAGAAGAAAAATGATGAAGAAGACCAGAACAACAAATATCCAAAGTGTAAGGCAGAAGTCTGCCAGAAGTTCGCCGAAGTCATTTATGAAAAGTACGAAAAAGATGCAATCGTGAAATTGAAAAATGCAGTGAAGTTAGCTTCGACGCGCGAGCAGGACGTTTTAAAAGTATTGAAAACAAAAGGCGAAGTTCCAGGTACAGTCTCTTCTGCGTTCTCCAAAGCAACTGCGACGAGAGATGCTTTGTTGAAACAGTGCCAAACATTAGCAGAGGCGTTGAGAATTCACCCGATCCCGCAACTGGAACATTTTCAAGACGAGAACGGTTCATTGACGAAGAACGAAAACGATGATAAAGTTAATAAAATTGAACTCGATCGTGGATTGAAGCAACAAAGAGCTGATTTATCGAACAATTCCCTTGAATGGGAAAACGACGATCAAAGAAGGTTTTATGAAGATTTATTGCCAATTAAGGAATCTATTCCGGCCGTTTTATTAGTCGAGAAACCGGCTCCAGATGGTGAAACGGAAGCCGAAAAGAAAAGTCGCGAATCGAAGGAATCGAATGATTTCAAAGTCGATGCTTTGATCAATCGTTTGCGCAGAGATTGCGAAAATGCGGAAAAAATTGACGCCTTTGCAGTTGATTTCTGTTACGTCGCAACGGCTGGAGCGAAGAAACGTTTGGCCGAGGAACTTTTGAATCCTCCAGAATTAATAGTGAATTCTTCTTCTTCTTCTTATTCTCAACAAGCTGGCGATTTAAATAATAATAATAACAACTCACAAAGTGGTAGTCTTCTGTCGATGTCGCCAATGGTTCCGTTTTACGCTCGCGTATTGAAGCTAATGTCAAAGGTGTTCCCGGAAGATATCTCCGACGTCGTCGCGAGTAAGGTCATGGAGAAATTCTTCCAACTGAACAAAAAAGATGGTGGAGGAAAGTCATCATCATCACATCAACATCAAAGAGGAGGAAGTAATAATCATCATCAGCAACAACAACAACAATTGAAAGTAAAGTTACAAAACGTTTATTACGTCTCCGAGTTGATCAAATTCGGTTTAATCGATTCCGCCGTAGACGCCATGCAATGTTTACAGATTTTAATCGAAAACTTTGAAACGAGAGAAAATGCAATGGATGGTTCGGTCGAGCTCGTTTGCGCGTTCATTCGAAGATGCGGTCGTTTCTTATCGAAATCAGTGAAATCGAAGAAGCGATGTAATTCGTTTTTGGATATATTTCTAAGATTCAAATCAGTCGCGAGACAATTGGACGAAGCGCAAATTGCTCTAATCGACGAGGCTTATTTCTCTGCAAGACCTAGAGAAGTTTTCAGGGCTTTGAAACCTCCAAAGCCGGTCATGTTCGAGTACGTGAAGCATTTATTCGTCGAAAAGATGTCAACAGATCCTCAATTAGCTAAAAAACAATTGGGCAAAGTCTTGAAGCATTGCGAAGTTATGAATGATTTTAGGTTAGAACGCTACGTCGTCGAACGCGCGATTAAGCACTCGCAAGAGAAATTCGACGACGCCGAGCTCACGGCGAAACTCATGTATAAACTCTCGCAGAACCAAAAGAACGAAAAGAAAAATGACATCATCATTAAATTTGCAGATGCCGCGTTGGAAGAGTTCCGTTTTGGTCTAGAGATGAACTTGAATTATATGGTCCAAAAAAGAGTCGCAAACGCGAGAGTTATCGGCGAGTTGTTCGCACAACGATGTTTACACGCCGATACTATTTTCTCGTGCTTATTTCTTCTCTTGACACATGGTAAGAGTACTATTAAAAATAACAACATTGTTAGTAATAGTGACAACGATAGTGATCCGCGCGATTCGATTCGCGTTCGCATCGCTGCTGTTTTGCTCGAAAAATGTGGCAAATATTTCAATCGCGGGTGGCAGAAGAAAAAATTAGACGTGTTTTTGACATATTTCCAACGATATAAATGTTCCAAGATTCTTTCTATGGATGTCAATAACGATGCGAATAATATCATGCGCGAATTGAGACCAACAATTAAGATTTGTGAGACTTTTGCTGAAGCGAACGCGATGTGCGTACAAATGGAGGAGAAATTCGGAGTCGTCTCTGTGGATGAGAAAACAAAGAAAGAATCTGCTGGTGGACTCGCAACACTTGCAGAGAATGATGAAGAGATTGATGAAGATGAAGACGATATCGAGGAGGAGGATGAGGAAGAAGAAGAAGACGAAGATGATATCGAGGAAGAGGAGGAGTTTGATGATAATGAAATCGAAGAAGAAGCTTCGTCTGATGCGGCATCAGAATTTGATAGCGACGATGAAGATGATATCAGCCACAACGATGATGACGATGATGACGATGACGATGATAACGACAACGGTGGTAGTTCGGATGAATCAGAATCTTCAGAATCGGAAGAAGAAGAAGTTGAGGTGCGCATGGAAAAAGTCGTCGCCACGAGACAAGAACAATCCGACTTTGAAAGAGAGATGGAAAAATTCCTCGGCGTCGGGAGCGTGAAAGCGAGCAGTAATTCAATTGGTAATGACGATAATAAGAATAAAAACCAAGCGCATCATCATCAGCAACAAAAAAATTTTGGTATGCAGAACCGAAATTCAACATCATCATCCGCAACTGGTGCTGCTTCGATCGTCGCGTTCAAGATGATGCGTAAAGGCAAGGATGGGAAAAGAGAAAAAGTCGACATCGCACTTCCAGAAACTGCCTCTTTTGCCATGGAGGCGAAGAAGAGACAGATAATGGAAGCAGAAGAATTATCAGAGGTTCGCCGTTTAACTTTACAGCGCACTGTAGATATGCAAGAAGAGGCGATTGAGCGGGAGGAGAATCTTCAAAGCAACGCCGGGTCCTGGAAAAAAAAACCAACAAATTTAAAGTCGTCAGAAGGCAGTGAAGGGAAGTGGAACATACACAGGCGTTTGTAATAATAATACGATATTATTATATCAAAATGAAATGAAACGTTTATAGTTCGGCGAGAGTGAAAGTCTGCGCTTCAATTCGTGATACGCCTTCAATATTATTCAACTCCTCCATGAATGTCTTTTCGATCTTCGGCAAACCAGCTTCGTCATCAGCCTCCCAATGTGCAAACGATACTTCGTCAAGAGCAACAATAACTTTAAAGTCAAAGCATTCGGCGCATACGATGCGATGAACAGAAACGATTCCTTCCACCGTTTTCAATGAAGGTAAAATTTTATTCAACGCTTCTTGCAACGCGATTAAACTCGAACTTTCGGAAATGTCCTCGCTTGGATCAAACTTACATCGCCACTCTCTAGAGACGTTTTTAAACTCAAGGTTGGGAGTGATTGCGGGCATTGTGATGATGATATACGGTAATATGTAATAGTATTTGCGTGTAAATAGTAATTTCTATGTGCCGTTTATTTTTGAAAGTTTCTTCAAAGTTGTAAAATGGCAGTTTTTACTCTAATTGACAAGACTTTCGCCCTCGCTAAAACTTTTTATAATTTCTCCAAAGCCTCTTCGAGGGTGCCGAAAACAACAGCTGGAGCACCTGGCGTGCTCTCACTCTTGGCTTTCTTCACCTTTTCATCATCATCGGTTGTCGTTGTTGTAGTATAAAAAACCTCAACCGAGTTTAACGATAAACTTTTTGCGATATAGTGTCTCGTTTCGTTAAACGCAGAGAATTCGTCAAACACCGTCGTGTTCTCTAAAGCGCTCGAGTCTCCAGATAACTGCTGAACTTCATCCATTTTAAACTTTATGAATGGCATCATGACTTTAATAGCGCCTTTGTAGTCCCCATTAGCGACTTCGTTCAATAATTCCGTGGCGTCCTTCAAAGCTTCCATGACGTGCGCGCTTTCGAGTTTATTCTCTCCGTGTAACGCTTTCAAGATTTTCAAACATTTCGCGCGCCATTCAGTGAATTCTTTCGCGACGTAGATTTTCATATCAGTCACTGTCGTTTTCGATGTCGCTTTACCTTTCTTTGGAGGTGCTTGAACTTTCGCGATCATCTTACGCCAGTTTGAGATTTCTTTCGCTACGTGGAAATTCGCCTTCATTAGGGCGACGTCGACTTCTTTCGTCTTTTGCGGATACCCGGCTATGACGACGTGCGTTTGCTTCTTCAAAACGTTTTTCCAGACGTGTTCGCACGTGTGCGGACATATAGGAGCTAAGAGTAACGTCTGCACTTCAACGAAGAACTCAATTAAATCTAATCGCATCTCTTTCTCAGCAGTTGCTTGCCTATATTCGTCTCTCGCTGCTTGTAAGTTGTAAAATCCAGTTCTCACGGCTTCGCGAAACATCATGTTCTCGTAATGCTTTTGCGTTTCTTCGATCGCAAAGTTGATCAAGTTTTCAAACGCGCGGTCGGCGAAATCATTATCTTCTTCGAGTTTTTCCGTTCGTAATTTCATGCGTTCTTCCGATTCTGCGTTCATCATCGATTGCATCCAATCGACTTCTTTCGTTAATCTTAAAATCGCCGCGTTTGCGGTTTCGTCCGAAAAGTTTGCATCTTCGACTGTATCACCGGCATCGGCTAAGGCGAATCGTACGGCATCGGCACCGAACTCTTCAATAGCTTGGCCTAAGGTCTTAAAGTTACCGGTTGATTTTGACATTTTGTCCCCGTTTAAAAGTAAATGGCCGTTGCATCGAAACGCTTTTGGCCATCTCGTTTCGCTTCCGTTTGGCCAAATAGCCGTATGCGAATACATCGAAAACGTTAAATGGTTTTGGATTAAATCTTTCCCTGAGACTCTCAAATCGAACGGGTACCAATAATTAAATTCAGAAATTGCTTTATCGAGGACGTCTCTCGGGAACACGCTTTCGTCCGGTTTCTTCGCATCCAAGAAAATGGCATCCCATACTTCGTCGGTTAATTTCTCCGGAGCGACGCTCGCAAAGTTCGTTCCGTACATTTCGCCGCCTTGGAACAGATGCGCGACTGTATAATACGCCATATAAATAGTCGAGTCGGATAAAGATTCGATCAAGAACTGATCGTCCCACGGAACTTTCGTTCCTAAACCAAATGATCTCGAACACGCCCATTGGCGTAACCACCCTAAAGTATGTTCAAAGTTCTTCCTCGATTCGTCGTGATACGTGTTCATGTTCTCTAAACATTTCTCGGTAACTTCTTTCCAAGCATCTTCGCCGTACTCTAAATACCATTGGTCGGTTAACGCGACGACGCATTCGCCACCAGAACGCGACATGACCATTTTTTCGGGCTCTGAATAAATTAAGCCTTGGTTCGCTTCGACCATTTCTTGTTTAATGATCGGTTTCACTTCCTTCACGGGTTTACCTTTATAAGCGCCGATGATAATCACGCCGTCGGTGAAACCCTTCAAGTACGTTCTATGTTTCGCTTCATCGAGTTTCACGCGATCGTTTTGTGATTTGATTTTCAATTCTTCGCATACTGCCGGTGCCGATGCGTCGCCATACCCAGGAATGTTAATGATCGGTATGACTTCGAACGGTAAGACCCATTCGTCCTTGACGCCAAATTTTTGTCTCAACGCTTCTTTTGATTTTAAATCCGATAAAGCCATGAAATCATCTGGTGAGTCCGAAGGCACTGAAGTTACTACGCCAGTCCCTTTGGTCATCGAAATCGTCATCATTGGAAGAACATAGATCTTCTCCAAAATCGCATTCGGCGCCTTCACGGAACATCCCATTAATTCTGAACCCATGATTGTCTTTAACAATTTTGGCTTCCCTTCTTCTTCGAATTGCTCTTGAAACGATAAATTCAACGCCGCTCGTTCGGCCATGACGAAGACTTCACCGGATTTCAATTCATAAGCGCCATATTCACCGTCAGGTAGAATCCAGCAATTCGTTTGTCCGTACATCGTTTCAGGTCTTAACGTAGCGGCGGCTAAGAAGACGTCTTTACCTTTTAATTCTTTCAAGCATTCGAGTTGTTCGAAATTCTCTTCGAGAACTTTCATTTTAATCAACAAATATTCTTGCGGTCCAACGCCTTCGCCTGACGCGCGATCGTGATCGGCGCACGGTTGTCCATCAATGGGAGAATACACGGCGTATCTCTTTGCTTTCACGATCTTCCCGAGTTTCTTCAAAGTATTAAATTGCCATCTCACGAAGGCGTCGTAAAACGGATTATGATCCGTCGTAATAAAACTTCTGCGCCAATCTACTTGACATCCTAACAAAGAGACATCTCTTTTCGCCAAAGGCGGGAAATATTTCAACCAATGCGTCGATTCCGCGAATTCTGGAATCTCTTCGTCCGGGATCCCGGAAGATTGCATAATCCCCCACTGCGTCGCTTGCTTCCCGGTTTTCGCAGCGGCTTTAGATTTCTTCGCCGCGAACTTCGTTGGATCCTTATCTTTCATTTCTTGCTCCTTCAACTGTCTCTTCGCCTCGATTTCGGCTTCCATCTCTTCCTCGGATGGGAAAACCGGCGGGTTCCCGAATTTCTCAATCTCGTTCCTGATCTTATCCGCGCACGCTTTGATTGGCATACCAGTGCAATGAAACCCAAACGGGAACAAAACGTTATCGCCCTTCAATCTATGATACGCCGATGCGAATTCCTATTAGTATCATCATCAAAGTGGAAGATGATGACGATGATGACGATGATGACGATGAAGAAGAAGAAGAAGAAGAACAAAACGCGTCGTTAGTCAGACTGCCGCGCTCTCGCGCGTAAAACATTCTCGTCGCGACGCTCGACGCGATCGAATCAAAACCCTCCAACTCTCTCCACAAAAACTAAAACTCAAACACGCGCGTTACAACGGCAAACTAAAACGAACGATTGCGAGAACGCACTAGCTTCGATAACGAGAACGCGTGCCCTAAGTGCAACAACCCGTTCATGTATGGATACGGAAAGTTCCCAAAAAATTTCCCCCTCTTCATCTTCTCTTTCGAATCCTTCTTTTCTTCTTCCTCTGGATCAAAATCTGGAGCGCAATTTGCTTCAAACACTCTTTCGATTTGCCATGACTCTTGCGCTTCGGTTTGATAGGAAGTCAATTGATCGCGTCTGGCGGTTTTTCGTTGCGGTTGGTCGTCAGAGTTTAATTGTTCGGACATTTTGTTGAATTTAGGGTTTTCGATACGTTTTTAGGACTTTTTAAATGTCGATATTATTTTTATAGAGAGAGAGTTTTGCGAGACCTCGGAGCGAGAGGTTTTGAGTGATGGATTTTTTCTTGGAACAATCCAATAATGCTCGTTATCTTCTTCTTCTTCTTCTTCTTCTTCTTCGTCCCGCGCGTGGATTCGAGTTCGATTCGTGTAAAACAGTGCGTGTTTGAAACAAAGCGCTTTTGTGTGGATCCAAGTTTTAATGAAGAAAGAAGGAAATGGGTTTGATTTTGTGATGAACAAAAATGACTTTTTTTTGCGCGAGCGAGCGAGCGAGAAGCGTTGGTTTTATGTTCATCGATGCGATTATTGCGTTTAGGAGGCGAGTGCGCGCGTCGTCGTTGTGTGGATATTTGCGTTTTTGTGTGATGATTGATGATGATGATGATGATTGTCGTTTGTGAACAAGTTTCGAGAGTTTGCGCTCGCGCGCGCGAGAAAGAGAGCTATTGTTCTTGTTCTTCTGCTTGTAATGCTTGAAATTCTTCTTCAGTTTGAGGGCAGTTGTTTGCGAGAGCGTAGCTTAAGCAGTCGTCGTGGTTGTTTTCGCGCGCACATTGTACCGTTCGATGATTCCATTTGACGTTCTTCTCGCGTAAGTATTTTAGACAGTCGAGGTTGCCGTGTTTGGCGGCAGCTGCGCACGTACCAGTATTCACCTCGCATCCGTTCTCGACGCAGTACTTCAACATCTCCAGATTGCCTAGAATTGCTGCCCTACCACTCGTCAGATAATCCCAAGCACATTCTTTCTCTTCTCTGACCCATCGAAGCAACGCGAGATCGTTCATTAGAGCAACTCGAGCGCAGAACTCTTCTTGGTTCCTCGTGTATTCTCTTCCATTAGTGTACTTTACCGTCCCACCCCATTCATAATTCGCCCACGCCAATTCCAACTGCGATATCGACGACAATTCATAAATCCAAAACTTCTTTCTCAATCTAATCTTCGCCCTTTTAATCGCCTCACGACTCGCTCGACACGCTTGCGAAAACATCTTCTGTTCCAGCCTGTCCAATTTCGTTAAAACTTCCTTCTCGAAAACATCTTTCCATTCCGTGACTAACTTCCACAAAGGCGTCGGATTAAGCTCTTTATCCATCGTACATTTCATTTCATCCACCGTATGTTTAATATAATCGTTCTTCTTATTCATCTCATAAACCACTTCTTTCATATTCTTCATCTCATTCTTCAAATCCGAAACTTCTCTCGAAATCGAATTCAAGAGTTCCTCCATTCTTAGTTCAAATGGATTATTATTATCATTCGTGGTCGCAATAAATTGCGCATCTTCATTCTTTGATGATGATGCTCGCTTCCTCTTTGGTGGCATATTATGTGATTATTTTAATTAATTATTAATATTAATAGTGTTGTGTTTATTTTTAATAACGAATTTTGTTTCTCCAGCAAACTGCACAGCACGGTTTTTGGTGTTCAGATTTACTTATTAAGAGCGAGAGCTTGAAGTTCAATTGAATAATATGTCCATGAAATAAATAATAATGAAGCGAGAAAGGATGGATACGTTATGGGATAGTATATCACTCCGTGTTGGTTTGATTTGATCACAAAGGTCTCTCATTTTTTATGTCTCTCTCTCTCTCTCTCTCTCTCTTATTTTTACGCTTCTTCCTCCTCTTCTTCTTCTGAGTCTGATTCTAATGCTTCCCATTCTTCCAAAGTTTGAGGGCAGTTGTTTGCGAGAGCGTAGTTTAAACACTCTATTTGGTTGTTCTCGCGCGCAAATTGTACCGTTCGATGATCCCATTTGACGTTCTTCTCGCGTAAGTATTTGAGACATTCGAGGTGACCGTTTTCTGCGGCATCTGCACACGTGCCAGGACCTACCTCGCATCCGTTCTCAACGCAATACTTCAACATCTCGAGATTGCCTTGGACTACTGCCCTACTACTCGTTTTGTAATCCCAAGGACATTCTTTCACTCCTCTTACCCATCGAAGCAACGCGAGATCGTTCGTTTGAGCAACTCGAGCGCAGAACTGTTCTTGGTTCTTCGTGTATTCTGTTCCATTAACGGACTTTCCCTTCGAACCCCATTCATAATTCGCCCACGCCAATTCCAACTGCGATATGGAAGACAAGTTTGGAATCCAAAACTTATCTCTCAATTTAATCTTCGCCCTCCTAACCGCCTCACGACTCGCTTGACACGTTTGCGAAAACATCTTCTGTTCCAGCCCATTTAATTTCGTTAAAATCTCTCTCTCGAAAACATCTTTCCATTCTGTGACTAACTTCCACAAAGGCGTTGGATTATCATCCACTTTAGTTTTAATTTCACCAATCTGATGTTTCATATCACCCATTGTCCCTTTCATTTCAGAAAAACTCTCTTTCATTTCATAGACCGTTTCTTTAATCGTTTTATTCTCATTCTTCAAATCCGAAACTTCCCTCGAAATCGTATTCAAAAGTTCCTCCATTCTTAGTTCGAATGGATTATTATTATTATTATTATTATTATTATTATTGTTATCATTCGTGGTCGCAATAAATTGCGCATCTTCATTCTTTGATGATGATGCTCGTTTCCTCTTTGGCGGCATGTTATGTGATTATTTTAATTAATTATTTTAATTAATAGCGTTGTGTTTATTTTTAATAACGAATTTTGTTTCTCCAGCAAACTGCACAGCATGGTTTTTGGTGTTCAGATTTACTTCTGATGCGCTTAAGAGCGAGAGCTTGAAGTTCAATTGAATAATATGTTCATGAAATCAATAATAACGGAGCGAGAAAGGATGGATACGTTATGGGATAGTATATCACTCCGTGTTGGTTTTGATTTGATCACAAAGGTCTCTCATTTTTTATGTCTCTCTCCCTCTCCTTCACGCTTCTTCTTCTTCTTCTTCTTCTTCTTCCTCTTCCGAATTTTCTTCATCAACTTCTTCTTCTTCCTCTTCTTCTTCTTCTTCTTCTGCTTCTTCTGCTTGTAATGCTTGCCATTCTTCCAAAGTTTGAGGGCAGTTGTTTGCGAGAGCGTAGTTTAAACACTCGACGTGGTTGTTCTCGCGCGCGAGTTGTACCGTTTGATGATCCCATTTGACGTTCTTCTCGTGTAAGTATTTGAGACAGTCGAGGTTGCCGTATTTGGCGGCAGTTGCGCACGTACCATTATGTACCTTGCATCCGTTCTCGACGCAATACTTTAACATTTCAAGATTGCCTATTCTTGCTGCCGCACCACTCGTCCTCCAATTCCAAGCACATTCTTTCACTCCTCTTACCCATCGAAGCAACGCGAGATCGTTCGTGTGAGCAACTCTCATGCAGAACTGTTCTTGGTTCTTCGTGTATTCTACTCCATCACTGTACTTTCCCTTCGAACCCCATTCATAATTCGCCCACGCCAATTCCAACTGCGATATCGACGACAATTTATAAATCCAAAACTTCTTTATCAATCTAATCTTCGCCCTTTTAATCGCCTCACGACTGGCTCGACACGCTTGCGAAAACATCTTCTGTTCCAGCCTGTCCAATTTCGTTAAAACTTCCTTCTCGAAAACATCTTTCCA
>Ga0209830_10002686_pt1 | contig 14095 bp, 16 predicted proteins | sample ArcticOcean_MG_C_12_FD_187439 | JGI IMG/M metagenome (GOLD analysis project Ga0209830, IMG submission 187439) | Marine microbial communities from western Arctic Ocean - ArcticOcean_MG_CB8_130 (SPAdes) (version 2) | ecosystem: Environmental > Aquatic > Marine > Oceanic | place: Arctic Ocean...
ATTGAAGAAACCTATTTAAAAGAAGCATCATTATTAGTTAGTGAGTATGATGAGATAGTAAAAGAATATCAGGCATTAATTAGACCTTTGCCATTACCTGATAGATTTAAAACATTAACCAAAGCTAATTTAACAACTATTAATAACTTAAAATTCTTATCATTTAGTGGATTTGAAGAAGTAGCCAATAGATTTCTTAATGTTATAGCTGATAATGTTTATCAATCGGCAGTTACAGGTAAGCCATTCAACGCAATGGTTAAAGAAATTAGAGGAGCAATCAATGGTGTATATCAAAGTAGTAATGAGAACGCAGTTAATAGATTAGTCGATTATGTTGCTAAGAATAGATATTCAAATAATAAATCTATATTAGATAAAGTTGCTATTGCTAAAACACAATTAAATGGAAAATATGCTAATACTATTTTAGGTGATAATATGAGGAAATATGCAAGTCAAATTGCACACGATAGTATAATGCAATTTGATGGTCAGTTTACTAAATACAAAGCAAATGAAGCAGGTATTACTTCATTTAAATATACAGGAACAGCAATCGCAACTACTAGAGATTTTTGTAATAGGCATCAAAGTAGAATATTTACTGAACAAGAAGCTAGAACTTTATGGAGTTCAAGATGGAAAGGTAAGTCAGGTGATGACCCATTTATAAATAGAGGTGGCTACAGATGTAGGCACAGTTTCATACCTTATGACCCTGAATGGGAAAATTTACTTGAAGATTAAGTAAAATAAGCCTAAACATAAATTATATATATATAACACAAAGGAGTGTCCAATATGGCTGACGAGCAAGTAACGGAAACAATAGTTGAAGAAACTAAACAAGAAGAAGTCAAACAAGAACAACCTCAATTAAAACAAGCTGATATTGATAAGATAGTTGCTGAGAGATTAGCAAGACAAAAACAATCAATGTTAAAAGAGTTGGGCATAGAAAGCCTTGATGATGCTAAATCTGCAATAGCAGAGAAAGCAAAGCAAGAAGAAGAACTTGCATTAGAACGAGGTAAATTTGATGAAGTGATTAAAAAGAAATCACAAGAGTTTACAGAAAGAGTTACTAAACTAGAGCAAGAACTTAAAAATGAAAGAGTTGATAAACAGCTTATTAATTCAGCTTCAATCAATGGTGCAATTAATCCTGAGCAAATAAAAGAACTATTAAAAAATAATGTTCAATTAAATGCAGATGGTCGTGTGGAAATACTTGATAAAGATAAAACACCACGATATAACTCACAAGGTGAACTATTAACTGTTGATGAAGCAGTAAAAGAGTTTTTAACGCAGAACGCACACTTTCAAGCAGCAACTCCTTCAGGGAGTGGAAGTGTTAGTAATGTGGGTAAGTCAGATACGAATAAGACTTTAAATATTTCGGAGTTAGATATGAATAATCCTGAGGATAGGAAAATCTATGCTGAATACAAAAGGCAAAGAGATAATAAACCCACGATTATTGATTTAAATAAAAAATAATATCTTCGAAAGGATATAAAAATGTCAAACGAAACAACATCGAGTACCATTTCCGAATTATATACGGAAATTATCGCAGAGGCTCAATTCGTAGTTAATGAAAAATCATTAATGAAGAATTTAGTTAAAAACTACACAATAGCAGGTGGTGGAAAATCAATAGAAGTTCCTATATATGCAGCAGTCGCAGCAGCAGCAGTAGCAGACGCAACTGATTTAGCCAACACAGCTATTAATCCTTCTTCTGTAACCATTACAGCATCAGAAGTTGGAATTATGACAACACTTACTGATTTAGCTAAAAATAGTGCATCAAGAAATGTTGCGGCAGATATCGGACAACTGTTTGGTAATGCTATCGCAAAGAAAATTGACCAAGACTTAATAGCCTTGTTTGATGGTTTTTCTGTGACAGCAGGTAGTACTTCAACAGTTCTATCCCCTGCAACTATCTTTAATGCAGGTGCAGTTCTTAGGTCAGTTGGTTTGGACACTAGCGAATGTTATGCAGTTGTTCACCCTCATGTTGGTTATGACCTTAAATCAGGCTTAACTAATACTTTTGCAGGTATTGATACAGACATTTCTAATGAAGCATTAAGAAGTGGCTATTTAGGTAGACTTGCAGGTATGCAAATCTTTGAGTCAGCAAACATGGCTAACACAGGCACAGCAGGAAACTATAAAGTTGGTATTTTCCATAAAGATGCTTTAGCTTTAGCAATGATGCAAGACCTAAAGATTGAAACACAAAGAGATGCCAGTCTTAGAGGTACAGAAATCGTAGCAACAGCAGTATATGGTGTTGGTGAGATACATGATAGTTATGGTGTTGAATTACACGTTAATTCAAGCATAGTATCATAATAATATAATCTTAAAGGTGGGGTTAATTCCCCACCTTGCTAAACAGAAAGGTAATTATGAAATTAACTAACGGAAATAAAACTATTGAAAGAAGTACAGTTGACTATGAAGCCAATAAAACTACATGGACTTTAAGAGGTTGGTCACCTGTATTAGATAAACCAAAGATGTCTCTTTTAAAGCCAAAAAAAGAAACCCAAAAGAAAGATGACTAATGGCTACCTCTGAATTAGCAGTAGCATTATCTGATGTTCAGGAATACCAACCTGATATTGCAGCTTATGGCATAACTAATTTTGATACGCAATTACAACACGCAGAAGATGATGTCATTAGACGTATTCGTGAGGAATGGTGGGAGAGATATCGCCATACAGTAAGATTTAAAGATATTACAAAAGTTACTTCTATTGAATTAAATAAAGCCTTATTAACTAACGCACAATGGACTAGGTCAGTTGTCTATAGAGCATTAGGTGAATACATATTACCAATGCTTACTAAATGGAAAACTCCTGATGGAGATATAGATGCTTTTCAAGTACAAATAGAATTTTATAGAGCAAGATATAATGAAGAATTTCAAGCAATACTAAGAGATGGTGTTGAGTATGATGAAGATGCAGACGGAACTGTAACAACAAGTGAAAAAGAGCCAATCCATCATCTGAAACTTATTAGATAATGGTTGCTGATATAAAAATTACTAGCAATTCAATTCAGATTGCTAATGAAATTAAAGCTATGTCAAAAAAGATGTCAGGTGCTATTAAGAAGTCACTAGCAAATGTTTCAGCTTTTGAAGTAAAAGAAATCAAACAAAGAACTCAATCTAAAGGTGTTGATGCTTATGGTAAACGATTTAAACCTTATTCACCTAAATATAAAAGAGCATCAGTTAAACAATCAGGAGTAGTTGATTTAACAGACACAGGTCAAATGTTTAGTTCTTTAACATTTAAAGCAAGTGCTAGTAAAGGTGTATTATTCTTTAGACAAAACCTTGCTAATAAAAAAGCAGCATTTCATGACATGTTTGGTGTAGGTAAGAAAAGAATTACTAGACAATTCTTTAGAATAAGTAAAGATGAGCAAAATAAAATTAGAACAATATTTAGTAGAATACTTGCAAAGGAATTAAAACTATGAGTGAAAGAGAAGATATAGCCACCGATATAGTAACAAAACTCACAGCAGTTAGTTCTCCAATTACATTTAAGAAGATTTCAAGAGAGCCATTTGAAGCTGAAGAATTAAGTAACGCACAATTTCCTGCCGTTTATATCTCTACAAGTGACGAAAGCAGAGAAGATTTTTCAATGGGTAGTAATAGTACAGGTAAGAGGTCAGGAACTATTGATTTTGTTATAGTTGGATATGTCAAAGGCACAACAAGCAATATTGATACAGCAAGAAACCAATTAGTAGAAGTGGTAGAAGAAACACTTGATAATGATATTACAAGAAACAATAATGCTATTGATACACAGATTGTAGATGTATCAGCAGATGAAGGTGTACTTTTTCCTATCGGAGCAGTAAGAATTGTGGTAAGAGTTTTATATGAATTTACGAGAGGTACAGCATAATGGCTAAAGATTTAATAATGAAAAAAGGTAATGATATTATTACTATCAATCCAAATAGTCTTGAAAAGTTTTTAAAACTAGGCTATGTTGAAAATTCTTCTAAGGTTGAAAATAAACAAGTTGAAATAAAACCAAAAGAAGATAAAAAAGAAATATATAAACCAAAAATTACAAAGGAGTAATATAAATGGCACATCATGGTAAAGAAGGTGTTGTAAAATGTGGAAGTGCTGTTTTAGGTGCTTTAACAGGTTTTACAATAGATACAACAGGAGATGTTGTAGAAGATACAAGTTTAGGCAACGCAGCAAAAACATATTTAGCAGGTAGAACTGCTTTCTCAGGCTCATTAGATATGCATTATGACGAAGGTGATGCACCACAAGAAACTTTAGATGTTGGAGCAACTATTGCTTTTACACTATTACCTGAAGGTAATGACTCAGGAGACCAATCACTTGCAGGAAATGGTATTATTACATCAATGGCAATTGGTGTAAGTTTAGATGGTGTTACTACAAGAACTGTTTCTTTTCAAGGCACAGGTGCATTAACCATAGGAACTGTTTCTTAATAATACATGACAACTGAAAAAATCGACTTCTTTGAAGGAGTCAAAGGTCACTTCGATGCATTAGAAACTAAGATAATTGAAGTAGAAGAATGGGGTTTAGTTGGTGATAAATCAATTTACACTAAGCCTTTTAATATGCTTGAAAAGTCTAAGATATTTAAAGGTAGTGAAGGTGGAGATTTAAATGTTCTCATTGATGTTATTATAGAGAAGTCTCTAACTAAAGATGGCGATAAAATGTTCACTATGGAACATAAATTAAAATTTAAAGTTAAAGCTGATACAGATGTATTAGCAAGGGTTGCTTCTCAAATAATGAACACAGACGATACTGCCTCTTTAAAAAAAAAATAAAAGAAACACCTGAAGTCTATAATGTTTTAGCAATCGCTGAAAAGTTGCATAAGACAGTTGCAGAAGTCTTGCAAATGTCTTGCTATGAGTTTATGTTGTGGTTATCTTACTATGAATTGAAACATGATGATAATGAAAGACAACAAAGAATAGCGAAAATGAAACATGGCAACTAAAAAACTTGGAATAGATATTGTAGCTAAAGATAAGAGTCAACAGGCTCTTAATCAAGTACAAGGTAATCTTAATAAAACTAAATCATCAGTATTAAATCTAAAAAATGCTCTTATTGGATTAGGTGCAGGATTAGCTATTAAGTCTATTGTTAATATTGGAAAAGAAGTTGAAAGTTTAGGAGTAAGATTTAAATTCTTGTTTGGTAGTGCAGACCAAGGTGCGTTAGCTTTTGCTAATCTAACAAAATTTGCAAGTAAAGTTCCATTTTCATTAGAAGCAATTACAAAAGCATCAGGCTCACTAGCAGTTGTTGCAAAAGATGCAAGTGATTTAAATAGAGTATTAGAAATTACAGGTAATGTTGCAGCAGTATCAGGATTAGATTTTGAAACTACTGCTATGCAAATTCAAAGAGCATTTAGTGGTGGTATAAGTGCTGCTGATTTATTTAGAGAAAGAGGTGTAAATGCTTTATTAGGATTTAAAGCAGGTGCAAGAGTTTCAGTAGAAGAAACTATAGCAAAGTTTGAAGAAGTGTTTTCAAATGGAGGAAGATTTTCAGGAGCAACAGATGCACTAGCAGAAACATTTGAAGGAACTTTGTCAATGATAGGTGATAAAGTTTTTAATTTCCAAAAGACGATTGCAGAAGCAGGTTTCTTTCCTGAAATAAAAAGACAATTTGGTAGTTTAAATAATACATTAGAAGAAAATTCAGCAGTAATAGACCAACTTGCAAAGAAAATAGGTATTGGTTTAGCAAGAGCAGTTGTTGCAGTTAGTAAAGGTTTTAAAACACTAGCAGATAATGCAGATATAATATTTGGGATATTTGGAGGGATTATAGCTTTAAAAGTTGCAAAAGCATTTATGGGTATAGCAACTTCAATTACTAGTATGAAAGTTGCAATGATAGGATTTAATGCAGCATCAAAAGCAAACATTATCTTTGGTGGTATATCTATTTTCATTGGTGCTATGACTTTATTAACAATTAAATTTAGAAATTTTAAAGATGAATTATCAGATGGAGCATTAGTAGGTACTGTAACTGATTTTGATAGTGCTGTATTTGCTGCAAAACAACTTGGATTAGAATTAGAATTATTAAGAAAACAAAAAAAAGATGCACTAGGTGATACAGGATTAGAAGTAGGTAGAGATGATTTTGGTGTTACTACTTCTACAGTAGATACTAGTAAACTAGATTTAGAAATTAAAAAAATAGAAGAACAATTAATAGCAATTAATGATTTGAGAAGATTTCATTATGGTGAAGAAATACGACAAAGAGAAAGTTTTAGTAGTATAATAGAGGAAATAGAAGCAGCTTCTTATAGTAAAGATATTGATAGAATAATAGGAAATCACAGAACAGAAATTGAACAACTTCAAGCTAAATATGTAGAAGAATTAGAAATTATACAAAACTTTTTGGAAACTACAAAAAACCTTACAAACGACCAAGTAATGGAATTGTATGATTTGAAAATAACTATGGAAGAACAATATTTAAAAGATTTAGAATCAATTCAACAAAAAGAAAGTGAAATGAGAGCCAAACATTTTCAAAAACAGCTTGATTTAGCTAAGACAGGAAAAGTTAAAGATGTAGATTTAACAGATTTAGCAGAAGGTCAAAAAAAAGAAATTGCTAAAGCAGGAATGAGGTCTGCCTTAGATGGTTTAGCACAACATAATAAAGAAATGTTTGCATTAAACAAAGCCTTTAGAATTAAAGATGCTGTTATGGATACTGCTGCAGGAATTACTAAGGCTTTAGCTATGGGTCCAATTGGTATACCTTTTGCTGTAATGATTGGTGCTTTAGGTATTGCACAAGTCGCATCAATAGCTTCACAACAATATACAGGAAGAAGAACAGGTGGACAAGTTACAGGTGGTACTCCTTATTTGGTGGGCGAACAAGGACCTGAATTATTCCAACCCAATCAATCAGGAACAATAATACCTAATGATAAAGTAGGTGGTGGTCAAACTATTAATGTAATTATTAATGCCAATGATACACAAGGATTTGATGAATTATTAATTAAACGCAGAGCAACAATAGTTAATGTAATAAATGATGCTTTAAATAGTCAAGGGAAGGAAGCCTTAGTATGAGTGGAACATTACCAACCTCACCTGAATTTAAATCAGTAGGTTTTACAAGTGAGCAGAAAACTATTACCTCAACAACTGATAGTGGTAAAATGTTTAGCACACAAATTGATGGTCAAAGATTTTCTTTTACAGCTTCTTATCCAACAATGACAAGAGAAACATTTTCTCCTGTATTAGCTTTTATTATGAAACAAAGAAGTCAACAGAATACATTTCAAGTATCTTTACCTGATTTAAAAAATGCTAAAGGTAATGTATCAGGAACAGTTTTAGTTGATGGTGCGCATACAGCAGGTGATACTACTATTACAGTAGATGCTATGACAGGTACATTAAAAGCAGGAGATTTTGTTAAGTTCGCTAATCATACTAAGGTTTATATGGTTGTTGCTGATGTAACAGCAGACGGAAGTAATGATGCAACTTTAACTATTGAGCCACCTTTAAGAAGTAATTTGGCTAATAATGAAGCAGTAACTTATGATGGTGTACAATTTACAGTTAGATTATCAAATGATGTTCAACAATTTAAAACAAGTGTAATAGACCAATACACATTCGAATTAGATTTTATTGAGGCTCTATAATGGCAAGAGGATTATCGAGTGACCTCAAAACAGAATTTGCCAAACAATCTGTCAAGCCAATTATATTATTAACAATAGGATTTGCTACTGTCGTAAGATTAACCAATCATTATAAAAATATAGTAAGTGGTGGTAATACCTTTACTTCTAGTGGTCATTTATTAAAGATATCAAGTAAGTCAGAAAGTTCAGAGATTAATGTAGCAAACTTTCAAATCTCATTATCATCAGTTGATAACACTTATGTGGCAGCAGTATTAAATAACAATGTTTCTAATGATGAAGTCACGATTGATGTAGGCTTATTAAATGGCTCAGATGTTTTAATAGATACATTTAACTTTGATAGAGGTTATATAGAAAGTTTTAGTATTAATACAAATTCAGGAACAATGAGTCTATCTTGTACTTCACACTTTTCAGACTTTAGCCGTATTGGTGGCAGACAAACAAATACAGGAAGTCAGCAAAAATATTTTAGTACAGATGTTGGTATGGAGTTTGCAGCACTAACTGTTAATGACATATTATGGGGAAGGAAATGATTGATGAGGTTGTTCCTTATTATAAATTATTTGATAAATACAAAGATATAGACGATATAGATATTATTCACCATTTACTCCCATGCTATGAGAATAACCAATATCAAATATTAAAAGATAAAGATAAAATTGTAGGTTTTATTAATTGGGCATATCTTAATAATAATGTACAAAATAAATTCATGGAAACAGCAATTATTAATAGATTTGAATGGAATTGTGGTAAAAATATATGGATAATTAATTATCTTAGTTTTGAAACTAAACTATTTTCTAAATGGTTAAAAAAGGAAGCTATTAACCATTTTGGTTTAAATAGAAAATTACAATGGCTAAGAGTTAAAGATAAAGATATAAAGGAAAAAAGTTTTATAACAAAGGAGTATTGGCATGGGTGATATAGTAGATTCAATTACCAAAGTATTTACCAAGTTTATATCTTGGTTTATTTCTATGCCTGATATACCTGATTTCGGTAATTCAGCAGCCAATAAAGAAGCACAAGGTGTATTACTTAATAAGCAATCTAATAACTCAAATATACCTGTTATTTATGGAACACGATTAGTTGGTGGAACAAGAGTTTTTTTAGAGACTTCAGGAGCAGATAACCAATATCTCTATGGAGTTTTAGTATTAGCTGAAGGTGAAATCAATGGCATTACAAGTATTTTATTTGATGATGATGCAGTTACATTCGGTGCTTCTATTGCTAATGGCTCAACTATAACTTCTAATGACTCTAGGTTTGGAACTAATATACAAGTGCAACCTTTTTTTGGTACTGATGGACAATCAGCAGCATCACTATTAACAGGACTTAGTAGTTGGGGAAGTAATCATAAATTATCAGGAATTGCATATATAGCTTTTAAATTAGAATGGAATCAAGATAAATTTGGTGGTGTACCAAAAATACAAGCAGTAGTTCAAGGTAAAAAATTAGTAGCATATAATTCAAGTTCACAAGCACAAACGGCAGCATTTTCATCAAACCCTGCATGGTGTTTATTAGATTACTTAACCAATACAAGATATGGAAAAGGTATTGCTATTGCTGATATTGATATTCCAAGTTTTTATACTGCTAGTACAGTTGCAACAACCCAAGTCACACCCTATTCAGGTGCAGACCAAATTAACTTATTTGATTGTAATGCAGTCTTAGATACATCAAGAAAAATTTTAGATAATGTTAAAATTCTAGTCAAAGGCATGAGAGGTTTCTTACCTTATACACAAGGTAAATATAAATTGATTATTGAAACAACAGGAAGTGCAGCAATAACATTAACAACCGATACAATTATAGGTGGTATGAAAGTTCAATCACAAAGAAAGAATGAAAATTTTAATAGGGTTTCAGCTTCATTTATTAATCCATTAAAGAATTACCAAGCTGATACTATTGTTTATCCTGAAGCAGATAGTGACCACCAAACATTAAAAACTGCTGATGGTGGATTTTTACAAGAAGGTACTATTGATATTCCTACTATTACAAGTCCTTATCAAGCATTAGAATTTGCAGAAATAGTTTTAGAAAGGTCAAGAAATAATTTAGCAGTTGATTTAACAGCTAATTATGAAGCATTAGATTTAGCCATAGGTGATATTGTTAATCTAACCCACCCCATTACAGGATTTAGTAATAAGCCGTTTAGAGTTAATGGCATATCTTTAAATTCAAACTTTACAGTAGGATTATCATTAACAGAACATCAAGAAAGTTGGTATACATTCACAGCTAAATCAGAAGTAGATGATATTCCTGATACTACTTTTCCTAATCCTTATTCTGTTACAGCACCTGCAAGTGTTACATTAACTGATGAATTAATTGAATATTCAGAGGGTGTTGTTTTAACAAGATTAAATATATTGGTAGGTGCAAGTGTAGATAAATTCACAGTACAATATCAAGTAGAAGTTAAATTAAGTACAGAAAGTGATTATAAAATTTTAGTAGTAGGTTCTAATTTAAATTATGAAATGCTTAATGTTATAGATGGTGGAATTTATAATGTAAGAATTAAATCTATAAACGCATTAGGAGTTAGTTCAGCATATACGAGTGCAAATAGAACTATTGTAGGAGCAACAGAGCCACCTTCAGATGTGCAAAACTTTTCAGTTAATATGCAAGGCTCTAGTCAAATGCAATTAAATTGGGACGCAAACACAGACTTAGATATTGCTTATTATGAAATTAGATACCAAAATGTAACAAGTGGCTCACAATGGAATAAATCTGTTAATTGGTTACAAGTACCACGTTCATCAGGAACAACCATAACCACTAATGCTAGAACAGGTGCATATTTAATTAAAGCAGTTGATAAATTAGGTAATGAAAGTAATAACGAAACAATAATTTTTTCTAATATAAGTTCATTACAAAGTTTTGTTCCTGTAATTACTATAAATGAAGATATAACATTAGGTACTTCTGATAATGATATAGCTTTAACAGATAGTAGTGGAACACCATCTCTAGTATTAGATACATTAAGTGATTTTGATGATACAGCAGGTAATTTTGATAGTGTTACAAATTTTTTTGATTTAGGTGCAGGTGATAATAATATTGATAATGAAGGTTTTTATACTCTTAATTCAACTTTGTCTTTAACAGGTATTTATGATGTATCTTTTACAAAGAATTTAACTATTGACCAAATTGAAGACCCTTATGACCAATTTGATAGTGGTAGAGGTGTTGCTACCTTTGATGATGCTCCTGCTCCTTTTGATGGTAATGACCCAACTAATGCAACTGCTCAATTACAAATAGCAACAAGCACAAGTTCATTAGATAATGCAACTGTATTTCAACCATTTAATACAACATCTACATATAAAGGCAGATACTTTAAATTTAAATTAAGACTTGCTAATAAAAACAATGCAACTAGAGCATTTGTTTCAGCTATATCAATATCAGTAGATATGGAAAAAAGAATTGATAGTGGTGCTGATGTAGCAAGTGGAACAGGAACAAAAACAGTCACATTCACAAATGGATTTCATGCAGTACCTGCAATTGGTATTGCAGCACAAAATATGGCAACAGGAGATACATTTACAATAAGTAGTAAAACTATAACAGGTTTTAATATTGCATTTACAAATTCTAGTGGTAATGGTATAAGTCGTACATTCGACTATGTAGCTAATGGTTATGGGTTGAAAAGTACAAGTTAAAAGGTATAAAGGATAATAAATGAGTCAAGTTTCAGATGTATCAATAGCAAATCAAGGTTTTTCAGCTTTTAGAACTGAATTAAATAATATTTTAGCAGCATTAAATACAATGCACTCAGGCACTTCAAGACCTGCTTCAGCAGCAATCGGCACAATGTGGTTAGATACAACTAATTCAGCAAGTAATTCTTTAGGGATAAAGTTTTTTGATGGTGCACAAGATATATCAGTAGCCACTATAGATACTTCAGCAAATACAATTAATTTTATTGATAGTGTTGTAACAGGTTTTGATATTGTAGGTGATACTTCACCACAATTAGGTGGTAATTTAGATACTAATTCACAAAATATAGTTATAGATGATGCTCATGGTGTTTTAGATGAAAATAATAATGAACAATTAATTTTCCAAACAACAGCATCAGCAGTCAATTATGCAGAAATAACTAATAATAGTACAAATAATAGTCCAATATTATCATCTAATGGTAGTGATACAAATGTCGGTTTAGCTATTACAACAAAAGGCACAGGCAGTATTGTTATGACAGGTGCAGTATCAACTTCATCAGATGTACAAATTGGTGGAACTGCAACAGGTAATCCAATTATTAAAGATAAAGCAGGTGACCAAACAGCAGGAAATGTTCAATATACTTTTACAGGTAATACAGGAACAGGTATGCGTAGAGCATCAGGTGATACTTTGGCTTTAGATACAGGTGGAGTAGAAAGACTACAAGTAAGTAACGCAAATATTAAATTAAGTATGGGTGCATATTCACCTGAAATTGCACTTACTGATGCTTCAACAATTACTTGGAACGCATCAACACAACCTGTTGCTAAAGTAGTTTTAACAGATAATAGAACAATGGGTGCAGCATCAAATGGGGTTGCAGGTCAATTTATTTCTGTTTTAGCTATTCAAGACGCAGGTGGTGGAAATACTTTAGCATGGAATGCAGTCTATGAATTTACAGGAGATGTAGCACCTGTATTGACAACAACAGGAGCAAAAGGTGATTTATTTGTATTTAGATATAATGGTGCAAAGTGGTTAGAAATAGGCAGGAATTTAAACCTGACTTTATCATAGGAGTATAGAATGTTCGCAATAGTACAAAACGGAACAATATCAAGTTTTCCAAAAGGAAACAAAGGACTAGAAATAGTAACATCTAGATATTCAGCAGATAATGTAATTGCAGATGTATATCCTGTAGGTCATGAACAAGCAGGTCAAAGAATACACACATGGTCAGAAGGAGATGTTAAAGAAGGTACAAAATATCCTAAAGCTATTTATAGTTTATGGACTGAAGCACAAAGAAATGCGATTGGTGTTTATACAGTCATTATAGATAATACAAATTATAAATCTGAAGAATTTTATATTAATACAAACCAAACATACACTTACGATGAAGACGCAGATACAGTTACAGCGACTTACGGAACTGCAACAGCTAAAGCCATAGCAAATGTAAATGCAGTAGATGAAGATGGTGACCCATTATTAGATAGTGACGGAAATCAAATTGTTACTTATGGATTAAAAACTAATTATAAAAATAAATTTAATGCACAAGCAGCAGGATTATTAGCAACAACAGATTGGTATGTAATCAAAGCAGCAGATGTTTCTGATTATTCTGTACCAAGTAATATTGCAACTTATAGAGCAGCAGTTAGAACTAAAGTTAATGCTATGGAAACAGCTATAGATGGTTGTGCAAATGTTGAAGCATTAATAACTTTATTAACTTATACATTACAAGAAGATGGCACAACAACAAGACCTCTAGGTGAGTTCCCTGACGAGGTAATATAATGGTTAATATCTTAGGTGCTAATTCAGTTAGTGGTGGATATGAAATCGATAACTCTATTAGATTTAATGATGGAGATAGTCCTAAATTAGCAATAACGCCAAGTGGTGCAGGAGATAGAGATACTTTTACTTTTTCTTTTTGGATTAAAAGAACAACTTTAGGTGCTTCTCAAAGAATATTTTCTGCAGGAACATCAATAGGTACAAACAATAACAATGTATCTAGTTTACTTTTTGAATCAAATGACACATTAAAATTTTTTGGTGAGGTTGGTGGTAGTGCAAGTTTTGCCTTACAAACAAATAGATTATTTCGTGACCCTTCAGCGTGGTATCATATTGTAGTTGCTATAGATACTGAAGATGGCACAGCAGCAAACAGAATAAAATTATATGTTAATGGTGTACAAGAAACATCTTTTTCAACTGCTACTTATATGAGCCAAAATACAGATACTTTTTTTAATGCTACAAATGTTCATAATATAAGTTACACAGGTGGTGGTTTTGTAGATGGGTACTTAGCAGAATTTCATCATATAGATGGTACACAAGTAGCACCAACAGACTTTGGTGAGTTTGATGACAATGGAGTATGGATACCTAAAGCCTATACAGGAAGCTATGGCACTAACGGATTTTATTTACAATTTAAAGAAACAGGTACAGGAACAGATGCAAGTGGTATAGGTGCTGATACATCAGGTAATGATAATCACTTTGCAGTA
>Ga0209830_10002709_pt1 | contig 14016 bp, 9 predicted proteins | sample ArcticOcean_MG_C_12_FD_187439 | JGI IMG/M metagenome (GOLD analysis project Ga0209830, IMG submission 187439) | Marine microbial communities from western Arctic Ocean - ArcticOcean_MG_CB8_130 (SPAdes) (version 2) | ecosystem: Environmental > Aquatic > Marine > Oceanic | place: Arctic Ocean...
ACTAAATACTTCTTGACCTAGCATATTTGTGATTTTAATATTCCAGCCATCTACATTATCAAGATTACCACAATCAATTGTGATTTGGTCATTGGCAGGATTAGGATATATACTTACGGTACTATTATAAGCGATAGGGTTCGTACTTAAAACCCCTGTATTTATAGTCATCGTTAGGCATTCATCATAAGAATTAGAGTTATATAAATTGGTTACTTCTTGTTGGGTTAATGCTCTATTCCAAACAGATATGTCGTCAATCTCTCCATTGAAATACCTTCCATATGAAATTCCTGAACTACCAAATCCAGCAAAAGTGGAATGTTCGATGGTGGTATCAAAACCAAGTGAGCAATATATTGTTCTTCCTGTATTTGAAGAAGTTTTAATAAAAACTCCGTTAATGTATAGATTTGGCGTATTGTCTTCATAAACAATTGTAATTAAATTCCAGTCTGATAGTTCAGTTTCAAAAACTAAAGCACACCTTAAATAACCGGTTGAATGTTCAATCAAAATAATACCATTAGAACCAACAAACAAACCACTACCAGCACTATTATTTTCATTCCCAAAGCATTGTCCGTGGGTTGGATGAATAACAGGCTGAAAAAAATATGATTGAGTAGTTGCAGTGTTGATTAGTCCCTCATCTAAGTCCAAATTTTCAGTTGAAAAAGGATTAACCCAAACAGAAAAGGTAAAGTTATTACTAACATCATTTAAAATGGTATTAGTTGTGATAGAATTATCAATTCCATCAAATTTAAAGGCACTGTTAGTATTGCTAAATCTATCAACAGTTAGTGAAGCACCGTCTATAGTACCGTTATTTCCATTACCACTTTCATCATTCGCATTTCCATTAAATGGATAGTAAGCCACTAAACCATCTGTTGGAACATAAGAAGGAACTTGAGCAACAATGTGTTGGTTGATAAATAATAAAGCAAAAAATAAATAAAGTAGTTTTTTCATAATTAGTGTTTTTACAAAAGTAAAAAATAAAACTGAAATGGGAATGCAGTATAAAAATATGAATGGTTTTAAAATCATTTTAATCATTCTAATCAATCCCTAACCACAGAACTTATCGGTAAAGGAGCATTAACTGTCTTTACTTTCTATGAACTATTAACTCAATAATAAAGACAATTTAAATAATACTTTAAATTCATAAAACACAATTATTAACCCCTAAAAACATTCATTCTACGTCAAACTTACACAATAATTATAAGGTATCTAAGAGGTTTAGAGATAGCTGAACTGAAGGAAGGTGATATGCCTATGGTTTAGTAAATAAGTATCAGATAAATGCCAACAGAATTTCAGATTGAGATTATTCAGTAAACAAAAAAACCCTCACATTTCTGAAAGGGCTTCTTAAATTATTTTGGGTATTATTTAATTTTTTATAAACTTTCTATTGGTTTGCCCCACACCATCTGATATTCTAATCACATACACACCGCTTTGCAATGCTTGTACATTGATGTTATTTGTATTCTTTATAGAAAGTACTTCTTTGCCTAATACATTGAAAATAGCCACCGCTATTGGAGTTTCATTCCCCGATATAAACAAGGTTTTGTTTGTTGGATTTGGGTAGATAGCAATAGCGAATAGGTTTTCATCCTCTATACTTGCAGTTGGACAAGTACCCCAAACAGGTTTATTACTTTCAGACAATGGTGAATTAATACTGAAATTACTTGGTTCTGAACCAATACTTGTAACGCACCAATTAGATATATCTTGATTAAATGAGATTGCATAAGCAAACATACCAAACATATCAGTAACACTACTCACATTCCAAGTACTAATATCTTGATTAAATGACTGTGCATTATAAAACATATACCTCATAGTAGTAACACTACTCACATTCCAAGAACCAATGTCTTGATTAAATATGATTGCATTATCAAACATACCCCTCATATTAGTCACATTACTCACATTCCAAGCACCAATGTCTTGATTAAAGGAATATGCATAAGCAAACACACCAAACATATTAGTCACATTACTCACGTCCCAATTTGAAATATCATCATTGAAAGAGGTATCTTTAAATAATTGTGACATATCAGTTACCTGACTTACATCCCAATCAGAGATATTACCATAAGTTGTTGTTGCTGCAGATACATCTGAAATCCAAAGGTCTACTGCTGTTTGAATATTAGCATCTGTAATTGGGGTTAGGGTGTTTGGACAAGTACCCCAAACAGGTTTATTACTTTCAGACAATAGTGAATTAGGACTAAATTCAGATGGTTCTGAAACAATATTTGTAACACACCAACCTGATATATCTTGGTTAAATGACTCTGCATATTCGAACATATAATCCATATTAGTAACACTACTCACATCCCAAGCTCCAATATCTTGGTTAAATGAGTTTGCATCATAAAACATCCAACTCATAGTAGTCAAACTACTCACATCCCAAGAGCCAATATCTTGGTTGAATGATGTTGCCCCGCGAAACATACTATACATATTAGTCACATTACTTACATCCCAACTACCAATGTCTTGATTGAATGATGTTGCATCAAAAAACACTTGCTGCATATTAGTAACATTACTCACATCCCAAGAGCTAATATCTTGATTAAATGCGGATGCATAATTAAACATATAAGACATATCATTAACACTACTCACATCCCAAGCACCAATATCTTTATTAAATGATTCTGCTCTAACAAACATTTCCCTCATATCAGTAACACTACTAACATCCCAACTACCAATGTCTTGATTGAAAGAACTTCCTTTACTTTCACTACCATGGAACATACCCCACATATTAGTAACACTACTCACATTCCAAGCACCAATATCTTGATTGAAAGATGATGCTTCAGAAAACATCCCATACATATCAGTAACACTACTCACATCCCAAGCACCAATGTCTTGATTAAATGAGGTTGAATTCCTAAACATACCCCCCATATCAGTAACATTACTCACATCCCAAGAACTAATATCTTGATTAAATGACTGTGCATTATAAAACATAATACCCATATCAATTGCACTACTCACATTCCAATTACTAATATCTTGATTAAATTCAGAATTTGACCCCCCCGATGGAATATACAAAAACATTCCATTCATATTCATAACATTACTCACATTCCAATCTCCAATAGGTTGATTGAAAGAAGTTGCATTAAAAAACATACCTTGCATTGTATATACATTACTTACATCCCAAGAACTAATGTCAGAGTTAAAGTTTATAGAGTTAGCAAATGCATCTCTCATATTAGTCACATTACTTACATCCCAAGTTGGCATTGCGCCATACCCACTATCGCTGCACATACCATCTACAGGATTTGTCGTCAAACAAGTGTTTATAGCAGCTTGAAAATTAGTATCCGTTATGGAAGTTTGTGCTTTAATTAAGGATACATTATCGATATTCACCATGCCTAACTCTCCACCGTTGTCAAACAGCACACGGGCATCTGTTGCTCCAAAGGTTGCTGTATGCGTTAATGTATAGGTTGTTCTTGTAGGTGAAATAGATACTAGTTCAGCAGTATTCGTCCAAGGATCCTTACTAAGACCTATACCAGCCCATATGGTTCTATCTACATTAGACCAAGCGTCAAAAGTAAGGGTGTACGTGCTTCCATTAATAATTTCAACCTTTTGACTGGTGTTTACCTCATACGCATTACCAGCTGATATTACATCAACTGAATAGTAGGTATTACCAGCAACCGTTACTACTGGAGCTGAAGAAGTATCATCCACTCCAACTATCCAAGAATCACTTCCGTTTTCAAAATCACCGTTTGTTAATAAACCGCTATCAATAGCTGAGCAAATATTCCAAACAGGTTTATTAGTTTCAATCAATGGTGAGTTATCACTAAAACCATCTGAAAAAAGTAGATTTGTAAAACACCAACCTGATATGTCTTGATTGAAAGATGATGCTCCATTAAACATAGCACGCATATTAGAAACACTACTTACATCCCAAGGACCTATATCTCCATTGAAAGAAGACGCTCCATTAAACATTCCACCCATATTAGTAACACTACTTACATCCCAAGAACCTATATCTCCATTGAAAGATGATGCAGAATTAAACATATAACCCATATTAGTCACACTACTTACATTCCAAGAACCTATATTTCCATTGAAAGAAGACGCTCCATTAAACATTCCACCCATATCAGTCACACTACTTACATCCCAAGAACTGATGTCACCATTAAAATCATTATTATTAGAGAATGCAAATTTCATTGAAGTAACTATACTAACATCCCAATCTGGCATTACACCATATTCACTATCTGAACACATTCCATCTACTGGATTAGTATTTAAACAAGTATTTATTGCATTTCTAAAATTAGCATCTGTTATTGGGGTTTGCGCATATCCAACTATTGAAATGAATACAAGTAAAAAAGTAATTTTCTTCATAGTGTTTTTTATTCAAATATAATTAAATTAAATACTATTTGCAACTAATAATCTTATCGGGAAAAAAGATTAAATTCGTATACTATCATATTAATAGAATTCAATTAAAAAAAAACCCTTGCATTTCTTTAATGGAGGTTCTATATTTAATATGATGCCTGTTTTCTAACAATCGTTGGCAGAATCTGATGTTTTTTCATAAACTATGATTTATTTATTTTTCTTTCTAAATTTTTAATCCTATCGATAAAAAAATTATTTAAGGATACAATATGTCTTTAATTTCTCGCCATGTTACTAATTTAATGTTGTTTTTAATTAGTGATGCCTTAAATTCAGGACTTGAGACTATGTTGTAATCTAAATTTCTCCACTTTGAACCAAAAGCAATCCTATTTGAAGTTATTTTTTTCATTTCGTTGTTATCGATGCCAAGATGAACAATCATTTCATTTAATCCTGGTTCTAAATTATTAAGTATTGAATCATAATATCCCGCCCAATTTTCAAAAGATATATTTTTATCAGCCATATACATTTTTACAACAACTAAATTTTTAGGTTGTGGAAAATCATCATTAAAATGTGCTGCTAAAAGTTTTGGAACAAAAACAGGAAGTCTATTTTTTTCAGAAACCTCAAGATAAATTTTGAAAAATTCTGGCGAAAAAAATAATACACCCTCATGACTGTCAAGATGTGTTGGTTTTATTCCAATAGATATTGCATACTCTATTTGCGCTTGTAATTCTTTCCTTATGTGCTCTGGGTTAGCGTTTTTGATAACATCTTTTTTCTTTTCATAAAAATTACCATTGCTATTTATCAAAGAAGAAATAGAGTCTTTTTGACTAATGCCATGCCATTTATAATCTTTCCATTCAGATGTAAAAGTCAGGTGAAGACCTAAATCTATATCAGGATTTTCATTAAAGTAGTCAGCTACCTCGATTGTATTTGGTGCAGGTATCATTACGCTGGCTGAGTTCACATATTTATTATTTAACGCATCGAAAGAAGCCTGATTTACAGAGCTGGATAAGCCCAAATCATCCGCATGAATTATCAAAAGCTTGTCATTTTTCTTGTACCCTAATAATTCAGATAAATTATGAAGCTGGTTTACATCATTATTACTACATATAAAATCATAAATTAATCTGTAATCATAAATAGGGATGTCATTTAAATTTAAAAAAAATCTTATACCCCCAAAAAAAAGGAGCGGCGTGAGTAATACAATAAATAGTAGTTTTTTTATATTTGAAATACCTCTACCTCCATTTGCCCCGAAGTTATACATATATTATTTTTACATGCAAATTACAACTAAGTATCTGTTTTCTCACGAATTAAACTATTGATTTCATAGAAAAAAATTCACAATGTTGTGGATTATATTCATATACTTTTAAAAAGCAGGCTTCATCTGCATCATCAGGCATAAAAAAACCCTCACATTTCTGAAAGGGCTTCTTAAATTATTTTAAGTCTGTCTTAATTCTTTATAAACTTTCTATTGGTTTGCCCCACACCATCTGATATTCTAATCACATACACACCGCTTGGCAATGCTTGTGCATTAATGTTGTTTTATGGTCTTTACTTTATTTATAAAGAGTGTTTAACCCGTATTCAAATAATTAATTGTTGAGGTTTTTTTTAAATTAGCTTTTATGTTTTTAAAATACAACCAACACAATTTGAATTTAAGAAAATAAGTTTTAATTTACACCTGTTTTTCTGTAAAATGTTTAGACTTTAATTAACAAAAAAGCGTTGTTTTTTCTGCATATTTGTGTTTATGAAAATGTATCCAATAGAAACGGGAAACTTTAAGTTAGATGGGGGCGCAATGTTTGGTGTGGTGCCGAAGACAATTTGGCAAAAAACAAATCCTGCAGATTCTAATAATTTAATAGATATGAATATGCGAAGCATGCTTATTGAGGATGGAGACCGTTTGCTTTTAATAGATACGGGTTTGGGCACCAAACAATCAGCAAAGTTTTTTGGATATTACCATTTATTCGGAAATTTCTCTTTAGACAATTCTCTTGCGAAATTAGGTTTTCATAGAGATGATATTACAGATGTTTTCTTAACGCATTTGCACTTTGATCATTGTGGAGGTGTGATTGAATGGAATGCCGAAAAAACAAGATTACAGCCTGCTTTTAAAAACGCAAAATTTTGGTCTAATGAAGACCATTGGGAATGGGCAACGGTTCCAAACCCTAGAGAAAAAGCATCTTTTTTAAAGGAGAATATCAATCCTATAAAAGAAAGTGGGCAGTTGAATTTTATTCAAAAAAACAGCATGGATCAAGTTGGTTTTGAGGTGTTATTTATGGACGGGCATACAGAAAAACAGATGTTGCCAAAGTTGAAGTATCAAGGGAAAACTCTTGTTTTTATGGCAGATCTACTACCAACAGTTGGGCACATTCCTTTGCCATACGTTATGGGCTACGATACAAGACCTCTTTTAACAATTAAAGAAAAAGCTTCTTTTTTAGAGGAGGCAGCTAGCAATCACTATTACTTATTTCTAGAACATGACGCGTACCATGAAATTTGTACCGTGAAGCATACGGAGAAGGGCGTTCGATTAAAAGACACGCATAGGTTTACAGACATATTTAATTAAGAAAATGAACAGATTGAAAACAGGTATTTATTTAGTAGTGGCGGCCATTGTCTTTACAAGTTGTGCTGTGGTAATAAATACGATTCCAGTGCCAAAGGGCATTGATAATAGTCTTAATATTCCTGCTAAAAAAGGAAAATTAACGGAGACCGAATTGCAAATGTGGAGTCACATGGATTTGCAGACAGATTCTATTCCTGGTATGAGTATTTCAAAGGCATATCAATTTTTAGAAGGAAAAAAAGGGAGTACTGTTATTGTTGCAGTTGCAGATTCTGGTATAGATATAGCGCATGAAGATTTAATTGGTGTTGTTTGGGTGAATCCATTGGAAATTGCTGGAAATAACAAAGATGACGATCAAAATGGATATGTAGATGATGTGCACGGATGGAATTTCTTAGGAAATAAAATGGGGGCTATGGTGCGCAGGGATCAGCTAGAGTTAACACGAATTGTAAAGCAGGGAATGGAGCGATTTGGCGTTAAAAAAGCCTCAGAAATTTCTGATGTAGAGAAAGCTGAATTTGATGCATATTTAAAGCTGAAAGAAAAATATACGAAAGCAGTCAATGCGCACAAGCTGAAAATAGAAAACCTTGAAAAGACCGCGAAAAGAATTACTCAAATTTTAGAGAATTTTAAAGAGGTAAAAGTATTTCTTGGCAAAGTTGATCTCACGGTAGAGAATTTAAAAAGAGCGCGACCAGAAAGCGTTTTGCTAGCTGTTAAAATAGCAGATGTCATCAATTTGTTAAACAACGGTTTGAGTGAAGTGGAAGCGCTGGATTATAAAAAGCAAATTCTGAAAGAGAAGACAGCAAATGAAGAGTCTAAAGCGTATGATTTGGATTTTAATGCACGAGAATCTTTAGGAGATAATTTATATGACCTCGCAGATGCCTTTTATGGAAACAATAATGTGATCGGTGCGAAAGACTTCGAAAGTCATGGAACACATGTTGCTGGAATTGTTGCTGCTGCTAGAGACAATGGCAAAGGGGTAAACGGGGTTGCTCATAATGTAAAAATTATGGCAGTAAGGGTAGTTCCTGATGGAGATGAACATGATAAGGATGTTGCTTTAGGTATTCGATATGCTGTTGATAACGGTGCAAAGGTGATCAATACGAGCTTTGGGAAAGCATATTCACCCAATAAAAAATGGGTATATGATGCGATTATATATGCAGCAAAAAAAGATGTACTAATTTTAAACGCAGCAGGGAATGATGGAAAAAACATTGATGTAGAAAAAACATTTCCAAATGATTCTCGCGATTTAATGCATGAAATTGCTGACAATGTGCTGACTATTGGTGCGATGAGTTTGCATTATGATGCGCAATTGCCTGCAAATTTCTCTAATTACGGAAAAATAAATGTAGACGTATTTGCACCAGGTGTTGGTATTTATGCACCCTACCCTAACGATTCTTATGAGTCTATTAGTGGTACTTCAATGGCGGCGCCTTCAGCTGCGGGAGTGGCAGCTCTAGTGCGTTCATATTATCCGATGCTATCGGCGAGTCAAGTAAAACATATTCTAATGAATTCTGGAATAAAAATTAATTTTGATGTCATTAAACCAGGAACCAAAGCTGAAAGAGTTCCCTTCTCAGACTTGTCGGTTTCAGGAAGAGTTGTAAATGCTTTCAATGCTTTGAAAATGGCAGACAGGATTGTAAATGGAAAAAAATAATACACAATAGCCTTCTGGGTTATTATTAAATTCAAATTTTAATCAATATATAATATGAAAAAACCCCTATTTTTAATATTTTCAATTGCACTGTTAACCGCTTGTATCGCTGTAAAAGAAGGTACTTATCAGCCTACAAAAGCGTCTAAATCCGACACATATTGGCAGCAACATATTTCGTATGCAATGGATATTGATGTAGCTGTAGAAAAGCATCAATATCAGGGAATACAAAAAGCAGTATATACAAATAATTCACCAGATGAATTAACAAAAGTGTATTACCATTTATATTTTAATGCATTTCAACCCGGTTCTCAAATGGATGTAAGGTCTTTGAATATTGCAGATCCAGATAGAAGAGTTCGGGATAGAATTAGTAAATTAAATGCGGATGAAATAGGGTACATAAAAGTGAATTCATTAAAACAAAATGGGACTGCTGTGTTGTACGAAACGGTAGGGACTATTTTAGAAGTTACTTTAAACGAACCGATTAGAGCGGGTGAAAGTGTAACTTTTGAAATGCTCTTTGAGGCACAAATTCCATTGCAAATTAGAAGAACAGGAAGAGATAATAAGGAAGGTGTTGCCTTGTCGATGGCACAATGGTACCCAAAAATGGCGGAGTATGATTTTGAAGGTTGGCATACGCCCCCTTATATTGCAAGAGAATTTCAAGGAGTTTGGGGTGATTTTGATGTAAAAATCTCAATTGATAAAGACTATGTTCTTGGGGGTACTGGATACTTGCAAAATCCACAAGAAATAGGACATGGATATGAAGAGGTATCAAAAGCTTTAAATGTTCCCAATACAGCAAAGTTGACCTGGCATTTTAAAGCGCCAAACGTACATGACTTTGTATGGGCAGCAGATACTAATTACCAGCATGATCTTTTAAAAATGGCAAATGGAATTGATTTACATTTCTTATATAAGAAAGATTTAGGAGCAGAATTTTTACAGAACTGGAAAGATTTACAATCTAAAACGGCAACTCTAATGACCTATTATAGTAAGCATATTGGTGCATATCCTTACAAACAATACTCTGTAATTCAGGGAGGAGACGGCGGAATGGAATATGCAATGGCTACTTTAATTACAGGTGAGCGAAAGTTTGGGAGCCTCTTTGGCGTAACAGCGCATGAAATGGCACATACTTGGTTTCAGTTTTTATTAGCCTCTAACGAAAGTAAACACCCATGGATGGACGAAGGCTTTACTTCTTATATCTCCAATAAAGCCGAAAATTTAATTTTGGAAGAAGGAAGAGAAAATCCACATGCAGGTTCTTATAAAGGATATAATTATGTGGTAAACAACAACCTGGAAGAGTCACTTACTACACATGCAGATCGATACGAAACGAATACAGCCTACAGTATCGCCAGTTATTCCAAAGGGAACATCTTCTTGTCTCAATTAGAGTATGTTATTGGGGCGGATAATGTTGCGAAGGGTCTTAAAAAATATTTCACGGATTTTAGTTTTAAGCACCCCACACCAAATGATATAAAACGGTCAATGGAAAAAGTTTCTGGGATTCATTTGGATTGGTATTTGAATGAATGGACACAAACAATTCATACGATAGATTACGGAATTAAGTCCGTTGCAGGTAGAGAAATAACAATTGAAAGGATTGGGCAAATGCCAATGCCAATAGACTTAGAGGTTACTTATACAGATGGTACTATAGAAAACTTTAATATTCCTTTGCGCATGATGCGAGGTAGCAAGCCAACAACTGCAACTCTTCTTAAAGACTGGGGTTGGGCATATCCTACCTATTCTTTTAAGACTTCCAAATTAGTACAATCTGTAACCATAGATAAAAGTAAGTTGATGGCAGATATTAATAGTGAAAATAACAGCTTAGAAGTGAAGTAAGGCTTTTTTACTCCTAAAAAAAACCATAGATTATTTATTTGTGGTTTTTTTTATGCACTGTATTTAGTGAATAAGTTCCTCTATTGTCTCGTTGGGAATAAACCCTTTGAGCATCAAGAATACACCGCAAACAATTAAGAGGATGCCCATGATCTTTTTTACCCTAAAAATTACGGGAGCTGTCAATTTATTTTTAAGTTGTTTCGCTAGAAAAATTTTCCCAAGATCTGTAATGAAATAGCCTAGTAAAATTACTCCAAAATACCAAAATATAGCACTTTGGTTCATTTTTAAAGAAGGTGCAACCACTAATACAGTACCTAGCCAAAAAGCCAAGACACCTACATTTATAAAGTTTAAAAAGAAGCCTTTTAAAAAGAGTTTTAAGTAATTATTTTTTACAGGAACCTCTATGATTTTTGCAGAAGCTAGCGCTTCTTTTTTATTTTCTTTTTCTAGATAGGTAATGAGTCCGTATATAATTAAAACCAACCCTCCTATGAAAAATAATCGAGGATCATCTTTGATTTTTTCTAATAAAGAACGACTTCCATAATAGGCAATCAAAATAAAAGACAAATCTCCTAAAATCACACCCAAGTCAAATACAATTGCCGCTCGTGCTCCTTTTAAAATACTGGTTTGTATCAACATAAAAAAAACAGGCCCAATCATGAAAGCCATGAAAAAGCCAATTAAAAAAGCATTTTTAACATCGTAAATATCCATAGTAGCAAAAATACGGAAATTTATACATCATCAAAATCAATCGTAATTTTAGGAGTTGTTGGATGTGCTTGACAGGTTAAAATAAGACCTTCTTCAATTTCACCATCCGTTAAAATAGAATTTTTTAGCATAACGGCTTTTCCCTCTGTAACCTTCGCCAAGCAAGAGCTGCAAACCCCCCCTTGACAAGAATATGGAGCATCAATATTGTTGCGCAAGTTTGCTGCCAAAATATCATCAGTTTGCTGCATGGTAAACGTATGGGTTTCATCGTCTAACAGCACTGTAACTTCAGTAGATCCTTCTTGTACCTGTGCGACCTTATCTTCATCAACAGTGGCAGTAAATAATTCAAAATGAATATTTTCTTTTGGAATTTTATTGTTGGCCAAAGCTTTAGAAACATTATTAATCATTTCTTCTGGTCCACACAAAAAAGCTGCATCAAAAGAGGTTTCTTTGTACATGTTTTTTACGAAATAATTGGTTACGTTGCCATCAATTCTTCCGCGTAAACTATTAATTACTGCTGCTCTACTGTAGATATAGTGGAGTTTAAATCGGTCAGCATGGGTTTCTTTTAAATTGTTTAACTCCTCAAAAAAGATGGTGTCTGATATCGACTTATTACCATATACTAGCGTAAATGTAGCTGTGGTGTCTGTATGTAAAGTAGATTTTAACATCGATAAAATTGGTGTAATTCCAGAGCCAGCAGCAAAACCTATATAGTTCTTGTGCGCTTCAGGCTTTAATAAAAAGCGCCCTTCTGGAGGAGCAATTTCAATGGTGTCCCCTACTTTTAAATTGGAAACTACATAACTGGAGAAAACCCCTTTTTCTACTTTTTTAATTGCGACTCTAAGCTCACCGCTTTCTGGGGTTGAACAAATGGAATATGCTCTTCGAGTTACTTCATTATTTATTTCTTGCTGTAACGTGATATATTGCCCCGAAATAAAATTAAAAGTTGCTTTTAAGCTTTCAGGAATGTGAAATAGCACAGAAACCGCATCTGCGGCTTCTTGCTTTATTTCTTGTATGTGTACCTTGTGAAAATCTGCCATAAATGTAATTAAACTAAATTATTTTCAATCAAATACTCAGCTATTTGAATGGTATTTGTAGCAGCACCTTTTCTGAGGTTATCTGCAACAATCCACAAATTTAAGGTATTTTCTTGAGATTCATCCCTTCTAATTCTTCCTACAAAGACTTCATCTTTGTCATGCGCAGTAATGGGCATTGGGTAGAGGTTATTTGCCAGATCATCCTGGACAATTATCCCAGGGGTATCGGCTAAAATATGGCGTACCTCTGTGAGGTCAAAGTCGTTGTGAAACTGCACATTAACAGCTTCAGAATGACCACCAGCAGTAGGAATTCTTACGGCAGTTGCAGTTACAGAAAAAGAAGTATCTCCTAAAATTTTCTTAGGTTCTTTTACTAATTTCATTTCTTCTTTGGTGTATCCATTTTCTAAGAAAACATCACAATGAGGCAGCGCATTTCTACCAATCTTATATGGGTATGCCATCTCACCTTCTATACCAGCCTCTTCATTGTCTAACTGTTGCACTGCTTTCACACCTGAACCGGAAACAGATTGGTAGGTGGAAATTACGACACGCTTCATTTTATATTTTAAATGTAGCGGAGATAACGCAGCTACTAACTGAATTGTAGAGCAGTTAGGATTTGCTATAATTTTATCTTGCTTGGTTAAGACGTTGCCGTTAATCTCGGGAACCACCAACTTTTTTGTGGGGTCCATTCTCCAAGCAGAAGAATTATCGATTACTGTAGTGCCAACTTCGGCAAATTTTGGTGCCCATGCTAAAGAGGTGTCTCCACCAGCAGAAAACAATGCGATATCTGGTTTCATTTTTAAGGCATCTTCTAGGGTTACTACCGTATAGTCTTTTCCTTTATAAGATAACTTTTTACCAGCAGACCGCGCAGAAGCAACTGGGATGAGCTCCGTTATCGGTAAATTACGCTCTTCTAAAACCTTTAACATGACCGTTCCAACCATTCCAGTTGCCCCAACTACAGCTATTTTCATTTTTTCCATTTTTATAGTTTACAAAGATGCTAAAAAAAAGAAGGAAGTAAATTGAATCAGGGGCTCTAAATCGCTCAAAGTTTAAAATTTATATAAATAAAATTCTAGTGTTTAAAATTAAACGGAATTACATCAGTTTTAGACGCTAGTGCAAGAATTGCTTTTTAATTATTTGATTACCTTTGAAAAATTTTAAGTTAACCTAAAATGCATAGTATGCAACTGTACAATAAGTTAAGTGCCATTGAACGCGCTGCCTTAATAGATAAAGCGGGTAAAGACCGAATTACAGTTTCGTTTTATCAGTATTTTAAGATTGAAACACCACAATTATTTAGAGATAAATTATTTTTAGAGTGGAATGCCTTAGATATTTTAGGAAGAATTTATGTTTCTTTTGAAGGAATAAATGCGCAATTATCAGTGCCATCCGAAAATTTATATGGTTTAAAAAATCAGTTAGACAGTATTTCTTTTTTGAGAGATATACGC
>Ga0209830_10002711_pt1 | contig 14015 bp, 10 predicted proteins | sample ArcticOcean_MG_C_12_FD_187439 | JGI IMG/M metagenome (GOLD analysis project Ga0209830, IMG submission 187439) | Marine microbial communities from western Arctic Ocean - ArcticOcean_MG_CB8_130 (SPAdes) (version 2) | ecosystem: Environmental > Aquatic > Marine > Oceanic | place: Arctic Ocean...
GCCGGTTTCCTCGCTCCTCGGTTCGATTTTTCGTCAAAACGTGGAAATGCGTAGGATGCATGATGTGCGAGTTCGGGCAACACGTCTAGGGAAGCGCGGCGATATCGCACCTGGCGTGAAAGCAGGTTCCGTCGTCGACGTCTTCACCGTGGTCGACCAGGTTTTCCACGTCGGATGCGTAAGTGTCGCATGCGTCATCGTCCTCATCCGTGGCCGGGTGCAAAAAATTCAAAATTCGAGCTGTCGCGAGCGAGGACTCGGAACTCAACGTTTCAAGCGATTTTGACTTTGTTTGCTCCGAGGCAGGCAGTCCCGCGCGCGCACGCCCGCACGCACGTTTGGTCTTGCTCGACTTCGCGCATCCATGGACGGCATGGACGACGAGTCCGGGCTCGCCGTCGTGCGCCCCACGCGCTGGAAGACCAGTGAGTTTCATGAAAACGCGGACCCCCGAGTGATGGGCAAGCATTCCCATTCCCTCGTTTCTCCCAACCACGACCGCTCCGATTCATCCGACGACGACGAGGTTAACATGGCCGACACGAGCCGGGAGATGGATGAGCGCGACATACATGTCGATGACGCCGCTTTCGACCAGCTGATTACCATGACCGACGGCGCGATGCAGTCCGTGCGTCTCAAGGCGAGCCCTGGGAAGGCAGATCTCGAGGAGGAGGCGTTTGAGAGCGAAGATCCAACGGAGGATGACGATGACGACGGGTACGACGAGTCCTACGGCTCGGATGCGGCTGAACACGAAACAAACGGCACGTCGTCCCAGTCACACGAGGACGGGCACTCGCAAATTTCGGAATCGAGTTCCTTCGATTTTGACGTCGACAAATCACGCGAGGGTGTTCCCCTAACGTCGCCGCGAAACGAATGGGCGTCCCCCGCGAAGGCGGATCAAAAAGCCCCCCCCCCAAAACCAAACGGATCTCGGCCGGTCTCCGCCATTCGCAAATCAAACGTGGACCCCACCGCATACGCCGCGAAGGAGTGGCTCGCGGAGTGCGTCGTGTTGAACACGAAACAACGCGTGATTGAGCAGACGATGGGTCCGGTTGGAAACGCGGTTGTGGGAAACGCGAAAGACACCGGCGTCGCGGACGCGAACGTCCGCAAAAGCCACGACGGCGACATCGAAGCCGGCTTTGTCCAGATGCGGCGCGACCGGGAAACCCTGCGAACCGACCTCGCGGAACGGTTACACAGAGTCCGAGGAGGCGTGAAACGGCTCGCGTCGCACGTCACGGAGGTTAAAGGCGGCGAGGCGTACGTTGTTGAACTGGGGCGCTTGATGGACAATGCGGAGCGGGACGTGGTGGCGCTGAAGGAAGCGCAGAGGTTAGCGTACGACCGGCTAGTCAGGGAAGAGCGCGACCTCACGAGACACGTGGACGACTTCACGTCGCGCGTTGAAACGTGGGACGCGGACACCAGTGACCCGGTGTGGGTGGGGGTTAGCGACGACGGACTGAAGAAGAAGCAAAACACGGGAAGACGCGCGTACGGGGCGCCGACGCCGCCTGACAAGAAAAAAGTGGGAAAGACGAAGGCGCAACCGTGGAGTCGAGGTTCGGTAACGACCGCCGCCGGCCGGCCTTCGCCCGCGCGGCCGGTGGACGAGGCTCCTTCGTGCGTATCGGGGACGGAACACGCACGGGAAAGCGTGGGTAACGACAAGGAACGGCCCGGCCCGTGGGCGCGGCAATCCGCCGCAACGGCGCGCTCGCCCGGACAACGCTCCGCCGACGCCGACTCGCCGGGCGCCGCGGGTGGCTTGGAACAACAGAAAAAGAGGGATACGAAGCTCACGCGGTCACCCCCCCCGCCCGCTGTGGTGGAGTACGACGAGTTCCTGTTGGAGTACGGCGCGACGGGCGGGTGGGCGGACGTGGACCACGCGCGGTGGCGCCGGTGCTTGGCGCGGTGCAACATGCACTACGCCCACGCCACGACGATGGCGGCGGAGGACTTGCTCGCGTTCGGGATCGACCGCGGGGAGGTGGTGCGGCACGCGCGGTGGGACGCGGAGAGGGAAAACTTGTTCGAACAAAAGAAAACCGCGGTCCGGGCTTGGAGAGCGGCGCAAACCAGGGCGGCGAAGGACACGAGGGACGCGCTTGACGCAGAGATCGCGCGCGCGGAGCAGGAGACGCGGGAAAAGGCTTCGGCGAAGGCGCTCGCGGCGCGGGAAAAAGAAAACGCGGCGCTGCGGGAGTGGAAGGCGAATAAGACAGAGGAGGACGCGCGCGCGAGGGAGGCGACCGCGCACGCGAAGCACCACGCGGTTGCTGAGGAAGCTGAACGACGGAAACAACTCACGCGCGAGCGCGCGGAGAGGGACAAAAGAAACGCCCTACGAGCGCTGGAACGCGAAGAGCTGAGGGACGCGTCTAGGGCCGCGGCGGAGGCTGCGGCGGAGGCGCTGATTCCGTCGGCGCCCAAAATGACCAAAGAGGAGGCGCGCGGTGAGCGCGACCGCCTCGCAGGGTGCGCTATGGAGACAGCGCAACGCAGACGCGAGGCGTCCACCGCGAAGCACGGCGAGCTGTTGCGACGCGTTGAGCGCCAAAAAGTCCTCGCCGTCAAGGCGAGGAATCGGCGGCGTTTAGCGGAGGGGAGAACCGAAAATTCCCTGAACGACCCGGACAGACTAACGCGAGCCACCGCAGCGAGCGCGTTTCGCGCGGCGAGCGAACGAGAGGTGGGCGGTTTGTTCAACGCCACGCCAGCGGTGCAGTACCTGTCGCACAAAGCCACGCCGTCGTGGAGAGCCACGCGGTGATGCTCGTTGAAATACGGTATATCAAAATCGTGCACCAAGTATACGTCTTCTCCCTTTTCTTTTTCGTGGTCCCGCCACAACGCTTCCCTATCCAATCGAAATCACGCCACGCGTCCCGCGCCCCGGCGCCACGCCACGCCGTCGAAGCCTGCGACGTCCATTGGTGACTCGGAGGCGTGACTTCCGAAGTCGAACGCCGCGCTGGTGCGCCGTCCGTGTCGTTTCGCGGCCGCGTCCGCGTTCTTGGCGGAGGAAACGACAGGGTCTTGTGTTACGGTCGGGCCCCAAAAACGTCCGTCACGTGTGTTGCGTCCAGGTTTTCCCGGAAGCACCCTCGCCTTGACACTACGCACAAACCGCGAAAGTGCCATGTCATCCGCGATGGCCCGGATTTCGGTCGCGTCCGTCCCGCGACCCCATACGCGAATACGAAACGGTTTCGAAACGGTTTTTAAAAAACCATCGCGCGTGTCGTCCTCGTGTTGACTCCCTTCCCGAAAACGCGTCACCGCGCGCTTGCGCGTCTCAGTGCGAGTCGTTTCCGACCGAAACTCAGTGCACGCCGTGTCCACAGACGAATCTCTCCGTGTGTCGTCCGTCGGTGGCGGCGTTGAACACAGCAGCGTCGCCGCCGGCGTGCGGAAAGGGTGTCCAGACTCACAACTCCTCGGTGACCGCGTTGAGCTTTCAAGACGAAACGAACCCTCAGTTTCCGTGTCCCACTCCGTGTTTCCGTTGCCCAGGGGCGGCGAGAACCCATACACGCGCGCCCCGGGACGCGACGCCAGGAACGCGGCGACCAAGTCCCGGTCGGTTTCGGGTTCGGGTTCGGGTTCGGTTCGTTTTTTTTCGTGTCGTTTCGTTTGGACCGCCCGGTCGCGCGTATCGCGCGTATCAAACACGCCGACTTCCGCCACGACGCACCACGTCGCATCCGAGGCGAACAGAAAGCCGTCGTGTTCCGTGATGGGAAAACGCACTTCCGTGTTTGAACGAGCGCCGAGGGTTTCGGGTTCAATTGGCAAAGTGCACTGTTTGCCCATACACGACGCCAATCGGCCGGCGCGCTTCTCCCGCGTCAACCCCGAAACCGCCCACGCGCCCTTCGCCACGCCGTATGGGCAATCAGGCGAGAGCGGCGGCAGCGCGTGTGCGAGCCAGACGCGCTTGCCATAGGCGTACACACTCTCGACGTATTCATTCACGCGGTTGCGTAATTTGGACCGCCCGCCCCCCTCGGGCCTGGCCGTCGCGCGTACTCCGCGCGCCGCCGCGAGCGCGAAAACAGCCAGAAGCGCGACGAGCACAAGCAGCACTTGCGTTTCAAAACCGAAAGTCGCTCGTGACGCGTTTGCGTTTTCAAGTGTCGCGAACGAAGACGCGTCGCCGCACGCGTGGAGAACGCTGGGCAGTCGCCTCGGAGCGAACTCGTGAAACACGCGCGTTATCTCGAAGGAATCGCGAAGCAGCACGCACGGGCGCGGAGATTCGGGCGACACCGCGACGGTCAAAACGCCTCGGTCGCCAACCTCCGCGTCGTGCAACGCGAGGGCAAAGTCGCGCGTTTCGAAAGTGGGCGACACCGAGGTTGGCGACGGGCGCGGGTGAAACGGCTCGTGAAACGGCTCGACGACACCGCGCCACCACCGCGTGCGCTCGTCGGTTACGTCGTCGGGGTCGTGTACGTCGCGCGCGTGCGTCGGGCACGCGGTGGTGGCGTGACCCCTCCCGTCGTCCCCCTCCAAACGCACCACCACGTGTAAGCACCGGGTGCGCGGGCCGAGCGTGTCCTCCCGCGGGTGCTCCAGGCGCCCGAAGAGCATCGCTCCCGCGGCTAAGCGCAGACCCGCGAGGTCGAGCGCGGGTGCGGGCTCCAGATGCACGGGGGTCGCAGAGGCCATGGCGGACACGGTCCGCGCACGCGGAACTGAAGGGGTTCTACTCTTCGTCGCGTCGTTGGTGAAACTTTTCAAAATTTGAGAAAATCAAAGTCAACGAATCCCTCGGACGACGCACTTTGCTTTCCTGGGAAGAGACCTTCGTCGAGCGAAGCGTCAGGGGCGACAACGTCACCGCGCGAACCCTGGCTTCATATCACAGCGCACGAGGGTTACTCGAGCCTCCGCACGTGACCCGTCGCGCACGTCTCCGACGCATCGTACGTTCCGCGTCGCACGTCTCCGACGCATCGTACGTTCCGCGTCGCACCCCCCACGCCCGCGCGCGTGTTTCCCACGAAACGCAAACGCGTCTTCCCACGAAACGCGTCCACGACGACGATAACGACTGACCGTTCGCGTCTTCCCAGAAGACCCCCCGGACGCCGCGTGCGTTGCTTTTCGTACACGTCAATGACCCCGAACCCCAACGACCTCGACTTACAGCGAGCTCACACCGGGTCGACGGCGCGTTCGACGAGCATCGTGATGGCCGCTAACGGCCACACCGCGGTTACGGTTTCCGGGAGTAATGGTTTCGCGTCGAACGGCGGAAACGGCAACTCGCTGCGATACGGCGACTTGAACGACGTCGGGGACCCGCCGAGTCACGCTTCCGCCTCCGCCTCCGCGAAGAATTTGATTCCGCCGTACGCACCGCGGATGACCGAGGCGTTCACCACGGTCGTTTTAGTTCTGCTCACCGCGGGAATCGTCGCGTGCGCGTGCGTGTTTCCCAACTTAGCCGCCATCGACGCGAAAGCCGACGACCGACGCTGGGAAATCACGCTCGCGCAGTGGACGCTCGCGGAGGGGCTTCCCGAGTACCAGCCCATCGCGCGGTTCGCAACCGCGCCTGCTGCGGAAGGCATCAAGCGTTACCTTACGCGCGACGGCACGGTGTAATTTGAGGTAGCGGACGCGCCGACGCCGGCCGCGACGCTCGCCGAAGCCGACACCGACGCGCCCGCGGCTTCCGCGGATGAGGACGAGGCGGAGGTACCCGCGGCTGCGCCCGCGCCCGCGCCCGCGGCTGCGCCCGCGGCTGCACCTGCGGCTGCATCTGCATCTGTACTTGCATCTGTACCTGCGCCTCCTTACCGCCTAGACGACACGGTCGATCGCGGGGCCCTCACCAGACGCTGATGCTATGCATACTAAGCGCGAACACGGAACGGGTGTCGGATGGGAGTTGCACTCGTTTGTTTTGTTTGAAATTTCATACAGTTTGCGGCGCGACAAAAAAGCGCTTTCGTCACGGCCGAGGAGAATCATGTCGCGCTTCGGCACGGGTGCTATTCAGGGTGACGACCGTTTTCTTGGTTCCGCCACGCGCAATCTCAATCTCGGCGGTTCCGACACCTCCTATCCTAAAGTTTTGCAGCCCGCTGACACATCTCGATAACACGGGAAGAAACGAAAAAGGCTAACAAAAAAACAACGACTCCAACACAGAACTCCCCCTCGTCCGCCGCCACAACACTTCGCACGCGCCAAGATGTCCCCTTCCCCTTCCCCGGCACCCAAGTTACCCGGGGAGAACGGGGTTTGGCCTATCCTCCAACCCCCGAGCCCGGATCCGAACGTCCTGGAGCGGCAAAGGCAAGCCCTGACAACTTCGGCGTGGCCCCTGGGTGGAGGTTCTCGGAACGACACCACCGGAAGCACCTTTTTCCCCCCACCCCCTCCTTCAAAAGGCCATTCGGGGACTTCAGGGGACCACGCCGTGGTGGCCGTCTCGCCATCGCGCACCGACACGCGCATCTCCAAGTCCGACAAAGAGCCTCTCCCCCCCTACCACCCCACGCGAGTTGAAGCCTTCACCGCGGTTATCCTTTGTCTTCTCGTGGCTGGGTTCGTCGCGGTGGCGTGCGTATTCCCGTACCAGAGCACGAGGGACACGTCACGTGATGACCGCGGGTGGGAAGTAACCCTGGCGCGCTGGTTCGCGAAGAACGAGTACCCGGTATACGCGCCGTTCGAGACGTTACTCACGCCAGTTTCTGGCGCTGAGGACGAAACACGCGGTGCGATTGAAACGAACCCCACCGGGGGCTTGGAAGGCTCGGGAGGTGTTTCCGACGCGTTTCCGCGGCGCGCGAACGAAACCGGAACGAGCGTGGACGAAGTGCCGGCGCCGGCGACGGACGCGTAGACCTTCTCCGACGAATGCGTATACACAGCACGCGTATGCAGTAATGTACTGTATCTAGATATGAATGCGGACAAGACAGACGTGAGGCACTCGGCGCCACAAAAAGTCGAGGCTACTTTTTTGATACCTAAAGGTTGATAAAATTCTTTTTAGAAATAAACCCACTCCTAAAGCAACGGTTCCGCCATCACCACGTGCACTACTAGAAACCCGACCACGGTCGCCGCCAGTGCGATTGCCACCCCCAGCACGAAGTGCGCCTGTATTTTCTTAACGTCGTTCGGCACGCACGCGTTTTTCAGCTCGTTGGTCAGGTAAAAAACCCGGTGCGAGATCCCCACGTACGCCGCCGTGCAGATTCCAAAGTTGAGCAGCGGGTAGTTCGGTACGAGGCTCATCAAGTGCGTGGGCTGCCCATTCGGGACGTTCGACGTGCTCAACCACACGTGGAACTGCGATACGTACGTCTCCAGCGTTATTTTGCCGCACACGCAAAACAGCTGCACGTAGAAGTTACGAAGCGTTTGGGTGAGGTTTCGCAGGATGACGAAACACGTGATTGGGATCCACGACGTGTACGGGTGCGTTTTGTTATACTCCAGCTTGGGGAGGATGAAGAACGTTTGGTGGTACCACCATAACACCGCGCAGGTCGTGACACAAATCACGGTTTGGATGCTCACACGCGTATTTGCCGGCTTTTTGTCCACCCACTTCAGAAACGCCTCGTACTTTGGGTGGCAAAACGCGCATATCATGCCGTAGATCCAGATGTACCGGTCTAATCCGGATCGAAAAAACCACTCGTGCATCGGGTCCACCTCAGGTTTCGTGGGGTCGGTGTACTTTAAGAGCCACCGGAAAGGGTAAAATACCACGCCGAACACTCCCGGGACTTCCCACAGTACGTACACAGAAACAACACACCCGAGGCACTTCACGAGTAACACCGAAGTTCGGTCGTTGCCTTCTTTGTACACTAGCAGCGAAAAGTACACGAACAGCGTGAACAGGGTGTGCATCGGACAGATGTAATAAAGCGTGTAGTCGTTCCGCATCGTGATGCACGTAAAGAACACGAAGAAATTAAGCCTCCACATCATTTGCCAGAACCGCGGGGCGCTGAAATCTTTTCGCACGTAGTAGTAGGAGAAGTTCCCGAAGCCCGTCATCCAGACGTACGCCGCGATGAATAATCGGATGGCGTTGTACGCTTCGGACGCTTTGAAGTAGTGATACAGCAGAAAAAGCACCTGCATCCACCCTTTCCACTCCTCGGTTTGTTCCCGGTTCAACGGGCCGGTGGTTTTGCTTTTTTGAAGACTGATGCACCAGCCGTACGCCGCGAGCGCGAAGAACAGAAACAGAAACAAGTCTCGCGAGTAGGATTTGTCCGCGTCGGGAATCGCGCCGGTGCGGTCGGCGAAGTAAAACAACGCCAAAACTAACCCGAACTCGGCCCAGTTTCGAAGTGTGCCCCTGCTTGCTAGCAGCGCGTTTTGGTCCCCGAACGCGATGCGCACGGGGGCGAGCTGGGATATGCGCTTCGGGTCGAACGCATTGCGCTCAAGCTCCGCGATTATGGGGGCTGAAGTCGAGTGCGGTTTGCCCTCCCGATCTTCACTGCTTACCGTGCCGAGCAGAGGCCCGACAGATTCCTCATCACGCGTGACTGAGATATCAACGCCCGCGTCCCGTTCGGGTGCCACGTCCACCGCGGTTAACGGCAAGTCACCCGAATCCTCACGCCTACCAACACGTCCGTGGGTGACCCTAGAGAACGAAATCTCCGCCATCGCGCTCAAAACGCACACCAACGCGAAGAGCAGGAAACAGCCCATCTGCGCGGACGAGTGCACGATGTGCATCGTGCCGCCCGCACCCAACGATTCAACCACGATGCCAGACATCGCTGCCGAACCAAACGTAGGTCACCGACCACGCGGGCGCCCCGCGCTGACCGCTCTGCCGTGCGAACATGATCGTGCCTGAGCATCGCGATTCTTGGCCGCTAATTTTTTTGAACCAAGCCACGACTACCATGGTAAGCTTGTTTCCAATTTCCTGCCTGTCATCACACTTCGAGGCTGCGCCTGGGTCATGGCGGAGGCTTCGGATTCCGGCGACCCGGTGATGGCGCGGCGGGCCCGCCCGAGTGTGGTGGGCGCGATGCGCCCTTCCACCGCGTCCACCGCGTCCGGGCCAGCCGGCACGCCGGGACCTCGTGTTGGTGGGCCCTTCGATTCGTCGCGACAGCTGGAGGAAACGCGTCTTCCGCGTTCCGACCATCCGGAGTACCTGCCCCCCGGGACTGGTGCGATGGGCGCGTTTGGGTCGCAGTACCCAGCCCGGGAGGGAGGGACGTCCCTCCCGGCGTCACAGTATCCACCCGCACCAGGTCGAACCGCCCTTCCCACGTCATCCGCGGCAGGCGAGCGCCTCGTCGCGGCGATGGAAAACGTGGACCGGGTGGTTTCGATTTTTCTGGAGGACTTAGGACGCGCGGTGGCGAGCGTGCGCCACGAGGTTGCGTCCGAGCGCGAGTTCTCGCTCCGGGCGGTGAATGATGCTTCGGATGACACGCGAAGCATGGCGCGCCAGGTGTTGGCGGACCGGGAGGATTTCGAAAGGCACCGGCAAGTCGTGGAGGTTGATCTGGAAAAACGGTGGGCGGATTTAAGAAAGGAACAGGAAAGCGATAAAAAAGAGCGCGCGCGCGTGGAGCGCGAGATCCGGGAAATGTCACAGCGAGCCACCTCGGAAACACAAGCCGCGGCGCTGGTGCAGATGCAGGCGGCACAGGCGGCACATGTGGCGTCGCTGCGCATGACGCTGGGGGGGGATTTAGTCAGTGATTACGGCGAACTCGCGATGGCAACGGGGTACGGCGATTTGAACGGGATGGGCGCCGGTTTACAATCTTTGCGCGCGGGCCAAAACGTCGCACAAAGCGTGGACCCCTTTCGCATTCCCAACGCTGACCCTCCTGAGATGGCCAGCCCGAGTAGCAGAACGACCCACGTTCACGGCGGCGGCACCGGGTATTTCCCCACGGAAAACGGTTTGCAAAACCACCCCAGCTTTCCTCCGCCGGGCGATGCGGCGCTGATGGATTCGCATCGCCAAAGCGCGCGTTCCCTAAAACCGTTACCCGGCCCTAGCCTCGTTTTCGCAATAGGCGGCTTGGCGACCGCGAACGCGCCGCTGTGCACAGGGGAGGTGTACGAACCAGAAAACGACACGTGGCGACCGCTTCCCGAGATGTCCACGGCGCGCGGGTACCTCGCGGTGGCGCTCGGCGGCGCCAGGGAAAACGAAACGCCGACCACGTTGTTAGCGATGGGCGGGAGCGACGGGCGGCAGACGTTATGGTCGTGTGAGGAGTTTTGTTTCGAGAAAGGCGCGTGGCGAGAAGTAGCGCCCATGTCCGTGCCCCGGATATGGCTTGGATCGGCGACAATCGGCGAGCGCACGTACGCGGTGGGCGGGTACGACGGGACGTCGTACTTGGACATAGTGGAAGCGTTCGTGCCCGGGCACGGCGAGTTTGGTTCGGGCAACGCTTCGTCGGATAACGCTTCGTCTCAACGCGGACATGGCCGCTGGGAAAGGTGCTCGTCGTTGTCAAACGGACGAAGCACGTGCGGCGTCGCCGCGGTGCGCTCAACGTTGTACTGCGTGGGCGGGTACGTATTGGGGCTTTCACAAATCCAGGCACACTGTTTGCCCATACACGGACTGACACTTTTCGTTCACAATCACAGGTTTTCGTCGCCGCACTACCTATCAATCGCGGAGGCGTACGATCCAACCGCGGACCGGTGGTGGGGGATCTCGCCGTTGAGGTCGCCGCGACGAGATCTTGGCGCGTGTTCGCTTGCGGGACGGGGAAGCTTGGTCGTCGCGGGTGGGTACGACGGAAACTCTTACTTGTCAAAAGTGGAAGCCCTTGATCCAAGAATGAACGGGTGGCGCGCTTTGGCGCCGCTCAAAACGCCGCAGCAGCTCATAGGGCTCGTGTCGGCAGGGGACACGATTTTCGCAATAGGGGGTTTTGACGGACGCGAAACGACTTCTGTCGTGGAGGTGTACGACGCAATCGCGGACAGGTGGCACGACTCCACGCCGATGTCCGCGCCGAGGCTGGGTCTGGGGGCGTGTTGTGTGTAGCGGCGGTACTTTGTCGGAAATGTTATTGACCGCGAAGTATTTATTATCACCAGGTGCTCCCCACTCTTCCACTCAGTCACTCCGTACCGCACTTGGTACTTGGCGCCGACGCGATGTCGTCGTCCTCGGCGGCTCTCGCGTTCGGCGCAGGCGCGGTCGTGGGGGCCGCGCGTACGGCGCGCCGGCCCGGTGCTCATCCCGCACGGACGGGGACCCCGACGGGGACGGGTCGCGTGCATCGCACGAATCGCGTGTCCAGTTCACAGAGGTGGGTCGTGGTGACGCCTCGCGCGTCTTCGTCAGACGTCGGGACAACTACGTCCTCGTGTACCGACCAAACTCCGCCTTGGTCCACGCTGTCCATGCCCGTGTATAGTTTGGCGACTGCGCCTGCGGACTCCGCGGAAAGGCCTTCCATGAACATCACGACGTATTGCGTTCCCGTGACGATCAAACCCACGCCGCGATTCGCGGTGGCGCTGTACACGCACACCGCGACAGCTCGGAACATGCTCGCGACGGGTAGGGGTGTGCTTCAGGTGCTTCGCAAGCAACACGCCGGACTGGTGCCTTTGCTTGGCAAACAAAGCGCGCACGACGTTGATAAGATCACGGCGTTGGAAGAAGCCGGGTTCCCGGTGGTGACGAAACACGGGGTGCCCACTCTTAAAGACGCCCTAGGGTTGATCGAACTTTCAATCGTTTCCCTGGAAACCGCGGGGGACCACCACGTTGCACTTTGCGACGTGGTAAGTTGGGAAAACATCGAGGGGCAGGGGGGGGCGCTGTACACCGGGGATTTGCGGGGAGCGGAGTGATGTATCGTAAAAATCCAACGAGAGTTATTAATATTCGCCTTTTTTTATTTTTCCGTCCACTCGTACACCCGCCACCGTTGGTTTGGCTTCGCCGTATCTCGAACGTGCTGGAAGGTCTTACCCGGCGCGCGCGGGAACATATTGCATTCCTGGGGGTCATAGTTCTCGATGAACGCCTTCTCCCAGAAGCAAATCGCTTCGTACTTCTTCGGGTTCGCTTTGAACTCTTCGATGCATTTTTGTATCGTGCCCAGACCGCCCTTGACCAGTTTCTTCGGCGGCCCTTCATACTTCGCGCCAGTGCTCGAGAAGCAGTCCAAGACCCACTTACCGTCGGGCGATGTCATATCTTCCCCTGAGAACCGCTTCTTGATCTCATCAGCTATTGCGGCTTCTTTAGCGGCAAAATAAGCGGCGAGCTTTTTGTCCTCGCCGGCTTTGTCGTACTTGCGTAAACTCCACGCCTTCATATCCTCCGCGCACAGCGTGAATGTCGTGAAAATGGAAAAGAACTCCTTCTTACTCATCCAAAATAGACCGTCTTCTTTCCCTTCCGGTTTAAGAAACGCCTTCACTTCCAGGTGCTTCTTCCACCTCGGTCCGTTATCGTTCCACTGACCGACCGCAAGCTCGGTGCGTCCATGCGGGTTACGCACCTCCACCATGTCGTGTGTGGTCCCGGCCACGTTACGCACACAACGCAGCAACGAGTACGCGTGAAAATCAACTATGCCCTGCTTCTTTAAGTTCTCGGGCGCGTGACATGTCATCACGTAGTTCGCGTCGTTCCACGCGCACATCTTGTCGAACATCTCATCCTCGCTCAAGCTGTCCGCGTATCTGTCCCAGGTTGAGTTTTCCCCATCCACGTTTTCTGGCCAAGTAGTACGAGTGATCCACGGGGCTTTTTTATTTCTCCCCCCGCCAAGAGAAGGCACACAAGTGAAGTAATACTGCTTGTGAATTCCCGTGAGCATAGCAAACGGGTCAGGCGTAATATCACCGGGTTTGTACCCTCCAGGGGCGGCGATCGATCGCTCTCTCAGGAGAGCCCCCGCATCCCCTACGATGCCGTCGTACCCGCCGCAGTGCGCCGCTAACGCTTTCTCCAAGTAACACACCCAAAGCTCGTTACTCTGCGACGCTGCCGCGAACTTCAAATTCCCGCCTTCGTCAATCGGAAGCCGCTCGTCCACGACGTAGTCCACCGTTTCACATTTCCCCGTTTCATGGTGCACGCGGTATAGAGTGATCGTGTATTTACTCGGAGCATCGCTCGGCAACGAGCGTATATTTTTCGTCTTCGCGAACACCTTTTCGATCGCTCCCGGGAACTCGGCGAGGGCGGATATGGCCGACACGAGCCAGCAATCGCCTACCTGGCCTTGATTGATATCGTTCGGGTAAGCGTTTTTCATTAATCGCAAATTTCGTTTTTCGAGGAGGCCTTGTCCTCGCCCGGGACACGCCCAATCGAGCTTTTTCCCTTCGAAAGTTTTTAGCACTCAGTCGGTGACGTCGTCGCGCCAGTCGTTTTTGTTCACCGCAGGCAAACGTTTGTACGACGCCAACCACTCGTACACCTGCCACCGTTGGTTTGGCGTCTGCGCCGGATTTCGAACGTGCGGGAAGGTCTTACCCGGCGCGCGCGGGAACATATTGCATTCCTGGGGGTCATAGTTCTCGGTGAACGCCTTCTCCCAGAAGCAAATCGCTTCGTACTTCTCCGGGTTCGCTTTGAACTCTTCGATGCATTTTTGTATCGTGCCCAGACCGCCCTTGACCAGCTTCGGCGGCGGCCCTTCATACTTCCCGCCTGCGCACAAGAAGCAGTCCAAGACCCACTTACCGTCGGGCGATATCATATCTTCCCCTGAGAACCGCTTCTTGATCTCATCAGCTGTTGCGGCTTCTCGAGGGGCTTCTTGAGGGGCTTTAGTAGACTTGTCATACAGCAAACGCAAACGTTTGTTCGTCTCGTCCATCACGACACGTGTGGATGCGAAGCACGCGAAGCAACCCATCGATGCACAACTTCTGCGCGTGCTTACTGTTATTATGTCGTATATGTCAGCACTACATTTGGTACAGCAGGTGTCTATTGTCTCGGACAAGTCTCCGAGTGCGTCGGCACTCTGGTCCAC
>Ga0209830_10002715_pt1 | contig 14009 bp, 7 predicted proteins | sample ArcticOcean_MG_C_12_FD_187439 | JGI IMG/M metagenome (GOLD analysis project Ga0209830, IMG submission 187439) | Marine microbial communities from western Arctic Ocean - ArcticOcean_MG_CB8_130 (SPAdes) (version 2) | ecosystem: Environmental > Aquatic > Marine > Oceanic | place: Arctic Ocean...
TCCAAATGTCTCGCCGCTTCGTTCGAATTCCTCGTTTGACCAGTAACGGTCGCCCTCATGTTCTGCATCGACATTTGTTGTCTTTGCTTCATCATCATCACGCTTTCGTTCGCGCTTAAATCCTTAGTGCTCACAAACGCCTTCACAAAAGTCTTCATCGCGAACTGTACTAACTGCCCGCCTTTAATAGCCGCCAAGTTCACCAAAAACCTCTGCGCTGATTGATAATACACGTCATCTACTTGATGTAAATCACACTCTAAAGCTGTTTCTAAAACGACGCATTCTAATAACTGTTCGTGCGCTCGAAAATCAACGTACGTCGCGTGTTCGGCTAACGCGTCGACTAACGCTACTAAACTCTCATCTATTTCATACACGTCTAAATATTTATTCTCTTGCAGTAATAAACCACTATTACTATCAACAGTTGTATCGCTCTTCTTCTTCCTCGGACTCTGTCGTTGTTGCTGCTGCTGCTGCTGCGTATTCCTCTCTCCTCGAATAGTCTGCGAAAACGCGTCTAAGAGTTCATAGTAGCCACCACGTTCGCCCCTCACTGAATCCACTAACGACTCCTTCACCCACGACCTTAGCGCTTGCATTGCCTCTGTATTCATCACATTATTATTATTATTATTATTATTCGTGTTATCATTCGACATCGACGGTGACGATAAACTCTGCGATATCGCGTTCCGCATATTTCTTTCGTCCCTCTCTCTTCAAGCCGCCAAAATCCGTTTTTGTTTCCCGTTTTTGCGCGTGTTCTCTCTCTCACTCTAAAGAACAAAAAGGGTTCACACGACGACGACAACAACAACAAATACTACTATTTATTATTATTAGTAGTATTAAGTAGCAGTGTTTGTGTTTGTGTGATCGATTTTCTATTAACACGCTCGTTGATTACTCTAAACCAGAAAAAGTGAACTCTCCGAATTTCTCTCTTATTACTCTAAGCAACAAAGAGAGTTCACAACAACAACAACAACAACAACAACAACAACAACAACAATAACTACTACTACTTATTATATTATTATTATTAGTAGTAGTAGTAGTAGTGTTTGTGCGATCGTTTTATTATGAACAAGCTCGCGTTGATTTATGTCCCGACGAGAAAAACTGAACTCGTTCAACTCCGAATTTCTCGCGAATTCTAAATTTCGGATTTCCACAAATTAATGGACGACGCGCACGGCAGAGCGTTTGCGTTTTAAGATTTTCGATCGACATCGAAGAGATTGAGAGAGAGAGAACGAGTCAAGAAAGTTCTCTCTCTCAATCTCTCTCAATCTCGATCTCTCTTTGAAATCGTTCTATGTCGCAACCGATAAAGCAGCAACAGAGGGCGAAAGGACCAGAGAAAGGCGCGTTCCCTTTGGACCATTTCGGCGAATGTACTTCGGAAAAGACGGCGTACTTACGATGTTTACGAGCGCACGAGCAAGAGGCGCTGGAGTGCAGGGAACTCTCGAAAGCGTACTTAGAGTGTCGCATGCGAACGAATTTGATGCAGACGCAGCCTTTGAGCGAGCTCGGATTCGTCAGTACGAACAGCAGCAGTAGTGCTCCTGTCAAGGCTGCGGCAGCAGCGAAGACGAAGAAAGCGCAAGCGGGATCGATCGAAGGCGAGAGCGCGAAGGAAGGGTTCGTTGCAGGTGCGAGACGAGCGAGGTCGCAATGGTCAGACGATAAGAACGCGTAAAATTTTTCGTTATCTCGATCGATCGATGATTTGATCGATCGATTGACGAATGAATCCGCGCGTCGAATCGAACCTGATTGCGCGTTCGCTTTTCCGCGCTTTCCACGCTTATGCGCGATAAAAAAGAAGAACACGAACAACGCGACAGGGAGTATCAAAGTAGTACACACACATACACACAGAGAGAGACAAACACATCGCATACGTCGTCGGTCGGCGTAGCTCGTCGTCGCGCTTTCGCTCGCGAGTTTGGTGCGAGTGCATGTGTTTCTTTTTCCTGTTGCCCTTCCTTTGAAGACCGTTTGATTGTTTTGGAAAACTCCAAAACTCTTCTAAAAAGAGCGAGCGGATTCGCGGACGCAGAAGGACGAAGGAGGCGGATGTCACCGAACGTAGGCGAATTCGTACAAACTTTCGCACAGTTTTGTTGCGCACCGATCGTTTCTTTACCTGGATTAGCCGCTATCGCTGCGTTGAGAGCTTTAAAGGATTCGAATGCGAAGAAGAAGGGGAAGATGATGATTGCGCAAGGGATTAACCGAACTTTGAAAGATTCCAGTACTGCTTTGGGCAATGGAACGAACGATATTAATGGTAACGATGGGAAGAATAAGAACGTTTTAGAGCGTTTCCTGAAGGAGGTTTTACAGACGTTGGTCGTTTCTATCGTCTCGAGACGCGTTTTTCGCGATGGCTCTACCGATATTTCTGTGAAGGGGAAAGATGGAATTGCAGAGAACGCAAGGTCTGAATATGGAAAGAAGAAGTTTCGGTTAGTATGCGTGACAGGTACGTATCAAGAAGGGTTTTCGAACAGAGAGATGTTGAACGATGACGCGTTTGAGGGCGGAGAAGCCGTTTTTGTTGGCTATGCAATGACCAGGGGGACGGCTTTGCACTTTGACGTCAAGGCTGATTCTTCTTCTCGCGACGAAAAGGGAGAGCAAAAACTTCGTGTTCTCGAAGATATTGATGATGATAACGCAATCGATGATTGTGAAATTGCGCCTATTGTTGTCCTTACGAATGATAGGAAAGACGCAGTAGTTTATTCTGTTTACGCGGTATCAACGGAAACGATCGTGTCGAACTTGTCAGACAGTTCTTTCGGCAGGTTGATGGGATTATCATCCGATACCGTCGCAATCGATTTAGCGGCTCCTGAAACTTCGACCTCGATTCGTGTTGCCGCACAGCAAAACGATGGATATGCATTCGCGTTATCGATGATTTCTTATGCTCGCCCGAAACGTTCGTCGGTATGCGCGAGACCGCTATATGAAAAGAGCGACGGTACGCGAGTCTATATTTATAACGAAGAGCAACTCGAAAACGCTGGCATAACGAGTGAAAGTGCGCTCGTGAAACTTCGCGAAATGACATTGAACGGGTCAAAAAAAGTATCGTCGGAAGAGTTCGTCGAGAAAAAGCCACCAGTCGAAGAAGAGAAAGTTAATGAGGAACAAGAAGAAGCTTCGCCGATTATGAATTTACTAAAAATAACTGGTTTCTTCGAGCACAAAAAGTCAGTCGTCGACGACGTAGTTGTCACGGCTCCATTTGGCGACTCTTCGAATAAAAGTAAGAAGAATATCAACGCTGACGATGAAAAAGATGATGCTACGAATGGAGGCGGCTTTTTAGCGTCGTTCCTTTCACCGATTACGATTCCGAGTAAAAAACCTGCTCCTAAAAATGATAATAATAAAACGAACAAGAAAGTAGAAGAAGAAGAAGAAGAAGAAGAAGATGATGATGAAAATAGAGCAACGCCTGAAATGATTTTATACCCGGCAAACGTTTCCTCGCCGTGGCCAGACCAAACGCGCGACGACGATTCGGATTACGTACCAGATTACGAAGCAGAAGATTACGATTTTGACGACGAACCGTTAAGTGGTGGTTCGTCTTTAATGGTCACTCCTACTAAAGAGGCCGTTGGAGGAAGTTTGAGCTTTTACGAATCAGCCGCGACGACGCCTACACATAAAGCCAGAAATGAGAACAATAACAATAAAAACATCGATAAAGCTCCGTTTGGTTCCGTAAACGCAGCAGTAGCTACACCGGCGACTGTTTCGACAACTAGTCAATGTTCTTCTGAGTTTGTTTACTCCGTCGATGAGAACGACTCGATGGACAAGAGCATTATCGAAAATATGGGTTTGAATAACGGCGAGAATTTTAAACTCGAAAAACGAATCAAAGATCAGAAACTATCACTCGGCGGCGCCGTCGACTGCGCTCGATTATACACTTACGTGAGCGAAAAGATAAATAAAGCGGAAGAAAATTCCACGAAGACGCCTACGATGGATATAAAGTCGTCTTCAAAGTTTTCTAAGCGAGCGACGCGATTGGTCGATTCCGCAAGTTGCGAAAGAGCTCTTAAATACGTTCAAGCGTTCGATGTAACGGACGGTGGCGCTTTCTCGAAATCTCGCGCGGTTTGGTTCGAAGGAAGACGCATCCGCATGTAATACTATTATAAACATCACGTCGCGATGAATATAAAAAGAAAAAATGAAAATTATAAACTCTATATGATTCGCGTTTAGGCTCGGCATCGTCCCAGAGAAAAACGGCTATTAACGCTTTACCCGTTGCAACAAGATTGGGTATGCCTTCAGTATTCGTTACAATCGCGTGTAACACTGACGCGTCAGAAATAGTAGAGCATTTAAACGAACGCGAATTTGATAATTACGCGCTTTGCACGGAAAGTGCTCTAGAATAGCCGAAACAGTTCGAAATGGAGCCGCGCAAACGGTTCAAAACGGCTTAACCACGTTACGTCAAATGCCTCTAGATATGTTGTCAACAATTCTTTCAAGGATATAAACCGTTTCATAAAGAAGGTAACTACTTATCACACACAGCAATCGATTCGATCTTATTGTTCTTATTAAAAACCTTTTCGGCATCAAATCCCTACTTTGGCCATCTCGCGGCCTCCTTCTTTCCTCTCAAAAGCTCCTAAAAACCTCTCAATCGATGGACGCGTCATAAAAAGAACGACCGAGTGGATTATTTAACACTAAAAGCTTCCCTCGATGACGACGACGACGACGACGATGCCATCGTCTCACGGACGATTCCTATCGCAACAAAAGAAACTTCGAAGGAATCCATCAGGGATTCGTTCTGTTCCTCGCGCCTCGGCTACGAACTGCAGCATAGAACGAACGCAGAAGAAGAAGATAAAGAAACTAATTAATGGAATAACAGGCGCGAGAACTTGGCAGGATTCCTTGAGAGTACGGAGAAGTGCTCGTGCAGAAGCGATGAACGAGTATGCTGATAGTAACGTGAGCACCTTTGAAACAAAAACTATCGATGCAGACGACGATGCAGACGCTGCTGCTGATGATGAAGGTGAAGATGACGACGATTTGAGCGCAAGAGCTTTAGAGGTTCTGCAATGGCAGTTAGTATCGAAACAGGTCAGGATGTTTTGTAAAACGAAGATTGGGAGAGCTGAAGCGCGCGCGTTAGAGTTATGTGCAACGAGGACGGAGAGCGAGAGAGCGTTGATGTTAACCGCGGCGATGTTTAAGTTGTTCGATTCGAGCGAGACGAGAAGAAGAAGAAGAAGTAGTATAATTAGTGGTGATGCGGAGGAGGAGGAGCAACTACGAAGACAACGACGAAGACAACAGAGAAGGGACGTAGGCGTTTTAGATGGATGTTTGAAAGGAGCGAGGGACGTGAGGATGTTTTTGATTGGCGCGAAGGAGGATAAGATTTTGAGCGCAAAGTCTTTCGTTGACGTGTATACGACTTTAGGGGCTATCGATAGATGCGCCGATGAGATCTTTTTTCCTAATAGTAATAGTAATAGTAATATGAGTAGCGATGATGATGTCGAATATGACAAAGATTTAGATAACGATGATGAGGATTTGATCGCGTTAAGAGAGGCGACGGAGAGCTTGAGAATAAGTAAAGAAAGTGATGACGTACAAAATATGAAACGAGAAATAGAACGGTGCATTAACGTCGAAATTAGTTCTGGTGTCTTAAGAAACGAGGCTTCGGAAGATTTGTTTCAAATCCGGAACAGCATATCATCGACAGCGAAAACGCTTCGAAGTACGTTGAACGCGATTGCGAACGAAATGGCGCAAAAGAAGTTCGCCGAACGCGCGCAAATCGTCACCAGACTCGGCCGCGAGTGTATTCCAATGAAGCTAGGATCCGCAGGGCAGCTTAAAGGTATAGTTTTAGCGACATCGGATTCCGGGCAAACTGTTTTTAAAGAACCCGAAGAAGTCATCGCTTTAAATAACTCTTTGAACGAGCTGAAGGAATTGGAAGAGATGGAGATCGAAGTGATTTTGAAAAAACTGACAAGGGAGTTGAAAACAGTCGCAAACATTGTTCAGGAAGCTTTAGAGGTTGGAATGACTACTGCCGATTTAGCAAACGCGAAATCGAGACATGCGAAATGGATTTCCGGGCAAAGGCCAACATTTAGCAACGACGACCAAGACGACGACGACGAAAGTAATAATAATAATAACAATATGGTCTTCGTTACAAACGCTCAACATCCACTGTTGTTGGAGAAATATCTTCTTCCCAAATTACCGAATCCTTTAGACGACGAAGACGACAACGATGCAATTGATGGAAATAATTACGATAAACAAAAAGCGTGGGATAAACTTGCACCAGGAAGCTTCATCGATGAAAGTCAAACCGATAACAAAACCGATAACGAGAGCAACAAAAGTCAAACTCGTTTCGATTGCTCGGATAAAATAGTACCGATAAACTTTTACATCGACTCGGATTGTAAAGCAGTCGCGATTACTGGTCCTAATACGGGCGGTAAAACGGCATCTTTAAAAACGTTAGGGATTTTAGTGCTCATGGCGCGCGCGGGGATGTACATTCCAGCGGGAGGTTGTAAAAACGAAGAAGAAGAAAAAGAAGAAGAAGTGAAACAGATTTTGCCGTTCGTGAAAACCGTTTTATGTGATTTGGGCGATTCGCAAACGTTACAGCTCGGCGATGGTGGCCTTTCTACGTTTGGTGCACATATTCGTCGTTTAAAAAGAATTCTAGAGTCACAAACGGAAGAATCGCTGGTTTTATTGGACGAACCTGGTAGTGGTACAGACCCTCGCGAGGGCTCTGCGTTAGCCGTCGCCGTTGCTTCAGCCATTTCAACAAAGTCAAAACTTCTCGTTTTGACTTCACACTTCGAAGAAGTGAAACAGTTTGCGCTCGCGAAAGAAAATGAAGCCAGTCGTGCGTTTCGAGTTGCGGCCGTTAGATTTGACGTCGAGAACAATCGCCCAACATATGAGCTCGTATGGGGGAAAACAGAGGATTCTAACGCGCTATCTATATCGCGAGGGCTAGGATTAGACGGTGATTTGTTAGAGGAAGCGACGCTCGCGCACGCGAAAATGGTAGAATTAGAAAATCGCAACATCAAGCGTCGCACTCAAAGCGTTGATGGCAGTAGTCTAGACGAAGAAGACGAAGATGCAAACCTTGCAGAGAGTTTAAGATTAGAGCGTGAAGAACAACGAGTGCGTTTAGTGCAAGCAAAGGAAAGTTTAGAATCAGCGCAGGATTTGAAAGATCGCGTGTTTCAAGAAACAAACTATTTGAAGGAGCGCGTTACTATTGCAAAAGCTTCTTTTGAAGAAAGTGCGCGAAATTCTATTGCAAAAGCGCAAGCTGAATGTGAGACCGCTTCTTCCATAGCAGAGATTGAAGATATCGTCAAAGAGACGTTCCCGAACGGGTGGTATCTAAATGCGAGAGGCGAGGCGACTTTAGAAGACTCCGAAAATAGCTCTTTAGAGTATATTCCTAAAGCGAATGATAAAGTTTTGGTGAAAATGCTCGGAGGCGCTGAAGCCGAAGTCGTATCAGTAGATTTACAAGCGAATGAAGTCACTATAAGGATTGGGGGATTAGTCACGCGCTCTCCAATGAATGGAATTTCTAAAGCATCGACGAAGCAAGTTTTCGGAAGGAGTGAAAATCGCGGCTTCTAATAAAATATAGTTACCGGTATGTTTAATATATTGTACTTCTCTTTAATCATCGGACAAGCTTTGAAGCGGGTCTTTAAGTTTTTTGCGAATTTCACGCATGGAAAACAAATCCTTGACAATATTTTCAGCCTCGTTTTCGGCTTCGAGCTCTAATTGTTCTTCAGAAGCGTCTTGAATCATTTTCAATCTCATCTCGCGCCTCTTTCGTTTCTCGAGCTCTTTCATTTGTTTCGCTTTTTTATCTACTTGCTTGAACATTTTCTTCACAGCAGATTTTTCATCATCCAAGGCCTCGTCTTCGTCATCACTGGTATCGTCGTTGAGCTTAATTTCGTTATCGCTTTCATCGTCGAATATCCAATCCTCGTCATCGTTCAAGTCATCCACTTCGACTGCTCTTCCAGCGCTTGAGATGGTTCCAGCGATTACGTCATCAAAATCTTGCGTGTCGTCGACATCTTTCATGCCTTGAGCAACGTTTACTCGATCTAAGTCGTCTTTCGTCAAAACGTCAGAATCTTTTCGTTTTCGTTTCAGAAGCGGTTTCCCGCCAGCGGCGTTGAGCTTCTTTTCTCTCTCGCTCGCAGCTTGGATAGACGCTCGTTTGAACACATCTCTAGTTTCTTCTTCTTCGCGTAATTTCTTCCTCGCCAATCTATCTCGGCGTTTGATTTTCTTTGACAACTCGACATCTTGACGTGTCGCGTTTGCGATTTGTCTGAGCAGTTTCTCCACTGGATCCAAAAAGTCCCAATCGTCGTCGCATTCTGGGTCCTTTGGATCGTCGCAAACTTTCGAGGCGTTGAACAGATGGACTTTTTTCTTAATCTTCTTCTTTTTATGTTTCCCTGAGCTTCCTTCTTCCATCATATCTTCGACATCTTCTTCGTGTTGCTTCAAAACGTTGTGCAAATCGGCGAGATCGTTCGTATGGTTTTGATTCTTCTTCTCCATATTGACGATAACTTCGCCTCGTCTGTAATCTCGAAACTCTAATCGTTTGACGCGATCTATTAATTGTTTCACTTTTGGCATTTCTTCACCAATATCTTTGTTCAATTTCGTTTGCGCTTCGAGCACGTCAATCGACCGTCGCCAATATTCCTCATTCTGAAACTCTCTACGTTTTTCTAAATGCGCTTTTGAGCATTTACCGGGACTCTCGCGTTCACACCTCGCGCGTTCTTCGTCTTCGTAGCTGAATAAAACTAAAGCACTTCTAACCCACCGACCGCCATGTAGTTGTGCGTCGCGTCTTCCTTGAACGTCTCTTGTTTTAAGACCAGCGCATTCATCAAACGACCATGATCCCATTAATCCTCTTTCAAAGCCGTGTAATTTGCCGTGCATTGAATTTTCTATATCTATTTGTGTCCTATCAATTCCCCAAATTCTAACTTCATCGATTTCTCCATTGAAAACGGACGCGGCGTTACCATGGTCGAGAATTGCGCCGATAACGACTGGATTTTGTGCGTCCCATCCTTGGCCTTTCTCTTCTTGCGCGCCTCGAAGCGTCCCGTTTATGAACATCTTCGAGTATCCGCCGCCATAGGTAACGGCAATGTGTGACCAATCATCTGCTGGTAATCGAACGCTCGAACGTAAACCGAATGGCGCGACTTCTCTGTGGAAAAAAACGGCGCCATTTTGCTCAACGTGTACGAAAAACTGACCGACGACGCCGCGATTATATTTGGATATAATTGTACCACCAAAATCCTTCGATTTTCTAGGTCTTACCCACGCTTCAATGGTCATATGTTTTGTTCCAGAAAAATGAAGCGATTGCGATCGATCGATTTTGACGTGCGTATGATCGCCTGCGTGCAAAGAAACTGCGCAGCCCGGAATTCTCGACTGTCTCTTTTCGTTTCGTTTCATTAACAGAGCTCTCGTTTCGTTCGTTAACTGAAACGCGTTCATATGTTTTGACGGCGACGACGATGAAGCACTGTTACTATTTCTACTACTGCTACTACTACTGCTACCGTCACCATCACTATTCGCTCCTCCTAAAAGAAGAGCGTTTTCTAAGACCAAACTTAAGAACTCCTCCTTATTCACGTTCGAATCGTCATCCGAGGCGCTCCCTCGTAACTTCAAGAACTGAAACGCCCTACTCGCGACTAGCTTCAACCCTTCGTTGCCATATAAACTAATAAACCTTTCGTAGTCCTCCTTCGAAATCCTATTATTATCAGTAATCTTCTTCGTCTTACTTTTCTTCGGTTCCGACGTCTTCGCTATCTTCTTCCCGTTCTTACTACTACTCAGTCCTTGACCTAACAAATCCACAGAATCGCCCTCGATATCCCTCGCCGTCCGATTCAACCCATACGGTACGGCTAACTTCGGTAAAATCCTCAAATCCTCCGAAAACTCAATCGCGCACTCTATCGCGAACCTCCTCCATCTGACCTTCTCGCTCGCCCTGAATTGTTTCGTCCAAAAATCTCGCGTTATTTCTTCCTCGTCGTCATCGCCTTTGACTAACGAATGCCCATCGAACGCTACTGAAGCATCACTAAGTGCTTGCGAAGAAGAAGAAGAGGAAGAGGAAGAAGAAGAAGAAGAAGATGAAGAAATTGATTCTTTCCGATTCCTCGTTTTCCATGTACTGTTCGCGTTCCCATTTTCTCTCCTCACTGCGAACGAGCATATGAGAAATAGGACTAAGAATAGGCAAAGTTTTAACGCGCGTTCGTTCAACGAACGAGCGTTTCGCCAGCTCCTTCTTCGTAACGGGGCGTCGTACGCTGGATCGTCCGTGCCCATTGCTATTTAATTAGCCAGGCAGTTATTTTATTTAATAATGATATCCTCTTCTCACGTGAGAAGGAAGAAGCGAAAAAGTCCTGTAAAGTTGACGGTTGAGGGTTTCATTTCAAACGAGTAAGTATTCTTTACATTTTTAAAAAGAATATTTCTAATAACCAATTAAGTATTCTTGTCAATGTCGGTTTGTTTGTCGGTATAATTGTCGCGTATCCATTTCGCAAAATGTATGACTCCGGCTTTGTTGGGGGCGGACGTGTCGCTCCTTGGGCCGAACGCTAAAAAAAAAATCGCGTTCGAAAACGACTACAACGCAACCAACAAAGCCGGAGTCATACATTTTGCGAAATGGATACGCGCCAATTATACCGACAAACAGACCGACATTGACAAGAATGTTTGCTTGGTTGCTAGAAACATTCTTATCAACGTGGATGTCGAAAGAAAAGTTTGCGAGCCCGCGCGAGGATTTTACAACTCGTGAACACGAATGATCAAACTATGCGCTCTACTAAAAAGTAGGCGCGTTGATCATCTCCAAAGTCCGATTACCGCCCTGTTCAACTGGAATTTCCTTCTCCCTGTACTCATCTAAACGTTTTTCAGAGCACTCTTTAACCCTTTTACGCCAACTGTCATCGAACCCTGGGAACAAGTGCGAAGCCGTTACGCCGTTTGGACGCATGGCGGAATCGAGTTTCATTAGTACCCAAGCGTCGAGGGCGGCGTATCTACGAGCGTCGTCGATTAAAGGTCTTCGCGCCCATAAGTTCCCATCCTCGATGGATGTATACATTTGTTTCACGCGAGTTTTTAAATCTTCGCATACGGCTATTTCCGCTCTCGATAAACGTCTGCTGACCGTTTTCGAGAGCGACGGTAGGTATTCGCAAGCGATCCCGGCCGCTCTTCTTATTCCAATATCGAGAATTTGCAGATCGAGAACGTTTTTGATTAAAACGTTATGTTGATGAAACAAAGCGTCGCTATCCATTCTTACATCGTACGCTAACTTCAAAATCTGATCCGATTGCAATATATCTCTCAACTCGCCTTTAACGAAAACCTCTTCGCCCCCTAGTTTCATCAAGTCTATTAAATAAATCTTCCCCGGTATCGCGATTTGTAACAAAGTAATCTTCCCAGTCCTCGATAACTTAACGCCCTCGCAATCGTATGCAATAACTTTCTGCTCTCTTAAACTCTCAACGAACTCCTTGAACTCTTTAGAATCACTCGCGGTGTCAATGAAAACGACTTGTTCGTCCAGCTCTTTCAAGATCTCTCTACACTCGCCGTCGCTAAGCGCCATCGTCGTCGTTTCGCCGTTGGCCGTAGTACTGTTCCCATTCTTCTTCTTCTTCTGCTTCTTTTTCTTATTATTAGTATTACTATTACTATTCCCAGTAGTCGTTGTATCATCTCCACTCATGTTCGCTAGAACGCAAAACCTATTACTATTACTGCCGCCCGCGATAACGTTCATCACTACCTCCTTCTGTTTTCGAATACCTACTAAATACTCTCTCGAGAACTTCAAAGAGCATGGTTTACAAGCAAACGCGCCTGACTCATCCGATCTCTTCTTATACGCGTTCTCGCACTTCACGCACGTCATTTGCATCTTCTTTCCCATCGCTAAGCGAGCCGCGTTCTTTTCATCACGACGTCTATTGTTCGTTAATGCAACAGACGTTGAAAATTGGGGTCGACTCGAATTCGTTCGGAACGACAAAATGTTTGCGCTTTCTCTCTCTCTTTTCAATCTCTACTACTACTACTATTACTACTACTATTTGCTCTGTCTGCTCTTAGTAGTGACGATTTCCAGTTCTTTGCCTGCTCTGATTATATCCCGAGTAATCGATCAAAGATTAATCCTTGAATGAATAAGGGAAATGCGAAAAAAGAAGGCGTTTTCTCGGTACTGAAACCCTAAACTGGACAAATCGTCTCACGCAAAACCTTCCTCTCTCGTGCAGTGATTGCTAAGGACGAGAAGAGATTTTCACGCACACGCACGCACACAGAGAGAAAGAGCGCGACTCTCTGAAAGAAAACGAAATATAAGCTCGTCTTTTGTTTCAGTTCATTCGAACTTTACTCGTTTCAATCATAATTGAACTTCCTGTTTGCCAATAAGCGAAAGAGATTGTGATTGTAAAGAAAAGAAAAATGGGAAGGTTTTATGACGAAAAGTCTCGATCAGGAGCAGGACGAGGAAGAACTATGAACGGTCGAGGAAGGAATGGGAACGAGTGGGCCGGTTACGCGGCATCGCGTGGTGCGTATTCGTTTCATGATAGTCGTACGAGTGCCGTTGCGATGAATGCGCCACGAATGCCGGCACCGATGGTGAATAGTAACACTAACAATCAACAACGACGCGGTGGATATCAACAACAACAACAACACCGCGAACGATACGTGAGACCGAATCATCCGAATCACCACGTTTTAGAACGAGCGTCGTCTCATGGTGGTCGAGGTAGTGGTCGAGGAGGTTACGATGATCGATTTTCTCAGCAACGACGGCAACAACTGCGAGCTAGTCCGTATGGTAGCGGTCGAGGAGGTCGTAACGGCAACGCTTCTTTCAGTGCGAGAGGAGAAGGCGGTCATGATGATAGAAGACGAAATGCACCGATGAGTATGGAAGCCGCGAGAGGAGGAAGAGGGGGAAGAGGAGGACGAGGACCACAACAACAAAAGAGACCGGCGGCGACCGGAGTCGTCGCGGTGAATAATGCGAGCGAGAAACCGGTTAAAATGGACGAGAAGATGTTGGAGGACGATTTAGATAAGTACTTCGAGGAAGGGAGAAAAATGAAGGAGAGAGAGAAGAAATAGGAGGAATGAGAATAAACGATTGATTGATAGTAAGTGTAGAGTTATTATTGTTGTTGTAATTAGAACTGTGCGTAAAATTATACATATTAATAGCTAAAATCTAAACAAAACAACGAGTCGCTCGAGACGAACAATTCGGGTATAATTCCTTGGAATTCGAATACCCATTATCAACGAAACATGCGCATATACCGTCTTTTGCGACTATGCGTGGATACGCGTCTTGTTCTTCCTGTTTCTCGCACCACACCATCCATCTTTCGTCGGTCAACTCACTTCGACACTTTATGTTCTCATCTCTATCGTTATCGTTCTTTTCTTTTTCTACTCTCGCTAAATGAGCTCTTCTATTGAACTCTACGATCTTCGCAGTCGGCTCACCACTGTCCCGTTCATAAAACACATCATTCGCGAGCACTCCAATTTTCCTATACTCCTCGCTCTGGCGATAAAACTCCAACCATCTCTCGATACTTAAAACTTCCTTATCGCTCATTGAATCTACATCGAACGCTTGTAAACCACCGTTCGCTTTGGTATCATCGTACGTTCCAGTAATGAAACCCATCGTCGCATCTTTAGCCGTAAAGAAATGATAATGTTCGCCGATACCGTAAAATTTCCTCCCTCGAGTGACATCGAAAACTTCCCCT
>Ga0209830_10002716_pt1 | contig 13998 bp, 10 predicted proteins | sample ArcticOcean_MG_C_12_FD_187439 | JGI IMG/M metagenome (GOLD analysis project Ga0209830, IMG submission 187439) | Marine microbial communities from western Arctic Ocean - ArcticOcean_MG_CB8_130 (SPAdes) (version 2) | ecosystem: Environmental > Aquatic > Marine > Oceanic | place: Arctic Ocean...
CACAACAAATCCTCTAGCTAAATTCACGAAATGCGCGCCATCTTTCATTTGAGAAATTTCTTTTTCACCGAAGAAATTTTTATTTGCAGGGTTGTCGTCAATATGTAAGGTCACCACATCCGAAATCTCCAACAATTCAGACAATTCGTCCATTTTTGTTGCATTTCCTAAAGCCAACTTATCTTCTATATCATAATAGTAGACATCCATTCCTAATGCCTCTGCCAACACGGATAGTTGCTTACCAATATTTCCATACCCTACAATCCCTAACTTCTTGCCACGAACCTCTCTAGATCCGGCAGCTGTTTTATTCCATTGACCATTGTGAAGCTCCGTACTCCTCTGAAAAACACTACGCATTAACATAATAATTTCTCCAATTGCCAGCTCTACAACAGATCTAGTATTGCTATAGGGTGCATTGAAAACAACAACTCCTTTTTCTTTACAAGCTTCCAAATCAATTTGTGTAGTACCAATACAAAAAGCACTTACAACCATTAACTTTTCAGCAGCTGCAACTACATTTGCGGTCACCTTTGTTTTGGAACGAATTCCAAGCACATGGACCTCTTTTATTTTTTCAATCAATTCTTCTTCCGACAAACTTTTTGAGACTGTCTCTACTGTGAAACCATCTTTTGATAACTTTTTAAAAGCATCTGGATGCACATTCTCCAGCAATAATATTTTGATTCTATTCTTCGGATATGAAATGTTTCTTGGCAAACCGTTTATGTATAAAAATTCATCTAAATTTGGAGCAATATGGTCAGCATTTTCTGTTGTTTTTGCTCTAGAAACGTTTTCTGTGTATGCAAAAAACTTATCCGCAACACCCGCTTCTCGCGTTACATAGTCGCTATAACCATCTCCAATAACTTGTATCTCCCCTTCTAAATTCATGTCTTTTAAACATTGAATTTTACCATTGTGCTGCGACAATACATTCTCCGCATCGAAGCCAATAATTGCTCCATCTTCTGCAAATTCAAAGGTATTTGCAAACACTCTTTCTGAGGGTATATTGTATTCTTTTACAATAGGGTCTATAAATTCTTTAAAACCACAAGAAATCACATAAATATCTTCTGCGAAATCTTCAAAAAAAGCTCTGTTACTCGCTATCGATTTAGAAACTTGCTTTTTCAAGGCAGTTACTAAACTACTTAAATCTGCTTTATTTGCACTTAATAATTGAATTCTTTTTTCTAGAGACTCCGTAAAAGAGATTTCGCCATCAATTCCTAAGTTCGTAATGTCTATAATTTCTTGAATTATGGCCTCTTTTTTAGGGTTGTTCGTCAAGGTTATTTCTGCCAAGACATCTAGTGCTTCTACTCTCGTTAACGTACTGTCAAAGTCGAAAATATAATTTCTTTTATTAGGATTCATTTTAAAAATCGCGATTACTTTATCGACTGTAAAGCTACAATTATAGTAGGTTATTAGAAAGTAAAATTAAAGTTTTATGATATTTCTTGTAATACCCAAGATTACCCAACAAGTTGATAAAAATAATCTTTAAAACTACTATAAATTATGGAATCCTAAAATAAGTAACCACCAAATTAAAGGCAACGATTCTACCCAAAACGAACTGTAATATTTAGACTGCTCTATTTTAGAGCGCATTAGAAAAACCAAGACAATAAAAAAGAAAATCATAAATGTATTTTTAAAAACAGCATTGGCATTGATTGCGTATTCAATGAGCAGCGCAAAAACCATCAATCCTAAACCAACCCTTTTTGTTTTTTCAACTCCAATTTTGGTGGGAATTGTTTGTAAAGAAATAGCATCATATTTAACATCTCTAATGTCAAAAGGTAAAATTAAAACCACCACGATTAAAAACCGTTGCAAACCCAATAAGAGAACCGGCGACAACATTTCTTTACCCGAAGCTATATACGGAATTAAAACCGTAAAACCTGACCAAACAAAAGCTACAACCATTACTTTTAGGTAACTTATCTGCCGTAAATTTTTATGAAAGCCACTCCAAAATGGAACCGCGTATAAAAAAGTTAACCCCACAAAAGGAGTTGAAAAAATTAAGATTTCTAGTGGTAGTTGAAAAGCAAAATAACACATGGCAATAAAACAAAACAAAGAAAATATTTGAATCATTTTTAAATTATTTGTGAGACTCCGATGGTGCAACTTTGCTACTCCAGCATATTTTACAAAATTATAGCCTGTAATCGTTCCAAAGAAAATGGCATAATTTAAAGAACTGTTATTAGAGATTTCTAAATATTGTTCCGCAATTCTTACGAAAGCGTATACTGCTATTCCAACATGAATACTTGCGTTGATATAAAAACGAAATAGTATCTTAAATAACTTCATACTGCAAAAATAATGCTTCTGTTAATAACATTCATTTTTAGTTCATAATTAACTTTACTTTATCTCTTTTCTAACCTCAAACAAATGATTAAATTCCTATTTTTGTTACTTGAAAAATCACTCTTTTTTGGAGAGTTAAAAATGAATACTAAATCGATTGAATTCAATCGTTCACAAAACTAAACAAATGAATACAAATTCGTTTCAAAGAAGACATATTGGCCCAAGTGTGGTTGCGCAAGAAAAAATGTTAGCCACCATAAACGCAGAAAGTTTAGCACAGCTGATTGATGAGACTGTTCCTGACAATATCCGTCTTAAAAGTCAGTTGGATTTAGCACCTGCGATGAGTGAATATCAATATTTAGCGCATATAAAAAAGCTTTCAGAAAAAAATAAAGTATTCAAAAGTTACATTGGCTTAGGATACCACGAAGCAATTGTACCGAGCGTAATTCAACGCAATATCTTAGAAAACCCAGGCTGGTATACCGCGTATACTCCTTACCAAGCAGAAATTGCACAAGGGAGACTTGAAGCATTGTTGAATTACCAAACAATGATTTGTGATTTAACAGGAATGGAATTGGCAAATGCCTCTTTACTGGATGAAGCAACCGCAGCAGCAGAAGCAATGGCATTGTTATTTGACGTAAGAGAGCGTGCAAAGAAAAAAGCAGGAGCGCATAAGTTTTTTGTATCCCATGAAATTTTACCACAAACAGTGGCACTTCTAGAAACACGAGCAATTCCTATTGGCATTGAACTCGTTTTTGGAAATCACGAAGATTTTGATTTTGCTGATGATTATTTTGGAGCAATTTTACAGTATCCAGGAAAATTTGGACAAATATTCGACTACGAAAGTTTTGTAGCAAGAGCAAACGACAAACATATCAAGGTAGCAGTTGCCGCAGACGTTTTATCTTTAGTAAAATTAAAAGCTCCGGGAGCGTTTGGAGCTTCTGTAGTAGTAGGAACTACGCAACGTTTTGGAATCCCATTAGGCTATGGTGGTCCTCATGCTGCTTATTTCGCAACAAAAGAGGCTTACAAAAGAAGTATCCCTGGAAGAATAATTGGCGTAACAAAAGACCTCAACGGAAAGCATGCCTTAAGAATGGCTTTGCAAACAAGAGAACAACATATCAAACGCGAAAAAGCAACTTCTAATATTTGTACTGCGCAAGTTTTATTAGCGGTAATGGCGGGAATGTACGCTGTTTATCACGGAAAAGATGGCCTCCAATTTATTGCAGATGGCGTGCACCAAAAAACAGTCACTTTAGCCAATACCCTAACTGCTTTGGGGATTGAACAAATAAATACTTCTTATTTTGATACCATCACGGTAAAGGCAGATGCCCAAGAGATAAAACGTATTGCAGAAGCTAATGAGATTAACTTTAATTATATAGATGACGAAACTTTGTCTATCTCTATAAATGAAACTGTAGAATTAAATGAACTAAACGCAATTGTAGCCGTTTTTACTGAAGCTTTAGCTATTAATACGGTACCTATTTCTAAGCTTTCTGAGGGTAATAAAATCTTAGAAAATGTAAAAAGGAACACCTCTTTTTTAGATCATAAAATATTTAACACCTATCAGTCTGAAACAGACATGATGCGGTACATTAAAAAATTAGAACGCAAAGATTTAGCTTTAAATCATTCAATGATTTCTTTAGGTTCCTGCACGATGAAATTAAATGCAGCCTCAGAGATGTTGCCGTTGAGTAACCCACAATGGGGAAATATTCATCCATTTGTTCCCTTAAATCAAGCAGAAGGATATCAAGAGGTCTTGCGAAAATTAGAACATCAATTAAATATTGTGACCGGTTTTGCTGGTACGTCTTTGCAGCCTAATTCCGGAGCTCAGGGAGAGTTTGCTGGCTTAATGACGATTAGAGCCTACCACCTTGCAAACAAGGATACACACCGAAATATTTGTATTATTCCAGCTTCTGCACACGGTACAAACCCTGCTTCTGCAGTGATGGCAGGTATGAAGGTTATTGTTACCAAAACTGCTGAAAACGGGAATATTGACATTGACGATTTACGCGAAAAAGTAGCTTTGCACTCGGAAAATCTTGCAGCCTTAATGGTTACCTACCCTTCAACACATGGGGTTTTTGAAAGTGAAATTCAAAATATTACCAAAATTATTCATGACAATGGCGGACAAGTATACATGGATGGTGCAAACATGAACGCACAAGTTGGATTGACAAATCCGGCAACTATTGGAGCTGATGTCTGTCACTTAAACCTGCATAAGACTTTTGCGATACCGCATGGAGGTGGTGGCCCTGGAGTGGGACCCATTTGTGTTGCACCGCAGCTAGTGCCCTTCTTACCATCAAATCCGATTATAAAAACAGGTGGTGAACATGCGATCTCTGCAATTTCTGCGGCTCCTTGGGGTTCTGCTTTGGCTTGCTTAATCTCCTATGGTTATATCACAATGCTGGGATCAAAAGGATTGACAGACGCAACAAAAATTGCGATTTTAAATGCAAATTATATCAAAGAGCGCTTAGATGGATATTACCCAACTCTATATACAGGAGAAAAAGGACGTGCAGCCCATGAAATGATTATTGATTGTCGTGATTTTAAACAAAATGGAATTGAAGTTGTTGATATTGCAAAACGCTTAATAGATTATGGCTTTCACGCACCCACTGTTTCCTTTCCAGTTGGCGGAACCATGATGATTGAACCAACAGAGTCTGAAAGTATCTCAGAGTTAGATCGTTTTTGTGACGCTATGATATCCATTCGTGAAGAAATTAAAAACACGAGTAAAGAGGACGAAAACAATCCGCTTAAAAATGCACCACACACGCAAGAAATGCTAACTTCAGATGACTGGGCTTTCCCATATAGCAGAAAGCAAGCAGCGTTTCCTTTGGCATATATTGCAGAAAATAAATTTTGGCCTACGGTAAGAAGAGTAGATGATGCTTACGGCGATAGGAATTTACATTGCTCTTGTAATCCTATTGAAGATTATATGTAATCCTTAAATTTTGACAAACTATTTATTACTAAAAAAACCGCTTCTCTTAGAAGCGGTTTTTTTATCTGCAGGAGCCTTATACCCGCTACCTCTTATTTAAATGCTCTTCAATATCTGCAATATGATACTGCAATGCTTGTGCAGAAATTTGTATTTCTTTAATTAATAAAGCCAGCGATATAATTAACAAAATCAAAGCAAAACCAAAAGTATATACTGCAATCATTTGTTGCCCCACATAAATTAGAAACATTGTTAATACGCAAAACAACAAACTCGAAATTCCAAAAATCTGCATCCATCTTGTCAAGTTTAAACGCAACTTTAAGTTTTTAATTTGTCTCAAAAGAGAGGTTTGTTTTTTCTCTAGATATTTATCATGTAAATTCCTTATTACGGCTGCATATGCCAAAAATCGATTTGTATAGGCAAGCATTATCAATGAAATTGCAGAAAATAATAGCGCTGGTGTTGTTAATGTAAGTTGTTCCATAGTTGCTGACAAAATTAAATAATAATTTCTAGTTTCAACTTATAAATTATATTTTCTGTATTTTTGATTTTATGAAAAAATTTTTACGCATTGCACTCCTTGGTTTCTCCTGCTGTCTTTTAGGACAGACACTCCCTGAAGGTTTTGTATACTTGCACAACACCGCACCTTCAATACAGAAGGAATTGCGGTATTTATCTAAAAACAATTTTATAGGAAAACCAATAGAAGGCTATCAAAAAAGCAATATCATTGTAAGTTCTGAAGCTGCAAAAGCATTAAAAAAAATACAACAAATACTTTTAACAAAAGGATACTGCCTTAAAATATTTGATGCCTACCGTCCACAGCAAGCAGTAGCTCACTTTGTGCGTTGGGCTCTTGTTTTAAATGATACCCTAATGAAACAACAGTATTATCCCGAAATCTCAAAAGCTGCCCTTTTCGAGCAAGGCTATATCGCGTCAAAATCCAGTCATTCAAGAGGGAGCACCATTGATCTGACACTTGTGAGCACTGCAACAAAAAAAGAGATAGATATGGGAAGTTCTTATGATTATTTCGGAATTCAATCACATCCTTTCTATAAAAACATTTCAAAAAAACAAAAAGAAAATAGAATGCTTTTACGAAATACAATGCTCGCCAATGGATTTAAACCTTTTGAAAATGAATGGTGGCATTTTACATTAAAAAAGGAGCCTTTTAAGGATACTTATTTTAATTTCCCCGTTCATTAGAAGTTTTAACAAATTCTAAACAACTTGATTTTAAATCCGTATTATCTTTACATTTTATACATCAGAAATTTTTTCTAAATGAATCAGAAAAATAAAATTATCATTTGCTTACTTTTTATTTTAGTTTCCACCAATTTTGCTGCACAGTTAGATGAAAATAGTTCCGCTGCAGACAAAGGCAAAATCAAAGCAGTTGTCTTAAAAAATGCAAAGATTTTAGAAAAACCTACATCTATCGAACTTGACGGCAATAAGGGGTTTAAAAGCGCTTACAACCAAGAACAAGAGAAATTAAAAGAGAAACAAGCGGAAGATGCTCTGAACAACAAAGGCATCATTTCTAAAAAACGAATGAGTGAAGCGCGTTTTTTAAAAGCATTTAAAAAAATAAATGGACAATATGTATATCCCGTTATTGATCAGGATCTAGGAAGTTTCAGAACAAATTCGAGCAGTGTTAATATTATTTGCAGAGACTTTCAATACCCGGATGGAGACAGAGTTACCATTCTATTGAATAACATCCCTGTTGTGAGTAACATTATTTTAGAACAACAGTACCAAAGTTTCACAATTCCGTTGGAAATTGGTATTAACAAAATAGCCTTTGTAGCTTTAAATCAAGGCTCTTCAGGTCCCAACACGGCCGCATTTAAAGTATACAACGACGCAGGTGCTTTACTATCAGCTAATGAATGGAATTTAGCAACGGATGCAAAAGCAACCTTAGTCATCGCTAAAGACAAGTAAAGAGGCTACGAAAACGTTCGCGTTAAATTCATAAAATGATTTTTTTTTATTCTATTTAAAACAGTTATTTTTGTAAACGTATTGCATACATATTCAATACCGAAAACACGAAGATAGAGAATGAAAAAAATTACCAAACAAACGTATTTAGACTGGTATAAAGACATGCTTTTTTGGCGAAAATTCGAAGACAAGTTAGCTGCCGTTTATATCCAACAAAAAGTAAGAGGTTTCTTGCATTTGTACAATGGTCAAGAAGCAATTTTAGCAGGAGCATTGCATGCCATGGATTTATCGAAAGATAAGATGATTACTGCATACAGGAATCATGTGCAACCGATTGGTATGGGTGAAGATCCTAAAAAAGTAATGGCAGAATTATTTGGAAAGGTTACAGGAACCTCCAAAGGAATGGGGGGTTCTATGCACATATTTTCTAAAGAATTTGGTTTTTATGGAGGACATGGAATTGTTGGTGGACAGATACCTTTAGGAGCAGGAATTGCTTTTGGTGATAAGTATAAAGGAAGTGACGCAGTTACCCTTACCTGCTTTGGTGATGGAGCTGCAAGACAAGGCTCCCTTCACGAAGCATTTAATATGGCGATGTTGTGGAAACTACCAGTAGTCTTTATTGTTGAAAATAATGGATATGCGATGGGAACTTCTGTAGGAAGAACTGCAAATCATACAGATATTTGGAAACTTGGATTGGGGTACGAAATGCCTTGTGGACCCGTAGATGCCATGAATCCTATTAAAGTAGCAGAAGCGATTGACGAAGCGATACAGAGAGCAAGACGCGGAGATGGACCTACATTCCTAGAAATGAAAACATACCGTTACAGAGGCCATTCAATGTCCGATGCACAGCACTACAGAACAAAAGACGAAGTAGAAGAGTACAAGAAAATTGACCCTATAACACAGATATTGGATGTTATCAAGGAGAAAGAATACGCAACTGCAGCAGAGATTGAAAGCATCCAAAAAGATGTGAAAGCAAGGGTAAAAGAATGTGAACAATTTGCAGAAGATTCCCCATACCCAGAGTCGCAGCAAATGTATGATATGGTATATGAACAAGAAGATTATCCTTTTATAAGTTAAATTATGGCTACAGTTATAAATATGCCGAGATTAAGCGACACCATGGAAGAAGGTGTTGTGGCAAAATGGTTAAAAAATGTTGGAGACAAAATTGAAGAAGGTGATATTTTAGCCGAAATTGAAACCGACAAAGCTACTATGGAATTTGAATCTTTCTACGAAGGAACCTTATTACATATTGGTATTCCAGAAGGAGGAAGCTCACCAGTGGACGTTTTACTCGCAATCATAGGTGAAGAAGGTGAAGACATTTCTGAAATTATAAATGGTAGTAATGCCGATACGACAGCAGAGGTTCTTGAGGAAACTAAAGAAGAAAGCACAGCTAATTCGGATTCTTCAAATAATTCCATTACAGTTCCCGAAGGAGTTGAAGTTATTAAAATGCCACGTTTGAGTGATACGATGACAGATGGTACTGTGGCAGCATGGTTAAAAAAAGTGGGAGATGTTGTTGGTGAAGGTGATATACTTGCTGAAATTGAAACAGACAAAGCAACAATGGAATTTGAATGTTTTTATGAAGGAACCATCTTATACATTGGTGTGCAGGAAGGAGAAACTGCTCCCGTGGACAGTTTATTAACAATTATTGGTCCAGCAGGAACAGATGTTTCCGCAATCGTTGCCAATGGTGGTGCGTCAACTGATAGTGCTGCACCTGAAAACAAACCAACCGAAACGAAAACAGAAAAGCAAGAAGATAAAACGAAGGTTAAAGAAGCAACTACCTCTATTCCCACTGCAAATAATTCTAGTGGACGTATTTTTGCATCTCCACTAGCAAAGAAAATTGCTGCAGATAAAGGACTAAATATAGCAAATATTACAGGTTCCGGTGAAAACGGAAGAATTACTAAAAAAGATGTAGAAAACTACACGCCTGTTGCGGCTCCTGTTGAAGAAGTTGCAAGTAGTGCACCCGTTGCTACTGCTCCCGTAATGACATTTGTTGCTAGTGGTGAAGAAAAGTCTGAAGAAATTAAAAATTCGCAAATGCGTAAAGCAATTGCAAAATCTTTGGGTAGTTCTAAATTCTCTGCTCCAGATTTCAGTTTAAATATTGAAGTTGATATGGACAGTGCAATGGCTTCTAGAAAAACAATAAATGCAATACCAGATACAAAGGTATCTTTTAATGATATGGTTGTAAAAGCATGTGCAATGGCCCTTCAGAAGCATCCGCAAGTAAATACTTCTTGGACAGATAACAACACAATTTACCATAGCCATATTCACGTTGGTGTTGCCGTTGCTGTAGATGACGGTTTGCTTGTACCGGTAGTAAAACACACCAATCAAATGAGTTTGACTCAAATTGGTGCTACCGTAAGAGATTTAGCTGGTAAGGCAAGAAAGAAGAAAATTAGTCCTGCAGAAATGCAAGGTAGTACCTTTACCGTTTCTAACTTAGGAATGTTTGGTATCGAAAACTTTACTTCTATCATCAATCAACCAAACTCAGCCATTTTATCGGTTGGTGCAATTGTTGAAAAACCTGTTGTTAAAAACGGACAAATTGTTGTTGGAAATACAATGAAATTGACTTTAACATGTGATCACAGAACTGTTGACGGTGCTGTTGGCGCTCAATTTTTACAAACTTTAAAAACGTTTATAGAAAACCCAGTTACCATGTTAGCTTAATTTTTTAACACTATAATTTATAAAAAGCTCGCTAACTGCGAGCTTTTTTTATCTATTCTATTTCATGAAAACCTTAGAAGAAAAATTAAAAAACCCGGTTTGGTATTCCTTAAATGAAACGCATCATAAGTTTCTTATCGCTTATCATGGAGTTCAATTTTATCATCCAGATATTTGTATTTTCGGCTCATTTTTTGACGCGAGTAAAACAGCAAAAGCTTTAAATGAGTACGCTAAAATAGCAGATAAATTTTTTTTAGTATCAGAAAATGAAACACCAACTATAGATACTAATTACGTACTTCTGGAAAAAAAAATTGACGGTTGCCAAATGGTTTTAGAGAAATTTGTTGACTTTAAACTAACAGAAGATATTGTTTTATTAACAGCAGAACATATTGATGAGGTGTATGATTTAATATGGCTGGTGATGCCAGGTTTTTACCGAAAAAGAGGTTTTGATATGGGTACGTATTTTGGTATTTATAAAGACAATAAATTAGTTTCTATTACAGGGCAACGAATGCAAACTGACGATTTTATTGAGGTAAGTGGTGTTGTGACGCACCCAGATCATACTAGAAATGGATATGCGCAGCAGTTAATTGCACATACGACTAAAGAGATTTTAAAAGAAAAAAAACTACCTATTTTACACACAAATAAGGGAAACACTGCAATTCCGCTCTATGAAAAACTTGGATATAAATTGACAAGAGATATGAATTGGTGGTTGTATCGCAGAAAATAAAGTCAATATTTGGTTCTTGTTATCTCATAAAAAATGCCTTGAAAATTTATCAAGGCATTTTAATTATAATTGGTAAAATACTGTACATTATATCTTCGTAGTTCTACTTTTTGTAACGATATTCATCTCCATTCCGTTTGCTTTTAAAGACATTTCTATGTTGGCGATGTCTTGAATACCCATTTCGATATCCACGATTAATTCACCTCTTACATCGCCTTCGCCAATACCCGAAACAGTTCCGGATACATCGATGTATACCTTTCCATTCTCAATTTTAGAAACCGTATAAATAGTTTTTACTTCCATTCCTTGCTGATTCGTAGCATCTTCCCAAGAAGAGCCAACAGCAACTTTTTCTTTAGGATATTTGATCCCTTTCGCTTGTTTTGTAAATTGATCCATTGCTGGAGTTGCAGGTTCAACTTTTGTTTCTAAAACCTCTCCTTTTGTAGACATTTTAGAAAAAATAGTAGCTAACATCATTGGATCAAACTGTTGTTTCATCATTTTACCCATTTCATCTAAATCAGCTGCATCTTTTGAAGAATCAAAACTCATGACCATGCCACCTTGCAACATATTCATATTTACAGCCTTTATTTTAGACTCAGTGCTAAAAACCTCCTGCACTTTACCTGTAATAGTCATGTCCATTTCAATCTTCATATCCATGCCCCCTTGAGCACCCATATTTTGAGAAACATTTTGTTCTACTAGTAATACATCTCCGACCTCATAATTAAGTCTTAATAAAACACTTTCTTGAGCAACAACCATAAATGTGGTCGAAAACACAAATAAAAATAACAGTTTTTTCATTTTTTAAATTTTAATTAGTATTGATTTCTAAAATACTAAAATAGTTCTAAAAACTAATATAAATAAATATTACAGCAATTTGTTCTTTCAAAAATCGGGAATCTTTGCACAATATTAAGAGCAAAAAAAACGCCCGAAAGCTTCGAACGTTTTTTTTATTATCTAGATATTTTTCTGCATTAGAACTCTTGATTCAAATCCCAAGCCTCTAAAATCTCTTTTAAAGTTTTAATAAACATTCCGCCTAAGGCGCCGTTTACAACCCTATGATCATAAGAATGCGAGACAAACATTTTCTGTCGAATTCCTATAAAATCTCCTTCTGGTGTTTCGATAACCGCTGGTACTTTTCTGATAGCACCCAGAGCTAAAATAGCAACTTGTGGTTGATTGATGATTGGGGTGCCCATTACAGAACCAAAGCTACCAACATTTGTTACGGTATAGGTTCCTCCTTGGATATCATCTGGCTTCAATGCATTGTCTCTTGCCCTTGTTGCCAAATCATTTACTGCTTTCGTCATTCCCACTATATTTAATTGATCTGCATTTTTAATTACAGGAACAATTAGATTTCCATCGGACAAGGCTGCTGCCATGCCTAAATTAATATTTTTCTTTTTTATAATGCGCTCACCATCCATGGCGATATTAATCATTGGATATTTTCTTATGGTAGCCGCAACTGCGTGCATTAGAATTGGTGTAAAAGTTAACTTTTCTCCTTCTCTTGCGAAGAAGGTATCCTTAACCTTTGTTCTCCATTTTACAATATTCGTAACATCAATCTCTATAAAAGACTGCACATGCGCCGCCGTTTGAAGAGAGCTTACCATATGCTTGGAAACTAACTTGCCCATTCTAGTCATCTCAATCACTTCATCTTCTCCATTTACTGAAATAGGAGCTGCTTTTTGCACTTCCTTTAAGATTGGGTCTGTTTTCTTTTCCTTAACCTCTGCATATGGAGCAGGCTTCCCATCATTTATATATGCTAAAATATCCTCTTTAGTTACTCTACCATCTTTACCCGAACCGGATATTGTTTCCAATTCTTCAATAGCAATGCCCTCTTTTTGTGCTATATTTCTAACCAAAGGCGAGTAAAATTTACCCAAATCCGAAGTTTTAGAAATGGGTGCAGCAACCACTTCAAATCCGTTTTCAATTGTTTTTTCTACTTCCGCTACTTGCCCATTCTCCTCAGTACTTGCAGTCTCAGTAATTTCTATTTCATCATCTTCCCCTTCACCTACTATTTCAATGATTGCAATAGTTTCTCCAACAGCTACAATATCATCTTTATGATATAAAATTTCAAGCAATGTTCCGGCTACCTCAGAGGGCACCTCAGAATCTACTTTGTCTGTAGCGATTTCTACAACAGCCTCGTCTAATTCAATGGTGTCTCCAACCTCTTTTAACCAAGAAGTTATGGTTGCTTCTGCAACGCTTTCTCCCATTTTAGGTAATTTCAATTCAAATCTTGCCATTTCTATCTGATTTTACAGAATGCAAAAGTACAAAAAAGTGGTGACTGATTCCTATCTTTTAATATTAAAAATAACATTGAAAAACAATAACCTTTAAATTATTCATAAAATAAAAAGCTAAAAATAGATTATTTTAATAAATAAATCAGTTTTTAGCTTAAATACTATTGATTTGTTAATAAATAACTAAATCCACTCTTTCGGATTTGCTAAAATAAGTAGCAACCTTGCTTCTTCAGAATCTTTTTCTGGATGATGGTTGTACTTCCACTGCACAATTGGCGGTAAACTCATTAAAATACTTTCTATTCTTCCGTTTGTTTTTAAACCAAATAATGTACCTCTATCATGTACTAAATTGAATTCTACATAACGTCCACGTCTTACTTCTTGCCAGTCTTTCTGTTCTTTGGTATATTCAATTTTCTTTCTTCTTTCGACAATAGGAACATAACTTTCCAAGAAACTATTCCCAATTTCAGTTACAAAATTGAATCTATCTTGAATGGAATATGCTGCTGTTTCTTTTTGATAATCAAAAAACAAACCTCCGATTCCACGTCCTTCATTCCTGTGCGAATTCCAGAAATAGTCATCACATGTTTTTTTAAACTTCGGATAAAATTCTGAATTATGCTTGTCGCAGGCAGTCTTACAAACCGTGTGAAAATGGGTTGCATCCTCATCAAATAAATAATATGGAGTTAAATCTTGACCTCCACCAAACCACTGCGTAACAATGTTTCCAGTTTCATCATACATTTCAAAATAGCGCCAATTTGCGTGAACTGTTGGCACAAAAG
>Ga0209830_10002728_pt1 | contig 13953 bp, 16 predicted proteins | sample ArcticOcean_MG_C_12_FD_187439 | JGI IMG/M metagenome (GOLD analysis project Ga0209830, IMG submission 187439) | Marine microbial communities from western Arctic Ocean - ArcticOcean_MG_CB8_130 (SPAdes) (version 2) | ecosystem: Environmental > Aquatic > Marine > Oceanic | place: Arctic Ocean...
TGAGTACTACTGTTACAAACGCAGTATTCAATGGAACGGCAACAAATGCAGACACATTAGACACATTAAATTCAACATCATTTATGAGATCCGATGCAGCCACAAGCAACAACACAAGTATAAGTGTATTAAGTGATACTGGGTTGTATGTTGGTGGAGACAGTGATGGAAGACTCTTTGTAACTGGTACAGACGTATATGTTGCTAACCAAACACAAGATGGTGATATCATAATGACTGTTAACGACGGTGGCGTAACAACTACTGCATTAACCATTGATGGTGCTACTGCTGGGTTAGTTGCTCCAAAGACTTTAACAATTAATTCTGGAAATGCTTTAACTGCTATAATAAATGGTGGAAGTGCCGGAATAGGAAACATTGGATCAAGTACAGGAGGATTTAATACAATTTTTGCTAAAGCGACAACTGCAGAATATGCTGATATGGCAGAGCGTTTTCACGCAGATGCAGAATACACATCAGGAACAGTTGTTGAGCTAGGCGGCATAAATGAAATTACACTTGCAGTAGATGCATTGAGCAACAACGTTTTTGGTGTTGTATCAACACAACCTGCATATTTGATGAATGGTAATGCAGGATCAAACCTAACACATCCACCAATAGCAATGAGCGGAAGAGTGCCAGTTAATGTAATTGGCTTTATTGCAAAGGGTGACAGACTTGTAAGTGCTGGCAATGGTTTAGCAAGATCAGGAAACTTAGATGAAACAACAGCTTTTAATGTAATTGGAAGAGCTTTAGAAAGCAAAATAGACGAAGGTATTGGCAGTATAGAAGCGATTGTTAAGATCGTATAGTTACTATAAATACAAGCAGAAACAATAAACCAGCTATTGTAAGAGTAGGTGACGTGGTAAAGAAGAACACTAAGGTCTTAGGAGACCGACTCAAATTGAGGACGCCACAAGCAATAGCGTATAATATATACTAATACAAAGGAACTAAAAAGAAATGACATACTCAGCAGGAAATACCATCCTAGATGACGATTATAATATATTTGCAACAGGAAATGCTGCCGGTACAGGTGATCAATCAGTAGCCAACATTAACTCTATCATTGGAGTAGGCGGTGCAGAATTTGGATACGGACAAGGAACTGAAGTTCCAAATGTTCAGGCAACATTAGAAATAACTGCTTCGCAATGGGCAACATTATTAACAAGAAACGCAACTCTTGCCAGTCACCAAGGAACATCAATTACAGCAATTTCAAATCCGTCAGCTGGTGCTACCATCGAAGCCTATTCAGCACTAAGTGCAAATGTCACTGCAACATACAACGGAAAATTAAACGCCGCAGCTTCAGGATCAGATGCATCAGTAAGTTCAGTATCAACTTCTAGTTGGAATACAAGTTCAGTGCTTACAAAAACATTTACATTTGCAAGTAGAGCCCAGTTGAGATACTTTTTCAATGCAGGCGGATTAATACGTTTGTCATGGTCAAGAACAGGTGGTACAGGAAGTTCACAGAATACTTCATGGACAAACACACTTACTGCAGCTGGAACAATTGTTATTTCAGGAGTTGGAACATCAAAAACCATTGCAGGTGTTGCATACACAGGTATAACAAAAATTGGTGGATCAGGTACAACTAGAACACTGCTAACAGGAACTGGAGTAATGACACCGATATCTGCTTCAGAACAACTGTTATACGATCAGATTCCACCTTCAGGATATGGCGATAACGAAATCCAAGTATTTGGATCAATTCCATCAAACGGAACAGTTCTTACACTTAAAACAGATTTATCAGATGATTACACTCCACCTAATCCAGGGTCACCTGACTTAGTTGATGGTACACTAACACAGGTATCAACAATACGTCCGCCAAGTACAACACACTTAACAGCGTCGTGGGGAACTGTTACACAGAACTCACCAAGTTGGGTCCAATCATAATAATTAATTAACAAATTTATTAGAACCCTAGTTTTTATTAACTAGGGTTTTTTTGTGACTAAGTAAAAATATGGATACAGAAAAACTTAGTAAAAAAATAAGAACTAGATTTGATCACCAACAGGCAAGGCTTATACTTCGTGAAACCTATCAGGCCAAAATGCTTTTTGCATACGAAGGGGGTATGTGGAAAGCTGGGCCAGAGTTAATATTATTATGTGATGCTTGTGGCTTAGGAATGTGGTCAGACTCGCCTGGAAAAATTGTATTAGAAGATTACTATAATACTCCAATCAGTGTTGATGCCTCTGAACTTAAGAAGTTAGTCATGGAACGCTGGCAAGAACAAATGAACGCATGGCAATCAGAATACAACGAAATATCTAAAAACAGATGACCACAGGTGCTTTACTTTTTGCATTTGATAGTGAGATTAAGTATACTAAACTTGCTATAGAATGTGCAAAACGAATACAACAGTATTTAGATATACCAGTGAGCTTAGTAACAGATGTTAACCTAGAAACTGATATATTTGATCAACAGATTATTGTAGATAAACCCAGTGATAAAAACAAAAAATATGATTTTGATCTAGGAGGATCATCAGCGTGGTATAACTTTGGAAGAAACTGTGCAATAGATCACACACCATATGATAGAACATTATTAGTTGATACAGACTATATGGTAAACAGTGCAGACTTATCACCTATGTTAGAGTGTTCACAACCATTTCTTGCTCACAAATCAGTTCAAGAGGTGTTTAAGAAGAAAAAACGCATAGAAAGATTTGGCACTAAAAATACACAAATGTGGTGGGCCACTGTGGTTATATTTGACAAAAGCACGTTCTCACAAGATGTATTTGCAGTATGGAAGATGGTAGAAAAAAACTATTATCATTATTCTAATATCTTTGGGTTTGATCCAAGAAAATTTCGCAATGATTTTGCATTAAGCATTTCATTATTGCTTTGCAATGGCAATACCATTCCAACACAGTGTGATATTCCATGGCCTTTGTTTAACGTATATCCAGACATCAAAGTAGAACTCTTAGATAATAAGTGGTGGATAGAACACACAACAAGGCGTATATGTATAGAACATCACGATTTACACGTTATGGGAAAAACCTATTTGGAGAACTTGTATGCAGTATGAAGCAGACAAAGGATACCTCATAGTAGGTAGTGAAGATTATATTGCATGTGCAGAAACACTTGCAAAGAGCTTGAGACACTGGCATCCTGATGTAAAAATTTGTTTACTCACTGATGTTGAATATAGTAATCCACTGTTTGATTATGTAAAACAGTTTCCTTATGGTAATACTGGTGGCTGGACAACTGATTGGCAAGTGTTTGATGCTAGTCCGTTCCACGAAACAGTAAAGTTGGAAGCAGACATGATAGTAAGTGGACCAGTTGAGCACTGGTGGAACTTATATCGTACTAAACCAGTTTGGGTATCAACAGGTTGTAGAAACTATCATAACACCACATCAAGTAATCGACGTTATAGAAAAGTATTTGATAGAAACAATTTACCTGATGTATACAATGCAATCACTTACTGGAGAATGAGTCGTGAGGCTAAGGAATTTTTTAGTACTGTAAAACATTTGTTTGAGTCTTGGGATGAAATTAAAGTAAATGTACAAGGTGCTCAAAATGAAAACCCAAGCACTGATTTGATTTATGCATTGTGTGCAGATGAATTTGTTACTCCAGGATTAGGTCCACAGATTGTACACATGAAACCAGATATATTAGAAACCAGTGCATTTGATTGGAACAAAGAATTAATATGGGAAATAGTTGATGGTGTAATACGTATCAACGGACATAACCAACATGGGTTTGTGCATTATCATCAAAAGTATCTAGCCAAGAAACTAGGAGAGTGTTATGATAAATCCTAAAGAATTTAATCAACTGTTTGCAGATATAATAAAACCAAAAAAACCGGTTGACTATTCATATCGATTGTACTATAATAAAGAAACAGGTAAACCTTTACAGTATACAACAGATGAGCAAGATGGTGATTGTATTGTAATAACAAAACAACAGTATGCTGAAAGTCGTTACGATAGTGTGGTTATTAATGGTGAATTAACCACAGTAAATAATGCAATACGTTGGTCTAAATTAGTTCCGAGCAATGAAGGAGTAGCCTGTGCAACCAATAATGTAATGATTATTGATAGTAACAGCTTAACCAGGTGGAAAATAAAAACCCACGACGCTGAGTAAATATAGTTTTAGAGGAAACTATTATGATAAAATTTGTTATAACTTTATTTGTAATTCTGTTTGCATACAACGTACAAGCACAAGAACCACCAAAGCCTAAACCAACACAAAAGACACAACTATTATTAAACATAACAATTCCATGTAGAGAAGACGGTATAAAGTTTATAAGCGAACTAGTAAACTTATACGGAGAACAAGAGTTTGCATCAGGTACATTTAAGTTTAAACCACTTATGAAACCTAATATGGTTGAATCAGACCTGTTGATGTATGTTGCTCCTAACAAAAGCACGTTTAGTATCTTTAGTTTGCACAAAGTTGGCCAGTATGAAGTAGCATGTGTGATTGCAGGCGGTACATATCTAAAACCATTTGACGGAAAATATAGAAATAATGATTGACATTGCTGATTTAGATTGTATATACTTGAGTTATGATGAACCTAAGAAGGAAGAGTTTTGGGTTAAGATACGCAACATGGTGCCTTGGGCAAAACGTGTTGACGGAGTACACGGATCAGATGCCGCACACAAAGCAGCCGCTGAAGCCAGTGATACTGAACGTTTTATACTAATTGACGGTGACAATTTGCCACAAGAAAGTTTTTTCAACGAAACAATTGAATACAAAGATGAAAACTACGAACAAGCAGTGTATCGTTGGAGAGCAAGGAACAACGTCAATGGACTGATGTATGGTAATGGTGGAATCAGTAGTTGGACTAAAACATTTGTACAGAATATGCGTACACACGAAGCAAGTGCGGGTGCTGATGATACTGATGTAGAATTTTGCTTTGATGATCTGTACTGGCCAATGTATAACTGTTACTCAACAACATACCCAGATGGCAGTGAGAAGCATGCGTTCCGTGCTGGTTTTAGAGAAGGCGTAAAGATGTGCCTTAACAGAGGTACAAAGCCAAGCTCCGGTGACTTTAGAGAAAGTGTACACAATAGAAACTTGGATCACTTGACTATATGGCACAATATAGGTAGTGATACCGAACACGGCTTGTGGGCAATAGCAGGTGCAAGACTAGGCACATGGAAAACAATGATGAGTACTTGGGATTATAAAGAAGTACAAGACTTTGCTAGACTAGATGCTATGTGGGAAGACGTAAAACACATGAAGCCCGGCGAGTTAATAAATTTAAAAGCAGATGACCTCAATCGTTCATTGGGATTGCCAATGAACATCTACACACCTGTACAAAGCAAGTTTTTCAAACATCATTATTGCAGTAACTGGCACAACAAAAGTATTATGACCCGTGAAATTGATGTAATTAGATCTCAAGAAGGATGGTAAAATGATTAAAGCAGTTAAACTAGATTACAATTTAGATATATTTACAAGTGCAGATTACAGTGTACACAGTGGAAGTTGTATTAGTCATCAAGTACACGAACTGACAGATATACATGAACGTTTTGGAGGATTTCCTGATAGTTATGACATGGGTAACACACTAATAAGACAACTATGGTGGACCAAAGAACAACTAGACTTTCAAGAACTAGGAGATCAATTGGGTATAGAAGTTGTTACTGTGAGCAGTATACTTCAGCCTCCGGGTAATATGATTCCTGTACATAGAGATACATTCTTTCAAATTAAAAAAGCATATCCCAATGATACTAGATTAAAAGTAAGAGCCAACATGTATTTAGAAGACTGGAGTGTTGGTGAGTTTATACAATATGAAAAAGACAAAAAATGGCACAATTCAACACACTGGAAAGCTGGTGAAGGTTGGATATGGGATAGCAATCATCTACATGTTAGTGCCAATGCAGGAATGCGAGACAAATACACACTACAGGTAAGTGGTTTTGATATACGAAGTCAAGAAGGATGATAAAAAGTCTATATTTAGACGGTTGTAGTCTTACATATGGAACGGGTCTTGATAGAAATCATTCACTTGGCTCATTGTTTACAACCTTAGGTGGTTATAATGTAGATGATAAATCTCGACCAGGCAAAAGTAATATTGCAATTGCAGTTGATACGTACCAAAATTACAAAAACTTTGACACATTTGTTTTAGGTTTTACATTTGCAGATCGTTTTGGAATTCAGTACCAGAATCAGGATTTAGATTTTTTTCCAGGCTTCCACGGACAGGGTTTGGGTCTTGATAACAACCAGCTTGACATTGCACATAAAGAAGTATACAAATATTTTTATTCAGTATACGGACCTCCTTATAGTGATAACCTAAGTAATATGTTGATTGATACGTTGGTCAGTTTTTTAATTTCAATGGATAAAAAAGTTGTTGGGTTTTCGTGGACTGAGAGACAAGTGGAATGCGAGCTTGTCTATCCATATATGGGTCCAAGACAACGATTAGATGATGGCCATCTAAACAAAGAAGGAACTATAACACTTTTTAATTTATTACAAGGTATTTTAAATGAATAACAAAGGTGATGGTGTTGATGAGAATTTTAAAAGTGATTTTCTCACTGATGCTGAGCAAGCACAACAAAAACTAGATACAGTTTCGCCTAGCATGTGCTTGGCTAAATGGAAACAACTTAGTTTGCATTTAACAACTGGTATGAACAATAGTTGCTACCATCCGCCATTACACAGAGTAGATGCTGAAGAGATTAAACTTAACCCTAGTGCATTGCACAACACAAAACACAAAAAACAACAACGTAAACTTATGTTAGAAGGTACTAGACCTCCTGAGTGTAGTTACTGTTGGGCAATGGAAGACAACGACAAACTAAGTGACAGGCATTATCGTAGTGGTGAGCCGTGGGCAATGAAAGACTTTGAAACTATAAAAAATGCTTCTTGGGATCAAGACATAACTCCTAGTTATGTAGAAGTAGACTTTAACAGTGCATGTAACCTAAGTTGTAGCTATTGTTCTCCGCAATATAGTAGCAGTTGGATGAAAGAAACAAAACGTGAAGGTGCATGGCCAACGTCCATACCTCACAATGATCCTAGTCACTTTACTGGTGAACGCAGACCTATACCAGCAAGAGAACATAATCCTTATGTGGAAGCATTTTGGAAATGGTGGCCCACGCTATATCCTGAGCTTGAACATTTTAGAATGACTGGTGGCGAGCCAATGATGGATAAGAATACATACCGTGTATTTGACTATGTGTTAATGAATCCAAGTACAAAATTGCACCTAAGTACAACTTCAAACTTTAGCGTTGATGAAAAACTCTGGCAACGCTACAAAGCATATGTTACAATGTTATGTGAGAAGCCAGGAACTGTTGAACACTTTATGCAGTACGTTAGTCTTGATGGAATGTTTGAAGCCGCAGAATACATGCGTCATGGATTAGACTTTAATCTATTGTGGGATAGAGTAAACCAGTTTCTCAATGATATACCCGAACGCAATAGTATAACATTTATTATTACAATGAACAATCTAAGTCTAACAACACTGAAGAATCTGTTTGCGGGTATACTAGGACTCAGACAAATATATAGCAAAACCTATCAACGTGTTTGGTTTGATACTCCAGTACTACGTACACCTAGCTGGCAGAGTTTACAGATATTACCAGAAAGTTATGTGCATGAGTTAGACTTGTGTAAAAAGTGGATGAGTGACAATTTAGAAACAGAAGCAAAACGTTTTAAAGGATTCAAAGACTACGAAGTAGCAAGACTAGACAGAGATATTGCGTGGATGCGTAATGGACAAAAACTAGATAGTGAATATATAAATCGTAACAAAGCAGACTTCTACAGATTCTTTGCAGAGCATGATAGACGTAGAAGCACAGACTTTCTCAAAACCTTTCCAGACATGAAAACGTGGTGGGAAGAATGTAAATATTTGTCTAACAATTAGTTTAGAGATAACTACATATATGCAAACTGATCTTTTATTAATTAACGTGCCACGAATTAGTCTAGTTTACCCTCCAGCAGGAACTAGTCTGCTGAAAGGAGTAGTAGAACAACAAGGCTTTACGTGCAAGGTCAAAGATGCTAACTATGAACTGTTGAATAGTATCAACGATGACGATGATTTTGAAACTATCACTAATTATTTTACTATTCCAAATGCAGAGATCACAACACACTGTCAAAAAATTATAGATCAATGGTATACTGACCTTGTTAATTATATTGTTGAACTTAATCCTAAGCATGTAGGAATCAGTGTTTTTACTTTTGAATGCCAGGTTGCAACAAGAGAGCTATGCACAATATTGAGAAAAGTTTACAAAGGCAAAATTATAATTGGCGGTGCTGGATTAAGCACTACAGGTATTGCAACACAGGTTAATGATTTTGGAAATCATTTACTAGACAACAAGCAAGTTGATTACTATGTGCGAGGTGAAGGTGAACACGCATTGACAGACATTCTCAAAGAAAATACCGGCGATGGTATAAACAACGACAATTATGTACAAATAACAGACCTAAATGAGTTAGCATATCCAAATTACGATGATGTTATAAATTACAATTACCGTTATACCATCGAAAAGATACAGTTACCAATTACATCAAGTAGAGGTTGTGTAAGGCGTTGTAGTTTTTGTGATATACATGCATTCTGGAAAAAGTACACATATAGATCAGGTGAGAATGTTGCCTACGAAATGGTTGCACATTATGAGAAGTACGGAGTACGTGATTTTTTCTTTACAGATAGTCTAATAAATGGCAACTTAAAAAGTTTTAGACAACTATGCCAAACCTTAGTTGAATACTACAAAGAAAACAACCTTCCAGATAGATTTTTTAGTTGGGGAGGACAATGGATTGTACGTACTGAAAAACAATTAAGTCCGCAAGATTACATCAATGCTGCAAAAAGTGGAATGAATGGCCTTGCAATGGGTGTGGAAAGTCTAAGTGAACAAATTAGAATAGATATGAACAAAGGTTTTACTAATCAAGACTTGGATTACACATTAGAACAATTTAGAAGGAATAGCATAAATTGTTATTTTTTAATGATTGTAGGGTATCCTACAGAAAAAGAAGAACATCATCTTGAAACAATGCAAATGTTTACAAAATATCAAGGTTATGCAATAGACGGAACTATTTTTGGAGTTAACTTAGGAGGAACATTAAGTATTGACGAAGGTAGTCCTTTACACAAAGATAGTCTACATTTTGGATTGGAACCTACTTCAGAAAACGAAGAATTATTTGGTTTTGATTGGACTAGCAAAGACAATCCTGAACTTACCTTACTCAAACGAATCAACCGGAGAATTGATCTACAGGAATTGCTTATGGATTTAGGCTACACAGTGTGGAACGGTGATCATCAATTAAAAAGACTTAAAGCAAGTTATGAGCGTATTAAACAAAATACCTATCACTTTAAAGATATACTACACTCATAGTGAGCATAGTGGCCAATGGCCATTGTGTAGGATACTATGGGATAATAAACAAGTAGCAAACTTTGAAGCCAATGGGCAGGAAATCGAGTTCACTGTTCTTCCAAAACTAGAAGGCACAAGCACCTTAATAGTAGAACACTATGGCAAGAACGCATACACAGAACACGACAAGTATATTGAAGTTGTTGGTATGCGTGTGAACAATATTGACGTAAAAAATATGCTATGGGATAGTACGCAATATCCAATCACTGCTCCGTGGGACGAACCATTTCAAGAAGACGGTAACTTGTATCTTGGACACAATGGGCATATAATTTGGAAATTTAATAATCCGTTACTGCTCGACATACAGAAAAGATTAGGTGTACGCACAGGCACGCAAGAAGGACAGGAAAGTACAAAAAAAGTTTTAAACGAGATCAAAGAGTATTTTGCAAATGAGAAAGATAGATAACTTCTTTACAAAGGAAGAATGTGATTGGTTCAAGTGGTATCATAGTGTGTTACCCGAAACTAGAGATAACGGTCAACGACTATTAACAATGACTCATTATGCTCAGCCATTTTTTGGTAAGAAGTTGCAACAACTGCAAGGACGTCTTCCTAGCAATGAAGAAATTACAACTGTAAATATAAACTTTGATTATAGTGCAGGTGGAATACACAGTGACGGATATATAGAGGCTGAAGAAGATATCGCAAATAGTTACTTAATACCTATTAGTGTTGATAATATAGATAGATATTATACTTTAATTTTTGATCAAACAAGTCATAAAGCAGTAACATTTAATTCTGCTTTAGGATTAGGAAGTAAAGGTATTACTACATATAAACAAGTTACTAGAGAAGAATATGGATTACAAGACACACCGTTTGACAAAGTAGTTTACGATAACTATCTTAAACATTTAAATTATGATGCATTAAGAGGACTCACAGTAGATTATATCCACCAATGGAAATTAGGCGAGGCAATGATATGGCCCAGAGAAAACTTTCATGTAAGTGCTAATTTTAAAAATAAAGATGCTAGAGCAAGTGTACTAATTACAACGAGATACAAATGATAGAATTAGAATTTGAGAACCATGGATCATTTAGAACAAATGTTACATGCAATCAATATGATGCCAAAGTAGAATTTTATGGAAAAAACTACGTGACAAATACCAATGATCATGTTATAATAAAGAATATATACTATAAAGATTTAATACTTCCTGAACTGTTTGAGTTTAGTATAATGTCCACAGATAATGAACAATATGCTAATCTTACAAATGTAAATTATGTAAGTTTTAACGGCTTGTGGCAATTAAATTTTACGGAAGAAGATGTAAAAGAAATTTTAAGAAAGAAACTTACATGATAGGTGAAGGAAATCCAAAAGATCATTTTGAAGTTTTGCAATCAAAACTATTACCTGTTGATTTTAAAAAACAACATCTGGATAACCGGAGTGAAAGTTTTTGCGGTGCTAAATGGTATAACGCTACTGTATGGCTAGGTAGTGGAATGACTACAAGTTGTCATCATCCACTTCCTCATAAAATAGATCCTATTGCAGTACAGACAAATCCTAAACTATTACACAACACACCTGAGAAGAAAGAACAACGCAGACAAATGCAATGTGGCGAACGTCCTGCAGGTTGTGAGTATTGTTGGAAAATAGAAGATATGGGTACAGAGCACATCAGTGATAGAGTTTATAAAAGTTGGATATATACTGACAAGGAACTTACAGACGCATTTACAACAGATAGTGAACAGGACTTTGAACTTAGAAGTCTTGAGATTGCATTTGATAGAACGTGCAATTTTGCTTGTAGTTACTGCAATCCTGCTTTTTCTAGCACATGGGTAAAAGATTTAAAAAACAACGGGCCATACCAAGATTTACAAAGTGACGGAAGAGGTCATTTTACTCACGACCATCAAAGCAGCCAGCTATATGGATATGGAGAGTTTAATCCATATGTAGAAGCATTCTTTAAATGGTGGGAAAGCGATCTACACAAAACACTTAGACAGTTAAGAGTAACTGGCGGCGAACCTTTAATGAGTGCAGACTTGTGGAAGTTAATAGAATGGTTTGAAAAAAACGGTGACAAGAGTCAAACTAGTTTAGCAATCAATAGTAATTTAGTAGCAAAGCCAGAACTTATACAACGTTTAATCGATGTAAAAAAGCATTTGCCAAGTTTAGGTGTGTACAGTAGTTGCGAAGCAATAGACGGAGCCGCTGAATACATACGTGATGGTATGGTATTTGATCAATGGTGGTCAAATATGCAAAAGTTACACAATGCAGACATCGATACACATTGTATGCTAACCATAAATGCTCTATGCTTAGAAACACTTCCTGACTTAGTCGATAGTATAATGCAAAAACGCTTAGAATATAATAGCAATCGATTTGCAATTATGAGCTTTAATATATTACGTTTTCCAAGTTTTCAAAGTCCTTTAGTTTTGCCAGATGAAATAAAAGCAAAGCATGTTGCAAAACTTACAGAACTTAGACAAAATTGGGCACCTAAGTATCTCAATCGTTCTGACTGTTTCCATGAATTTGAATTAGGGCAACTAGATAGGCTTATTGAATATTTACAAGTTGTTGATGAGCCGCACAGTGAAGGATTTGATATACCTAAGTTGCACAATGACTTCAAAAAGTTTTATCAACAATATGATGTAAGACGTAATAAAAACTTTGAAGCTACGTTTCCAGAACTAAAGGAATGGTATAGTGAGTTATAATTACAACAGTAGTGAGCCTATAAAGATATCGCTTAACAGCTTAGAAGAACGCGAGCGAAGACTTCTTAGCGAAAGTAAAACGTTCTGTATGTATCCATGGATACATCTGCATGCATATCCCACTGGTGAAGCATATCCTTGTTGTCATGCTGAAATGGGAGTAGGACAAGTTGGTAATTGCAAGACAAACACAATGCAAGAGATTTGGAATAGCCCAGAGCAAAAGCAACTGCGTAAAGACATGTTAACTGAAACAAAAAATGAGGCATGTGGCCGTTGTTATGAACAAGAAGAATCAGGTTTCTTTAGTGGTAGACAAAGTGCAAATAAACACCATGGACATCATATACACAGAACACAAAATACTACAGAAGACGGTGAACACAAAGAGTTTGAAATGACCTATTGGGACATACGTTTTTCAAACTTGTGTAACCTAAGTTGTAGAAGTTGTGGGCATATATTTTCCAGCAGTTGGTACAAAGATCAAACTGCACTGGCAGGTCCAGAATGGGCAAAGAACAACAGTGTGTTAAACTATGCTGGACGTTTCAAAACTGACATGATGGAACAACTAATGGAACATCTTGATCATGTAGAGCAGATTTACTTTGCTGGCGGTGAACCATTGATGATGGACGAACACTATGTTATACTAGAAGAACTAGAGCGTAGAGGAAGATTTGATGTACGCTTGATTTACAATTCAAACTTCACACAAGTTAAATTAAAAGACAGAATGGTGTTTGACTACTGGAAGAAGTTTGACAGTGTAGCAGTTGGTGCAAGTCTCGATGCTATGGGTCCAAGAGCCGAATACATACGCAAAGGTACTGAGTGGGAAGTAGTAGAAGACAACAGACGAAAGATGATGGAGATATGTCCACGTGTTGACTTTTATATTAGTCCTACACTAAGCATTATGAATGCAATGCACTTGCCTGACTTTCACAAAGAATGGGTTGGCAAAGGATTAATAAAGCCACAAGATTTAAATGTAAACATACTACAAGATCCTGATTACTTTCGTCTTGATATTGCACCACAAGCATACAAAGAAGAGATCAAAACAAAGTATGAGAAGCACTTGGCATGGTTGCGTCCAATGGACAAATTAAACAGAGCAACAGTAGGTTTTGAAAGTGCATTGCAGTATATGGATAGCACAGACAACTCACATCTATTAGAAAAGTTTTGGCAGAAGACCAATCAACTTGATGGGATACGCAAAGAAAACATATTGGACTTTATACCAGAGCTAGGAGCATTGAAGTGAAACTTCCACACGATAAATTCTGTGTACTACCTTGGGTTAGTTTAGAAACCTCACCGATTGGCACAACAAGACCTTGTTGTCTAGCAGAAGATGAAATCAAAGATGAAGACGGCAACAAATATTCTCTAATGACAACAGACTTAAACGTTGTACACAACAGTGAGTACATGCGTAAACTACGTCAAGAGTTTTTAGATGGCAAAAAGCCACAAACATGTCGTAAGTGTTGGAATGAAGAGCGTAGTGGTAGAACTTCAAAGCGTATGCACACAATCAACAGACTGGAACACATTGTAACAGACACAGAATGGACAGCGGATGCAAAGCC
>Ga0209830_10002735_pt1 | contig 13924 bp, 13 predicted proteins | sample ArcticOcean_MG_C_12_FD_187439 | JGI IMG/M metagenome (GOLD analysis project Ga0209830, IMG submission 187439) | Marine microbial communities from western Arctic Ocean - ArcticOcean_MG_CB8_130 (SPAdes) (version 2) | ecosystem: Environmental > Aquatic > Marine > Oceanic | place: Arctic Ocean...
CCAATAATAACAAGCAAATTGTATTACCTTTACCTGAAGAACCCTCCAGTCTCATCATAGAGGCATCGGTAGATGGGGAAAACTGGACTGAAGTTTCTTCATCACCCTTAGTCAGTCAAAAACAATTCATACAGGTCTCCACACAATGAGATCGTTTTACTGTAGATTTCTATTCATCTGCCTACTCGGTAAAGTATGCTCTGCTGTTGAGTATGGTTATTTAATAGTAACTGAAAGCGAAAACTCCGACATAATCAGCCTAGAGAAGGGAGATTATCTGCAAATCCTTTCTTCCCATAGTAGTATTGAGTATAGCGGTGCTGGTTTGATATACCGAGAAGGTCCTGACTCTACCTGGGGTACAAGTCCCATACCAAGCGGCAGTACAATCGATGCAGATGGACTAGTTCGCCAATTTAAAGCTGGTCAATACCAACTAGCGTATCCGTCTAGTTATTCAGGTCATAGAGCAGAAGTTAGTTATAAGATCGTTCGTAAGAACGAGTATATTTATGAAAACAGCAATATAGCACATCTTGGAACTAGCGTTGGCGATAAAACGATTTCAGTTCGAACCTCTAATGACCTTACCGACTGGACCCTGTCGTCTTCCTTTCAAATAGATAATACATACCAGTTTATACGTGTTCGCACCCAAGAATCTACATCCGATTATTACACTAAAGGTGAGGTAGATAACCTTATTGAATCAAATTTAACCAACGCTATTTCCCTAGGCCAACAAGACGTAGCAGGTAACCCATCGCAGTATGGCCTATTCACTAGTTCCGACTTAAGTGATGCCCAATCAAGCTCTAGATCTGAGGGCCAACAAGACGTAATCGTCTCTCCCTCTGACTACGACCTAATGGGTGCAGAAGGTGTCTTTGATATGCGGGTATCGCAGCCAGGCATAAGCACGAGCGGGGATAAGGCATCCATGAACTTTACGATTCAGTCCTCAAACGACCTTGAGGAGTGGAATAACGAGGAAACCATTCAACGAGAATATAGTATGCCCTCGGATAAGAACTTTATGCGAGTCAGCGTAGGCCCTGAGATCGAGCCAGAGCCAGAGCCAGAGCCAGAGCCAGAGCCAGAGCCAGAGCCAGAGCCAGAGCCAGAACCCCTAACACCCATCGCTACGGATACATATGGAGACAGGTTAGTCTACGATGAGTCTAATAATCTATATGTTAATGATGAAAATACCCCGTTGATGAAATACGGAGTAAATGTAACGACAGGTACCTACCCTAACTGGAGCTTTTATGCGATTGAACCAATTAATGGCCGGTATTATTGCATTCTAAAAGGGGGTAATCAAAATTTACTCATACTCTTTGGCTTAGATGGAAACTTTTTGAGTAGTACTACTGTAACTAATTTAGGAGCTTACCAGAGTATCTTTGGTCAAAGGCTATAGCTCTTCACCAATCAAGGATTGTTGGAAGGCCATATCCTGAGTATTTTTTAGAAGGCACTTGATGTATATACACATCAGCAAGAGGGCAGCCAAGCGAACCCCTGCCCCCTAGCCTAGTCCTAAGACAAAATTGCCTGGACAAACCCCAAGCTGCAGCATCTAAGCCTGCAAGAGGCCAGTTGTGGTGTTCATAAATGGCTAAGAAGTGGCTAAGTATGCAAACGGTAAAGCCAGTGTCCACCCACAAGAAAGCCCTTAAGTAATTGCACTTAAGGGCTTTAAAATGGAGCCACCTGTCAGAGTCGAACTGACGACCTGATGATTACAAATAGTTGATACATATTAAATTAATGTATCGTAAGCTATTATTTATTAGTGTTTTGTGATTTTAGTAATATTTCTATAATTTTACTGTGCCTATAAAGTGCCTATTATTTGCGGTCATTTTGTAGAAAACTTCTAGAACCAGTATAAATATCTTGTCCGACTTAGTTTCAAATTTGAGTATGTAACTCCATGCCAAAACCTGTTCAGCCCATACCTATTAAATTCATCTACGAAGAAGGAGGGTTTGGCGCTTGGAGCAAATTAGAGTTAGTTAATGGAACCTTCTATGAAACTCCTCAATTTGAAAAGGTTGCTCTCAGGCGCAGGGAACCTTCTCTTGAGAAATGGATTTCGTTTCGTTATGTGCTAGACTATCTTAATGCTTGGAAGTGGAAACCTAGCTATAGTAATCATAGTGTGTTTGACGGGACGCAATGGTCTTTAGAGATAGAGTATGGTGACGCTAAAATATCCTGCTCGGGTAGTAATTCCTACCCTGCTTTACTAGATGCCGATTATCAGGACCATGGAGAACGATCCCTTGATTGGGCACTCTTCCAGACTTCTCTATTTTGGTTAAGCAGGGAGAGGTCTAGATGAGTGCTAATATTATAGTTAAAAGCTGCGTGCTTACCGCCCTACTTTTTATCGTTTTTACGGTTGTCACAGGTGAAAATGCTAGACGATTAGAGTGCGTCGATTCCCTGCATATGCCAGCTATGCTGGAATACATAAGCAAAAGCGAGGGCTCATATTTTGACGAAAAGGAAAGGGCTCAAACAGTGCTCGATCAACTACATCAAAAGTTGGATGAGCGTTTAGATGCACGGATCAAATCCTACACCAAAGAATATAAACAATACATGGATGAATCGTCGGACGAGTATCATCCAGTCAAAGGCCAAAGACTACCCGAGATAATTAAAATACTCCGTGATTCACATGAGTCCTGGAAAAAACACATTCGCTGTGAGCACTCCCTGATATTCGAACATAGCATAGGGGGAACTGGGGCTTATTACTGGGCGAATCTCTGGGAAATAGAACAACTCGTCAAAGAGCTTGGTGGTACAATAAAATAACATACTTCCCCATTCATTGTAGGCATTCAAACTACTAAGAATCTGATATGAATTATATCTCAGTCATTTAGCTCACCTCAAAAATTTAATTTGCTCAAGAGTGCCCGCAGCTTTTGTCGAACCCTAACGTTTAAGTGAGCGGTTAACGGAGTCTCAAGAAACTCCTCAAATTCCTCAGGATTCTCAATTGTAATCTTGGTCCGCTTCACCCGCTCGCTGGCCGGTATATCCGCGAAGTTTTCAAGGTCCTCACGACAAACACTGAAAATTCTCCAATTCGGTTCTGTGAACAGCTCAAGGTAGCCATTTTCAATAATGTCTTCAAAAAATGCTCGTTTGATTTCGCCATTACCACGGTTGTATCTACGTAATTTGGGCTCACCGTGCCAAAGATACTCATTCTCAGCCGTTTTAACAGCAACTGTGTTTAAATAGTAGCCGATGGTAAGGGAGTAATGCCGATCACTTGACTGTCGTAGGCGATTATTTGGGTAAAGGTTGTTAAATTCTACCAGATACATCTTACGACCATCCCTCTCAACAAAGAGTGATATCTCGGCATAATCGTCACGTATCCTGCACTCGGCTTTTGCTTGAATCTCCTGTGTATGCATACCGGAGTTGTTGAGCAAGAAATTGGTATAATTCATTTCGTAACTACCGTCGTGTGCTATGCAAACACCCTGGGATAGTATCAGTATCAGAAATAAATTTATAAAAAACGTCCGCTTCATTTGGTTAACCTCTTTGTGATCTTTACCGTAATCAAGGTAAAAGCAGCCCATTTTCACTCCCCCCGCTAACAATATGTATTGATGAGTTAACAAAAATAACTACCTGTTGATCGTGCTTAATCTGATACTGCTTGCCTTAATTATAATCTTACCGCCATTTGCATACGGCTCTGCGACCAGCAGATCAATTGATGATCCGATCGGGTCCAAAGAAGAGGATCCAGAATGGATAGAAGATGGGAAAATTCATTACCAGGCTCGTAAACTTAAAGAGGAATTCATCGGGCATTATCACGGACTCGTGGATGACAAGAGTGTTTACGTTGAGCTAAGCCCCTACGTCTACAAGTTATACACCTTCGAGGGCTTTATGGATCTGGAAGAATTTAAGATGCCATCGATAGGCACTTGGGGTATCGACCCCAAGAACCCACACCTCATACACTTGGATATCCGGATCCCCTCTTCCAATGTGATCGCTGAGCTGGAGCTTTTTATAAGAGAAGATAGAAGCTTAGAATACATCCCCGATCAGATCCCACTGACACCCGTTGAGATAAACTTTGTGCCGATGCTGTATCATTTTAATCGGAATGTGGTTGATAAAAAGGGATCAATCGTGAACCACAACTCGGGCGGGATCCTTGAGATTCAGAATAATTTCCCTGATTACAAGGAGGTCATCAATCAGGAGGCAACAGATATAGCGAATCTCGGCTTCTTGTATCAGACCGGTCAAATTGGTATGGACTACGAATCTTTGGAACTTACGGACCCGAAAGTTTTGAGCATCGTTGATGAAAACAGTTCGGATCTCGAAAAAGCCCGTGAGCTCTACGAGACGGCGGCTGCGATGGGATATCCTCCTGCTATGTATAACTTAGCCTGTATGTATGAGGATAGTGAGTGGGCATTTGAGCAAGACTTGCCGAAATACCTGAAGTTACTTTCTGAGGCATCCGAGCTGGAGCACACCAGCTCAGAAGAAAAGCTCGGTACCCTACTCTTCTACGGAAGCGAGGGTATAGACACCAACAAAACCAGAGGAGTAGAGCTTTGGCACAAAGCAGCCGAGAAAGGCAATGCCGAGGCACAGTTTAGATACGGCAACTATCTGTTCTCTGAGAAAACAGATGCCACTGCAGAGGAAAAGAAAGAGGGGAAGGAATGGATCCGCTCCGCTGCTGGTAGAGACCACCCGGATGCATTTTTTAAATTATTTGAGATAAACGATCAAAGGGCCGCCGAGGAGCTATGTTCATCTCTGCAAGAAGAGGCTGCTTATTTCCTTATGCAGGCCTGTTACCTAAGGAGCGAGCCTGCTGTAAATTACTTTAACCGCATGCTGAAACTGCACGAGAATTCCGAGTAGATAAAAGCAGGGCTGAACTGACCGATACACACTCAACGCAAGAATACCATTATCCAAGTAGCCACGATGAGGGCGAGGTGTTCCGCTTACCACAAAAATAAGAGCACTAAAAACTACTCGGGTTATTCTTCAAAATGACCAAGGCCCAATGTGACGTTAAGTCCCTAAAAAGGCTCCGGAATAGGAGGCAACCCATCGCCACCACTATCTGGACCAGGATTGCTACCACCTCTGCCTCTGCCATCTGGGAGTAACTGGAAATTATCGACTATAACCGAGAGGCGATTGCGCTTTTCGCCCTTATCGTTCTGCCAGGAATCATAACGCAAGCGACCCTCGACAAATAGCGGGCTACCCTTATTACAATACTGCTTGATAACCTCACCTCCGCGCCCAAAACAGGAAAGTTCTACATAAGCGACCTCATCGCGTTCATCACCATCTCGGGTCGTAAACTTTCGATTGATGGCTAAGCCAAATTCGCAGACAGAATTACCCGAAGGTAGTGTTTTTATTTCTGGTGGACGGGTTAAATTACCCATCAACATAACCTTATTCATTGATGCCATAATCGTTTTTTAGTATAGTGCAATTATAGTTACAATCCCTACAATGGAAAAACTAGTTGTTTTATCTATATTCACAAGCTCTAGTGAGGCGCATCATAAGACCTGTTTCTTTATCTCTGAGTATCACCTCATTTTTGCTTATGGATTCGATAAAGCTACTATCATTCATTTTTTTAGGTACAAATTCCTCTAAAATATCGGGATTTTCGTTTGTGACCTCTTCGGTTTCTTCATCAAGGCATAGAACATCTACTTCTGTAAAAGATTCAGATATTTCTGCGTTAGATTCGTGATAACTCCAATTACCCTCTTGTTGAATATAGTATCTTAAGCGTATGTTAACATCATCACTTGAAACAAACATTTGCATAAAGAATTTATAAAGAATTTTTCCAGATTGGCTGTATTGGACTTTACCCTGTATCTGTAATTCAAAAGCATCGTAATCAAGTTCATCCATCTCGGAATCACTGGATTCAGCAATTTCTAACATAGCCTCTTTTTTCAGATCTTCAGAAAATTTCCAAGCTCCCGAAAGCTGCTCTTTTATATTAATCGGTGTAACAGTAGGCATTAACTTAGCTTTTTTATAGATTACTTGATTTATTTAGAGACAACCTAGAAGCGGAGATATTTATGCAATTCAATCAGTGAATGACCATAGCGCTTTCGGCAATCAATTCATCTTTTGCTTTTTGCGTCAGCAGCTTGGTCTCCTTATGATTCGGCTTAAAGCTGTAAAAGACAACCTTCGGAAAATCTGGACTAAGGTGATCGGCTGGCACGAGCTGATTATCATCTATTGCGTATAGCCGGTAAACCCAGAAGTTGTGATATTTACCATCGGTGCAGAGACCACCATACTGAAAAGATGCATGAATGAATGCAGTCTGCCCATTGAGTGAAATAAAATCTTTTGGCTCAGGGACGTAACTTTCCACAACCTGAACCGAGAAGTCACTATCACCTTCACTAAGAACAAGCGCAACATCGGCATGTCCCCATGCAATTCCATTGCCGCCAGAATACTTCACAAAGACGTAATCAGGATACGTGTCTCCGTTCAGGTCCCCCTCGTAGCTTTCAAGAGCACCTAGTGGGGTAAATGGAGCAAACTGGTAGCTTTCTGAGGAGGCTCCGTCACTTGTCTCTCTATCGATAAATGACAGAAAAAAGGAAATGCCGTCGCCTTGAAGCATAGAGCGAAGAGCTATCTTTTCGTAACGCTCGTTTTGGATTGGGTATAACCTCTCGAAGATTTCCCCTGGCATGAGTCCAGCGAAGCCTTCTTCAGTCTTTTCTTCAGCAGATAGCTTGGACGAGTTATCTACAGAATCTTCCGAGGCATGAAGCACCTTCAAATCGAGGGTTTCCGGCCATTCTCCTGGCCCGTAGGGTTGGTGGTCCTCGTTTGAGGCGCCTAAATAGAAAGGACTTACCAAAATTAGAACTACAAGAAAGAAGAATTTAAATGGCATTTAGTTGTTTGATAATTAAGATTTTTGACTACAAACTCATCCTTTTAAGAACCCTCTATGGCGCTTACACCTCAACTCTCAGTAGCGAGCCACTCAAGTTGTTTGAGCTCATTGAGCATCGGTGGCACGAGGCGCTTCTTGACGAAACCGAGTCGGCGCAGCGCATAGATTCGCATCGCGCGGCGACACGACAGGTGCAGGGTGCCGTCCACCATTCCGTAGTCCATCTCCAGAGCAGTTCGCTGCGCGGGCTTAAGCCCCTCGCTGGCGCGGAGGAGCAAAGTCTCGACCGTCAACCAATCGTCATCAATCACATCAATATATGGGCAATCCTTGCTACGCAGGACTTTTTTAAAGCGTCCAATCACAAAATCCCGAAACTCAGCCTCTCGGTGGCAGTAAGCGCGCAAATGCCAGCGTAGGCCATCGTTGCCAAAGGCCCGCGGGCTAATCCAGCGAGATTCTGACTGCCCACTGCTGACTGACCAATAACTGACTTCGAGGCATTGCTGCTCACAAACCGCCAGTGATAACTTGCGTTGGATCTGCTGATCCGCTTGTCGCTGCGGCCGACTAAAGCGCAGCACAAACTCGCCACTATCAGCCGCATCACGCATGCTGCCACCGATCACCTCCATCGCCTCGCCAAAGTTCGGCTCGCGCAGCACCACCTGCATCTTGGCCGTCGCGACATAACACTTGCGCCGGACATCATACTGACAGGCACCGGGGTTTAGCGTGCTGTAGGCAACTAAATCATTCGTCGCCTGAGGCAACGAGATACCAAAGTAATCACAGAGATCACGACGGTTAATCGTCCCCCGCCAAAACAGCAAACGCTCAACAAACAAGAGGCGCTGTTGCTCGCTCCATGCGGCTATAATAGGTTGGTCTTTCATAGGTCTAAAATATGTAAACAGATGTGCACAGTTTAATGCAAGAAAATAGTATTAGTAAATTTTTTATGACTAATAGTTATTTTATCATTGATTAAAATTACAAGCTAGGGTCAGTTTACAGACTTAACCTCAAAACCACTAGACCACTTCCATGCATACATCACATCTCTTCGTGCCAAAAAATCCTAGCCCAGCCACCATCGATATCGAACAAGCTACCGAAGTGGTGTATCGACTCGACGGCTACATCATGTACACAGAGGCAGATCAGACACGCGACACTCCCAGCGAGTGGGTCTATGTAGCGGCAGATGGCCAAGAGACGGGCCAGCGAAGTCGAGTGTCCGCTGACTCATTGCGCGCTCAGATTCTCCGCAATACCACCCAATAAGCTACTTGCATCTATGCGCCTTCAAACGATCACGGCCACCCTAGCCCTCCTTCTGGGGCTCTCGAACCTCCAAGTCCAAGGCAGTGACGGCGAGGTGTTCCGCTACCACAAAGATAAGTGCTAAGAAATATTCGGGTTATTCTTCAAAAAAATATCACGGCCTTAGGTTGGGCTAGATCGCGCAGCCAATCCGGTGATTATGGTTAAAACCCTTAAACCTAATAAAAATCCCTAATCTCATGTTGGATATACTCTTCGATCGCCTATATGGTCTCACTCTAAGGCGCATCAAAAAATCCATCGCTGAATTTGAGGCTCTTGGAGGAGGGCAATATATTAGAAATTCAGACCTTCAGGTCTGGTTGGAGTCTCCGAAGGATCCACTGCCCGATTCCTTACTTTTCAAGATTCTGCAGGCGCTGGGTGGCGACAAATACCACAAAGGTATCGTCAGAAAATACAGAGTAATAATGAGGACTCCCAAGGTAGCCCGTGCAAAAATAAACGCCCTGTATATTAAAAATTCGCTCAATAAATATCAGAATTTTTTTGATTCCGTTGAATCAAATCCGCTTACCGAGAAGCAACGAATTTCGTGCCTTACCGACGAGGATTTCAACCTTGTATTAGCAGGAGCAGGCAGCGGCAAAACCTCAGTAATTGTAGCTCGAGCAGGTTTGATTGAAAAAGCTAAGTGGGCTAGCTCAAAGGAAGTGTTAATTCTCGCATTTGGTAAAAAGGCTGCCGAAGAAACTCAAGAGAGAGTTCACAAATATTTAGGCAAAAATAGTGCGGTCAAATCGTCCACTTTTCATTCACTTGGACTTAACATCATCAGTAAAGTCACAAAGCGCAAACTAAGTCCGAGTGCTATTTCAAATGATGAAGATAAAATGTTATCTTTCGTAGATCAATATGTCGAAAAGTTCTCGAATGAAGACAGTCAGTATGCCGCAGATTTAGTAACTTATTTCAAAAATTTCCTGGTTCCCCTAAGAGAGCAAAAAGAATTCGCTAGCATTGGAGAATACTATGAACACCTGAATGCCGTGAACTTAAAAACGCTTAAAGGTGAAAAAGTAAAAAGCTGGCAAGAGCTTCATATTGCAAACCATCTATATTGTAATTCCATACCTTATGAATACGAAGCTAAGTATGAGTTTGATACTACTACCGAAGACTTTCAGCAGTACACTCCTGACTTCTACTTAACAAGGTCGGGGGTTTATATTGAGCATTTTGGTATAAACAAAAACGGTCAACCGCGCTCTGATTTCTCGACGCTAGAAAAACAAAAATACTTGGAAGGCATCAAATGGAAAAGAGCACTCCATGAAGAAAAAGGTACAGGTTTGATTGAGACCACTTCGGGTGATTTCGAAACCGGTATTATCTGGGAAAAATTAGATGCGGATCTTCGTATTAATGAGGAAGTCCTCCAACCTTTAGATAACAATGCAATATTAGAGTCTATTCGGGAAGGATCAGAAGATCCTAAAAGACTAGCATTCTTAATCAGTCGATTTATCAATTTACAAAAAAACAACCGCCTTAGTTTATCCGAAGTCAAATCACTTTGTTATGAGTCCACAAAGGGTAACGCACTCAAAGAGCTGCTTGGATTTTCATCCTACCAACACGCTCGCTTAAAAGCGTTTTATCGCGTCTATCACCCTGTTTTCAGTGCATACGAAAAGCATTTAAAAGAAAAGACAAAGATTGATTTCAATGACATGATAAATGAAGCGACAGATTATGTACTAAATGGCAAATTCTCACCACCTTGGAAATTTATTTTAGTTGATGAATTCCAGGATATATCTGCTTCGAGAGCGGCATTAGTCAAAGCACTGGTCGAAAAAGGCTCACGGTGCAGCCTATTTTGCGTTGGCGATGACTGGCAAAGCATTTACCGATTTACTGGATCTGACATAAATTTTACGAATAACTTTAATCAGGAATTTGGCTCATCGAAAACAACCGCCTTGGATAAAACTTTTCGCTTTAATCAAGAGATTTCTGACTTGGCGACTTCTTTTGTTACCCGAAATCCAAATCAGCAGAAAAAGGAAATATGTGCCCTTACAAAATTAGGAGAAGCTGCGGTGAGCGTGATGTATCATGGTTACGAAGAAGAAGAAAAAGCCTTAATTTTCGCATTAAACAAAATTAAGGATCAAGAAATTAAATCTGAGGAAACACCTAGCGTTTATATTTTAAGTCGTTTCAAATTTCGTAAACCTGAAGACTTAAAAGAAATTCAAAAAAAATACTCCTCATTAAAAATAGCTTTCAGCACCGTACATGCCTCTAAAGGGAAAGAAGCAGATTATGTTATTGCATTAGGTATAAACACAGAACGATTTGGCTTCCCCAGTGAAGTTGAAACCGACCCCATAATCGACCTACTCTTGCCCCCAAGTGAAAATTTCTCACACGCAGAAGAGCGAAGATTATTTTATGTTGCTCTAACGCGAGCCAAAAAAAGAGCCTATGTTCTTGCTGATCGATCTAATTACTCGGTCTTTATCGATGAGATAACCAAAGGAAACAATCCTCTCATCAATGAAGTCGATATTGATAATTCTGAAAAATTCACAAAGCCAATTTTTTGCAATGAGTGCAAAACAGGTAGAATTATTAAGAAAGTCGGCAGGAATGGGGATTTCTATGGCTGTAACAATTATCCTTATTGCAAAAATAAACCACCGATATGTCCAACTTGTCGCAAAAGCCCTCTAACATTTAACGAAGATAAAGTAATATGTTCTTATTGCTCCATGGAATCACATGTTTGCAAGCAATGCCTTCGGAAAGGAAAAATTTCTCTGATGATAAAAAGAGAGGGGTCTAGAGGAGCATTCTTAGGATGTAGCAACTACAAAGGGAGCGAAAATAAATTCAGCTGTAAGAATACAGAACCATTTTTTGAACAAGAAAAATGAGTTTTAGGTAGGTAAATAAATCAGGTGCCACCCTTAGAGAGTAACTGCGAGAGCCACCTATTTAAAAAGAACCCTACGGCTACGGCAATCACGATCCCGATGGCAGTCTCAACGACGTGAGGATTACCAACTATATTCATCCAGATCCCAAATACGATCAAAGCGCAGATTATTGATATAAGTTTTTTCATAATTTATTTTTGGTTATTATTATATTTTTTTACGAAATGCTTTCACCTCATCGGCGGCAAATGCCATGCATGCCATGACTGATTTGTGAACACGTCTTTCCGACTGCTGAAAGCCAAAGTTTTCGGCGTCTTCAGAGGATTCGAGATCCGAGGCTAGAAACAGGAACTCCCAGCCCTGCTTCTTTTGTTGATCAATAAGATCCTTAACGCGCTTGTAATCATAATCCTTGCTCGCGTTCTCGAGACCATCGGTAAGGACCACAACGATTACACGCTTGGATGCACTAGCCTTGGGGTTCTTTTTTAACCCTTGCTTGAAATCATGGATGCTTCGACCCACTGCGTCCAGTAGAGCAGTTGTTCCTCTAGGTTCGTAGTTCGCATCATCCAACTCGGGCACTGAATCCAATGGCACACTTTGGATAACTGGCGTATATTCATGGTCAAATAGCGTTAAAGAAAGACGAGCATCTCCTTCACACTCCCGCTGGCTTTTCAGAAAGCTATTAAAGCCAGATTTGGCCTCATCCGACATGCTAGCCATGGATCCACTACGGTCCAAAATGAAAATGATCTCCGTAGATACTTCTGCACTCTCACTAGAATCTTGATTTGAAAATTCAGATACTGATTTCACACCTTTTAAAACCTGACTTGCTGGTATACCCTTACTATCCGAGTAGTAGTCAAACCAAGGCAGACCTTCTTGGATATACTCATTGGCTGAAAATGGTTTATGCGGGGGTTTTTCACTGGTAATTAGTTCCCACAATTCACTGTTACAGAGGTGAACCCAGCATCGCGTTGAACAAGACAAATCCCAATCCTTGGCATCAAATGTATCCTCATAAATTTTTTGCTCTATTCGCCCACCCTTAGCAATTCCCATAGCAAAATCGTTAAACATCGGAGATGCATGACAAGCTAACACAGGCTCATTTAATAGATCATAACACGCTTCACCATCTAGTTTTTCACGGGCAATCCGCTCCCTTTCCATCGCTTCCCATTTTTCTGGTCGCAAAGGAAATGCCTCGATTTGCATTCCTCCAAATTCAGATCCTGGATTGAGTTGTTCTTCTACTGTTACGCCGGCTCCTAAAGGCATCGCTACAAACTGCCGAATAACAGCTTCTTCCGCGCAATATCCATCCAACCAAGGCTGCTCTGGAATCACTACGTAATTTTGCTTTGCTTGATTTCCTTTTCCTGAATTTGCCTCGGATACCTGCCGAGGATGCTTTATCCCACTTGCCCAAGATTCTCCACTAATTGCGTTAATTTTTCCCGTTCCAATCTTTATTGCAATTGGATAGCGTCCTGAAAAATCGATCCATAAAGCCTCCGACTGATACATCGGCATCAAAACACCTCCACGCTTCACACTCCCACTCGGGAGTTTGTCCGCGTAATCCTCAATATGTCTTAACTCAAATTGGCCCATTCCAGGAGGCAACCTGTAGTTGCTGTCATCATCTGGCACACGCAGGGTCCTTTGGAAATTAATAATAGCATTTGCGTCCGCATGGATCTCTGGAAAAGAGATGATTAATTGATTATCTTTAAGTTCTATCATTTTTTTGGATCTCCCAATCCCCATCTGTTACGTCCCTTGCAATGCGTAATATCGCATGGTCAGGCATTGATTTTAACTGCCGAAGCAGATTTGAAAAAAGTTTTGGCCGTTTGCATATAATAGCTCTTAGGTCTGAACTAACCTTCCCGGACATCGCTAAAAGTACATCCGCATCTTGGCCTAATACCTGTGCCAATCGTATGATAGTGTCTTCGCTTGGGGGTGATTCTATTTCGCGTTCTATTTTGCTCAAATAGGAAGGTTCGAGTTCCACGAGTCCTGCCACGGCACGAAGGCTCCAGCCACTGGATTGTTCACCCAGTTTCAGCCTCACCTTTCGGATATGTGTCCCAAAACCATTCATTAGTGTGTAGTATTTACTACACACTAGGTGGGAGTCAAATATTTTTTTGGAAATTTTCAATATTTATACCACATCGCGCAGCTCACGCATACGCGGGGGATGGCGTAACTTCCTAAGGGCCTTCGCCTCGATCTGCCTCACCCTCTCGCGGGTCACTCCCATGATATTACCCACCTCTTCGAGTGTGAGTTGACGCCCTGGACAGTGCTGTGTCACCCACTGGTGTGCCTTGTTGAGACGTAATTCCGACGAATCACCCGTGAAGGTCGGGAGTTCAAAGTGCTCCATACTTCTTGTGCGGGTTGTAAGCTTTAAGTTCAGGGTGATTACGCAGCGCGATCAGTGTGGTCGCTAAGATAGATCGCGCGGTTTCTCTGGAAGTCCCAATCGACTCAGCGATCGACTGGTAACTGTTGTTTTCGCTGCTGCTCCTAATGGATTGGGGAAGGTGAATACTGGTATGCGGTGCTTTGCTCATTTACCTATAATAACAAATTTTTCGCTGAATTGCCAAAAAAGTTCAAAAAACTTTTACCCCCCTCGAATTAGCCAAAAAAACTTAATGTAAAC
>Ga0209830_10002737_pt1 | contig 13907 bp, 7 predicted proteins | sample ArcticOcean_MG_C_12_FD_187439 | JGI IMG/M metagenome (GOLD analysis project Ga0209830, IMG submission 187439) | Marine microbial communities from western Arctic Ocean - ArcticOcean_MG_CB8_130 (SPAdes) (version 2) | ecosystem: Environmental > Aquatic > Marine > Oceanic | place: Arctic Ocean...
GTTCTTATTAGTATCGCGAAAACTCTTTTTTTTTACTTCTTCTACTTCTACTGCTACTTCTACTGCTACTCTGCGATGTGTGTATGTTATATTATATTATATTATACTAGGTATATATATATATATTAAGTGTGGAACAGTAACAGTCCTACGAGAGTAAGGAACTACATATTCTTTGATTATAAGACAGTAGTGCCTTTGCAAAAAGTGTTCAAAAAATGAAGAAACCCTAAACAGCTCAACAATCAATAAATATCCAAAAAGTATTTAATACACGCGAGTATATAATACCTACGCAAACAATAGTAATACTATTCAATTGTTTCTTTACAGACCATGATAAGAACGATCGGTTCGCGCAGTACGAGTAGTAGGAGTTTTACTGCGACTACTGCTCTGGCTAGTCATCATCGTAAGCATGGAAAATATCAGCAAAGAGGCTTATTAGGAGGACCTTCGAACGTCTCGATGAGAAGAACAAAGACGAGAACAACCTATTCCGACGACGACGATGATGATGATGATAATAACAGGAGTATTAAAACGAGAGGAGGGAATAAGAGCACTGATGCAATAGATTGGGATAAACAGAACGACAGATTCAAGGCCGAGCGCATATACGACGAGTGCTTAGAAGCGATCGCGGATGGGGACGAACAGAAACTAGAACAGTGTTTATTACAAATCAATTCCGAGAAAAAGATCAAGAAGATTTCGAAAAAGTTGGAAGATGCGACAGGGGATCAGTTTTGGAAGATGAAAGTGAAGGAGATCGCGGCAACGAGGGTTTTGGATGATTGCATGAGCGCTATATTGTCCGGCGACGCTTCAGAGATCGACGGCTGTATCGTCGAAGTCGAGAACGAAGTCGAATACTTGGAGAAGAATAAGTAAAACGCGCGCGCAAGCGATACTCGTATATATACATATACGTCGTGTGAAAAACAGGAGAGAGCGAGTGATTATGTTGAGAAGACGTGTTATTTCCTCATCATTAATAATAATAACGTTTCGAATAATAACTTTATCTTTTTCGCGGCTCGCGCGGCCCATCGTCGACGCGCGAACGCGACGACGAACGCGCTATGATAATAAGGAATTATGACGTGACGTATGACACGCGCGCAAAATAAACTACTATTAATACGTTTTAATCGTGTGATGATGATAATGATAATGATATATGATTTCCCGTGTGTCCTTCGTCGTCGTGTCAAACCTTTTTCGTTGCTTTTCGATGCTTTTTGTTGCCCACAAACTGACAAATTCGAAATTTTTGTTCTGCAGATGATTTTCACTTTCATATTAGTATTCTCTTCTACAAAACGAAGAACATCCAATCGTCATCGTAGTAATAGTAATAATATTTAATCACTATCGCGCAAGCTTCGAAATCAATCAGAATACACTCGTGTAATACTAAACAGTATAACTTGTCAGATTTGCATCGATGCAAGCGCACTGTCGCAGCTTGCAAAAAGGACCAACAGTAGTTGTTGTTGGAAGAAGAAGAACGAGGTCGTTATCGATACCATCATCGAGTTATAATAATAATAATAATAATAGTAATAATAATAATAATGATAAAAATAATAGCAATAATAATAATGCTACGAAAAATGCGAATAATAACGGTATGAGAGATATTTTAATGAAAGAAGAGGAAAAGATGAAGAAGGTTATATTCCTAGATCAGTTTGGGGTTCTACACGACGGCAAAGTAGCTTACGCTGAAGCGATCGAGTGCTGTGAGAGACTGTATAGAGAACGGTACGAGATATATATAATATCGAATAGTTCTCGAAGGCGCGATAGCGTGATCAGGAAACTTGAAAGAATGGGATTCAGGGGAGAATTTTTCGCAGGCGCTATGACGTCGGGCGAGGTTTGTCATCGCTATATCGAGAACGAACTGTTGACAACGATGAAACCGTTAAAGTTTTTGCACTTGAATTGGGGCGAACGCGGAGCTGTTCAGTTACCTGATGAGTGCGATATTTGTTCGAGCGTTGAAGACGCGGTCAAAAATTGTACGCACATAGTCGCGAGCGGTTGCGAGAGCATGTCAATGCCAGGGACGCATAAAGGGAAGTACAATAAAGATGTTCAGAATATTAAAATGATGACGCACGATGAGATCAAATCCGCGCTACGTGAAATCGTAGAATTAAGAGCGAAAGATGGTGAACCTATACCGAAAATGCTTTTAGCGAATCCCGACTACGTCACAGTGAATGGAAAGGGCAAAGATGACGAAATAATGCCTGGAACTATTTCTTTGTGGTATAAAGAAATTTTGAAACAATGTATGAATTTGAACGACGATGAACGAGATGAGTACGTTATTAAATTAGGGAAACCGGCTCGAGTGATTTACGAGACTTTGGAAAATGAAATAGAAGGTTGTTCGCTCGAAGAAGACGTTATTTGCGTTGGTGATTCGCTAGAGCACGACATATTGGGCGCTCAAGCAGTTAAAGCGAGCTCCATTTTCATAGTTCACACTGGTATTCACGCGAAGGAAATAGACGATCTATTCGATGATGATAGCTTAGAAACCGTATATAGGAAATATGGCTTGCATGGAAAGCCGCCTAGTTTCGTATTGTCGAATTTTGTATATTAATTGTATTTATATTAAAAACGATTTATTATAATTGTATTAATGAAGATTTCGTATTAATTTTGTGTTTCCATGATTAATAATATCCGGATATATTTCATACCTTTCAATGAGTGTATGTGTATTATATTTTTTTTTTGTCTTTCTCGTAAAAGAGAGAGAAAAGAGAGAGTTGTAAAGTAAATTACGCATCCATTGGCGCAACGAGCTCCATATTATAAGCAGAGCCACCGTGCTTGGATTCATCCAAACCCATCGCTTCTTCTTCAGCAGTCGTTCGCAAGCAGTTCATTTTCTTCAAAGCAAAGAAGAACATGCCAAGTAAACCACCGACCCAAAGCGCGATGCAAATGATGCCGACGATTTGAGCGCCGAGAAGATTACCCTTGCCGCCATAAAAGACGCCGTAATCTCTATTCGCGCACTCGCCATCGCAATCGCCATAAACTTGCAAGACGTATTCTTTCTTTGCCATCAAACCGACCCAAAAGACACCAAAGGCACCGCACGCGCCGTGCATCGGCGCCGCTTCCAAAGGATCGTCAATTTTGAGTTTAAGGAGCAATTTACCGGCACCGTGGATGACCCACGCGGAGATGAAGCCACAAAGAATCGCAGTCCACGGCTCAGTGACTGAGCAGCCAGCGGTGATGCCAACTAATCCAGCTAAAACGCCGTTGCATACGGCAATCAAGTCCCAAACGTGATACAAGCCATAGTTAATCGCCATAGCCATCACACCACCAGAGGCGGCGGATAAAGTTGTCGTGACCGCAGCTCTGGCAACAACTTCTTCGGCTCCGATGATTGCCAACTGCGATCCTGGGTTGAAACCATACCATCCGACCCAAAGAATGAACGTACCTAACACAACCAACGAGGCGTTATGTCCCGGCATCGCGACGACGCGACCGTCTGGGCCGAATCTACCAGTTCTTGGACCGACAATAGCCGCTCCGACTAAACCAGCGACACCTCCAGTCATGTGGACGACGCCAGAACCGGCAAAATCATACATGCCACAATCCAAAAACAATTTCGATGAATTGAACGCTGAGAGCCATCCATGTCCGTCCCAAACCCAGTGCACGATGACTGGATAAACGAAAGCGGTTAAGAAGAAGGAATATCCCAAGTACGCTTGAAAAGCCGTTCTCTCAGCAACGGAGCCGGAAACAATAGTCGCCGCGGCGGCTGAAAACGCCCATTGAAACAACCATGACTCCCAATCAGTGTAATCTTGCAAACCAAATTGCCAATTACCGATGAACGAATTTCCATCATCGCCATCTTTCACTCCGTACGCAAAACCCCATCCAAAAATGAAAAACGCGATAGCGCCAACGCACGCATCTAAAACGTTCTTGATTAAAATGTTCTTTGTGTTCTTTGATCTCACAGAACCGGCGCATAGCATCGCGAAACCGGCTTGCATGAAAAATACGAGGTATGCCGACGATAACAAAAATTGCTTATTGCTCGATTTGGTGATGATTTCAGCAGTTTTTTGCGCGGCTTCATCCGCGGCTGTCAGATTCGCGACCAATCCAATCAAACCAAGGCATATATCGTCTATTTTTTATTATTTTTATGAATTATTAAGAGAGAGGTTAGTCACATATCTTTTGCTTCGTTCCTTGCTGGGAAGCTTTTTAGAACTTATTGTTGTAAACAAAAAAGTGTTCTGTCGTTCGTTCCCCTTTTATTAAAAAACGAAAAAATGTATTTTATTTTCATTCCGTAAAAATGCGGTCCCTTCCGAACCAGTTCTCGCGCTCATCGAGTCGAAGTCTCACTCGAACTTCTTGAAAATGTTAACCAATCAAAAGGTTCGCGCGCGTGATGAAATTCATAAATGTCTATCACGCACGCATGCATTTATTCATTTCGGAGAGTGAAACATAATTCGCGCGTGTATGCATAGAACGAGTGCACGAAACTGCGCATTTTAAACAAGTGCTCAAAATTCGCTTAAATCAAATAAACGGGACTTTGTTGCCTTTCCGAGAAAAAAAACGCGTGGACGATGGGTTCGATGAACGACGCGCGCGCGCGCGTTGCGAACTTAAAAAACGTAATAAAAACAAAGAATTAATTGAAACACGTACTGTCTGTTAACGCACTGAGAGCGCCGGTGCAGTTTGGTGCTGCCATTATTACTGTCTCGAGCGAGCAGTTATTACTTTATTGTGACGACGGCGTGGCAGACGTTGTCTTTCAAGTAGGAAAATTTTGAAAAACACCAATAAATGAGAGAAGGAGTAAAAGTCCAGTCAGCATCAATAATCAATAATGTGAGGGGGAATAAGAGCAGACGCGAGACGCGGAATAGTCTTCATCAGAAGAGTAATAAGAATAATCATAATCATAATCATCATTATCACTACTGTTATAGTATATAAGCTATTATTTCGTGATTAAACGTTATTACTACTTCGTACTATTAGTACTACTGCTACTGTCTCTACTGCTCACGATTTCGTCGACGAAAACACCGTTCTTAAGACCGAACGCGTTCAGCTTCCTCAAAAGCGTCTTATCATCGATTCCATCTTTAATAGCCTTTTGCGCTTTCAAAGCCGTTCGTTCCTCATTCATAGACGATGCACAAACGAGAGTCACTCTTAAATGTTCCGATTTAACACCGAGCTTTTTCGTTCGTTCCTGGACGTATGCCTGCATATCGTCTTCGCTCGCGCACGAATCCGGAGCTTGCTTACTTAAGAACGTGAATACGACTTCTTTCAAAGCTTTTTGCTCCGGTTCGCCAAAGGCGATTCTGGTCAAACTCGGAAAGCCTAAAGACGCGACGACGCCGGTCGATGGGATTTTTGCAACTTCGCGATCGTCCAAGGTTATTATAGACGTTGCATCGGAAGAAAGATCATCCATTATGCTCTTGTTTTCATCAGCAACTGTAGTTGAACTACTACTCTTTCCTCCGTCATTCGCGTCGTCGTCATCGGAGACAGTAGTAGTAGTAGTTCCTGCGCTTTCATCGCTCGATTCTCCTTTCTTATCTTCGGCAGCAGCAACTTTATTTTCATCACCGTCTTCTTCAGTCTTTTTTGGAACAGTCGTCGTCGTCGTCGTCGACTCATCAAAATACGCAGCAAGATTCTTCTCAGCTTCATCGGCTGTGATTTTAGCCGAATTTTCAACCGCTTTACGAACGTCATCGGCTTCGACTTCTTTCTCTCCATCAACGTTTTTTGCGGCGTTGGCTAAAATCGAATCGACGTCGTCAGTCATTGGCGCTAAAACAGAATCTATTTCGTCTTCGCGCGTCGTCTCTTCAGAATTTGTCGTCGTCGTAGCAGCAGCAGCAGTAGCAGTAGTTGTTGAAGCCGCTACATCGGCAACGCTAGTATCAGCGTCACTAGTACTACTACTTCCCCCACTCAAGAGCAACTTTACTTTTTCTGCCGCTATTTCCTCCTTACTTCTCGTATCGACTACAGAAACGTCTTTTTCTTCTTCCTTCGAGGAACCTTTCTTCTTCGACTTTTTACTTTTCGAAGAAGAAGAAGAAGAGGATTTTTTAGACGACGACGAAGCATGATCCTCATCAGCTTTGGATAACAACTTATCCAACTTATCAAACTTGCCCTCGCCGTCGTTTTTAATATACTCTTTAACCGATTCTACAGTCTCTTCTTGACGTCTTTTGTACTTTTGCGCCTTCTTCGACATTTCAGTCATTCCACTCAAGCTCATTTTTGCGGCATCGACGGCTTCTTTTGCCTCATTCAACGCTTGCTGACGATCTTGTAAAGCGAGATCTCTTTCCTTTTGCGCTTGCGTATTCGCCGAATTCAATCTCAACATAGCCTCCTCGGCAGATTTTTGGACTTCCTCAGCCGCTTTGCGAATCTCATCCTTCTCCGCTTGCAACCGCGTCGCTAAAGCCTTTTTGTCTTCGCTCAACTTCGATGTTGACTTTTTCGCAACTTCACCAATTCTTCTTCTCGCAATCGCTTCTCTTTTCGCTTGTTCCAGGTACTCATTCGCTTGTTGCGTTGCTAATGCCGCAGAGCGTCGAGCTTCTAAGATTTTGTCTTTAGCGTGCTCGATTAAGCGCCCTTGAGCTTCTGAAGCTTTCGTAGCGATTTCAATCTTCTTCTGTTCGTACTCTCGGGCCAAATTTTCCTTTTCGATGTCAGCTTTTCTTCGCAAAGAAGTTTCTTCCACTAAAGCTTTTTTGAATTCAGATACTAAAGCGTTCAAGTTCTGCAACTTTTCTTGTTGTTGAGCGGCATTTTCTTCAGAAATAGCCTTCTTAGCCGCAGTCGCTTCTAAGCGTTCAAGATTTTTCTGCGCTTCCTGTCTCCAGTGCATTGCTGTTTCGTGCTCAGATCTCGCCAACTCAGCCGCGTCCCGGTTTTGATTGGAGATGTCGTAAAGTTCCAAAGCGTTTCTGTTCGCCGTATCATGTTCGAGCTTTGCTAAAGCGACGGCGTCTAAATTTTCAGACGTCATTTTGAAGTTATTGCCTACGCCTATGTTCGCATTAGATCCGCCGGCTGCCGCGCTGTTCGCTGCTGCCGCATTATTCAACATTATCTGATTATTCATCGCGGCAATGTTTTGTTGGTACATCTGCTGCGCGGTGAGATTGGGATCGACTACTACGGGTTGTACTGCCGCAGCGGCGGGTTGAACAACAGGAGGAGCACCGGGTGGGTAGTGAGGAGGCGGCGGTGGTGCTGGTGGCGGCGGTGGCGATTGAGCTTCTTCTTTCGTCACAGTTTGTTTTGCACCCCCAAAGAGCGCGGACGAAACTTTTGAATTTTCCTCGTTCCTCTTTTGCAAACCGGCGTCGGAATCTTTCGCTTCAAAATCGTCCTCATCCGCTAAACCAAACGATCCATCTTCTTTCACGACAAGCCTTTGCCCGGGTTTAAACTGCATCTGATGCGCTTCACCGGCCGTGTTCCAAGATTTTGCTTTAGACTTTCCTTCTTTCACATCTTTCAAATTTTGAGCAGCCTTTATGCGCGCGGTGAACGTATCCTCGGGCTCGGGCTCTTTCTTATCGTCGGTCTTTTCGTTGTAATTCTTGGTGTTGATAGATTGCTTCGATGACGAAGGCGATACTGTGTTAGCAGTGGCAGTAGAAACTTTCTTTGATGATGATGATCTGCTCCTTTGTTCTTCTTCTTCTTCTTCTTCTTTTTGCTGTTGTTGTCGTCTCACTGCTGCTTTTGATGATCCACCCGCTGATTCGAGTTCTCCGTCGTAGTCTTCGTAGTCAATATTTTCATTCATCACCGATGATGATGACTTCATCCTCATCTGCTGCTGATTGTTTATATTACTTCTTTTACTCTTTGTGATTTTATTCGACGGTATTGTTTGCTTTCGTTGCTGTTGTTGTTGTCGCTGTGATTCTTCCTGTACCTCTTCATTTTCTTCGCTCGCTTCTTCCAAGAACGCCGCGCCCGGATCTGAGTATCCGAAGGTTTTTCTGAACGAATCCGAAATTCGATCAGTGAATCCACGCGGTCTGTTTCGCGATGATGGTATCGCAGCCGCCGAAGCGCCGCGTTCATTTCTCAAATATTGCTCATCGTTGAATTCGTCTTCGAGTGAACGCTCATTCATATCCTCCTCGCGCAGTTCTTCTTTCTCCTCTTGCTCCTGCTCTTCGAGAAATTCTTCTTCTTCTTCTTCTTCAGAAACAGTTGTTCCGCGCGCTTCATCTAAAATCTCTTGCGTTCGTCTGTCAATATCTGCTTCAGAAGAACCAACTTTAGAAGTAATAGTAGAAGAAGGGGAAACATTGACGTCGTCGTTGTTATAAAATGGCCCGGCGCGACGAGAGCTTCGTCTGTTTGAAAGACTTTGCGCAAAAGAGGAAGAACGCGTGGTCGTTTTAGGCTGTTCTATTTCTTCGAATGGAATTTCTTGTCGTTGTTGTTGTCGCATTCGGCGTTCGTGAAGAGAAGCAACGTTTCGTCTCCGCTCATCTTTGCTATCTCTCTCCTCTTCCATCGCGAGTTCGTCATCGAACGTGCTACGCGCTCCCCACGGATCAGCGTTGTATCCCTTACCTAGTTGAGCATTATCATTATCATTGTAATCATCCGACGACGAAGCGCCGAGTTGTGCCATTTGAACAGGAACTCTTTTCTTCTTTTGATCATCATCACCAAAGATGATCGACAGCCAAGAAGATTGCGTCGGTTGCGCGCCGAGTTGAGCTCTTTGCCTCACGGTTTCCGATTGCGCAGAAGCTGGGATGAATTTTTCTTCAATTTCGTTCAAAGCATTTTCGAGCATTGGCAAAGACGACGATGCGATTTCTTCAATTTTAATAGCTTCGGCTTCGAGTTTCTTTCTTTTTATGGATTTATTACCATCGCCGGCGTTTTCCATCTTTGCCCTACGCGTCAATTCTTTCACTTTTGCGGTGGCGTCCAAATCTGTAGTTTTGTGCCAATAACGAACGCTTTTGATCGAGCTCACGACTTCTTCGTGAGGTAATTTGCTCGAATCATCGCTCGTGGCGTCTAAAATAGCCGAAAGCTTTAACAGTCGAGCTTGAAACATCGTCGCATCATTTTTCACTTGCATTCTCCACGCTTCGCACGTCGTCAGTAAGTCGTCGTCCGATAACTGCAAGTCTATTTTCAGCCGTTCGTTAGAATCGTCCTCTAATAACGAGTCTTCCATGAGATCTGTTGTGAAATCATCGCCATCGAATTCATCATCATCATCGAGTGAAATAGCGTTGTCGTCGTTTGTCTTTATTTTTCCAATCGCAATCGAGCGCTTCATTTTACCGAGCAAAGAATCATCGTCGACGTCTTTCTTGTTATTATTAATGAACCATCCGGAAATTTCTTTATTATTATTATTATTGTTGTTATTATTATCATTGTTATTATTATTTGCAGATTTGCTTTTATGTTTATTATTACTCGTTGATGCAGACGCGTAACCGCCTCTGTTGTTCGTCGTCAAAGTACTGTCCTGTTTTTTTTGTAACAAGAGCTGCCCGATGATCGAATCCGAGCTCGCTGTACAGATCATCGCGAGCGAACCAAATAAAAGACCATAGCCGACAATCTTAGTATAATACGATGATGATTGCTGAGCAAGAAACGATGATTGATGATGATGCCGATTTCCATTGTTATCATCATCTGCGTTCATGAACCCTATATATTTCTTTGTGTTCTTCTCTGGTCCATTATTATTTCTTTCGCCCGCGGTCTCTTCCGATGCTCCATTTGGACCATTTATTTGCGACTGATGAGTACTGCATCTTTGCTTTGAATGATGTTTCTTTATCTTATTATCTTTCAATAACTGTTCGCAAACGAGCTCTTTCTGTTTCCTTTGCTTCGATATCTTATTCGGATCTGCTTCGTCGTATTCTTTCACGTACCCTATCGCGCTCGCTTGTACGGTTTTACTCGAACGATGATTTTCGTGATGTTTGCTCTTCCGTAACAAAGGAAATCGCTCTTGATCAAAAGCGTTCTCCTCTACGCGATTACCTTTCATTGATGATGATGATGATGATCACTCTCACTCTCTACTATTTTCTTATTCAAAAGTCTGCGTTGTTATTGATTAATACTAATAACAACGCGAATAATAAAGTGATTTGTAATAATTTTCTGATGTGTTTCTATTTTTCAATTTGTCGTCTTTTGAAACCCTAAACACCCTCTTCCCCTTCTTAAAGAATTTCTTCTGCACATCATCAGCAGCCGGCAGCACGTTTTTAAACGTCTTAAAAATAATAATAACTATAACAGTAATAATAGTATATACTGTATGAGTAGTAGTAGTACTCTCTATCAATAGTACTCTGTCATGAAATTTGATGATGTGATAGAACAGCGCGCGCGTTTTCTGTATTTCTGTCTGTGTCCATTTGTTCATAATAATAATAGTAATAACAGTTTACTACTCTATAGAGCGAGAGTACTATAGTATACACATCATTAAGTGCCGCCGCTGCCGGTTGAAATAAAATAGTTTGCATAAACACGCGCGATGATGATGGGAAGAAAAAGAGGAGATTACGACGATGGTACTAATAACGAAGAAGAGGAACGGGACAAAAACAACGATTGCGAGAGACTGCGAAGAATAGGAGGTTTCAAAGACAAAGACAAAGACGAAGATCAAGACGATGAGAACTTCCAACACATGTTAAAAAGGATTAAAGAAAAAACTGAACGAGAGTTCGAAAGACTACAGGGGAAACATAGGAGAGAGTTCGAGGACAATCGCAGGATGATTTCGATCGATAAAGAGCGATTGATGAAATTCAAGAAAACGCAGGAGCAGTTATTAATGAGTTTAAGGAAAATGACCGCAGAGAGAGATTTATTTCGAGAAGAGGCGATGGGGAAGAGGTTATCAATAGTTGGAGGATTACTGAACGACGACGATAATAATAATAATAATAATAATAATAATAAGTCGTCGATGTTATCTATACCACCAAAGAAGAAGAAGAAGAAGAATAATGATAACAGAAAGGATTCGTCCGACGACGACGACGACGACAATAATAATAACGATAACAATAATAATAACAACAGAAGTCGCAAATATCAAAAGTTACAAGCCGAGTTGTCGATATATAAAGAAGCTGCGAGGAAGTATCGCAAAGAAAAGGAAGTTTTGAGAATGAAATTAGACAAGTACGAACAAGATAATAATAATAATAATAATAATAAAAAACGAAGGAAAGCGGGTGGAAATTCTTCAAAATACGCAGTCTTCGCCGGCGAAGAGTTCACGACCGTAGAAGAGGAGTACGAACGACAAGAAAAAGAGGACGAAAAAGAAAGAAGAAGAGAGGAGGAGCAGAGGATGACGAAGACGACGACGACGACGACTTTGGCGACGACGGTAAAGAAGAAGGAGTTTGATGAAGATTTTTGGTCGTTGAAAGATACAAAAATTTCAAACAACAACAACAACAACAACAACAACAACCAAGAAAAATTGCAAGAACAAACGACAAAGCCAAAACGACGAATTGACTCTTCTATGTTATTGAAAAAGCCTCAACAACAACAACAACAACAACAACAACAACCATCGACGTTTGTAAAGAAAAGGTCTCAATCTCCAGCGTTATTGAAACCGTCCGGCGGCGGCGGCGTTTCTCAAAAGACAAAAAGTTTATGGGACGAAGCTATGCTAAGGAAAAGCAATAACAATAACAATAACAATAACAATAAAGTTTTCGATGCACAACTGCCGACAACGTTCCAGACGCCAAAAACGAACGAAGCGCAATTGAAATATAGCACTCCGGAAGACGAGGATGTACTCATAATCAAATCCACTCAAGACACGAAAGAAGAAAACAACGATAACAACAACAAAAAAGACAAAGAGGACGAGAAAACGGCGGCGTTGAAGAACAAAAAGCAAGCGCTTCGCGAACAACACCAAAAGCGAACGACGACAACAGCAGCAGCAGCAACAATAGTAAAAACAACACCACTACCTCCAAAGAAACCACCACCACCACCGACAACAACGGATAATAATGATAATGATAACAACAACAAACCATTACGAGAGATCAAATGTCAAGAAGTTGTTCGAGGAAAAGAGGCGAGAAAAGAGCTCGTTGGTTACGCGTGCTCAGAGTGCGAGAGATTTTACGCCGTCGCTGGTCAATTCGATCGAAGAGCGTGCGGACATACTGGAAGTGTCGATAACAATAACGGCGCGTCAAGAAATATCGAAAATTCACGCCATCGAGCAAAGTACGTCCCTCCAAAGGATCCCGTCGGGTACTGGGATTTAGGCGGCTTCACGCAAGATCCGCCGCCGCCGGCGGCGGCTTCAAAGAAGAATACTAATACTAATATGAATCCTTCATCGCAAGAGAATCTTTCGTTTTAATATTATATAGAAAACGACGAAGATGAGGTGATAGATGAGTGTTGGAAAACACCATCAATACATAGACATATATACTGTAGTGGGTAGTAGAGCTGTGCTATTAAAAATTTAACATTTCTCACACACAATTAATTTAAGTATACATCAAAATTATATGATCACACACACTCACACAGAACTAGCGCGCAGCGAGCGAGCGAAGCGAATAAAATTTATTAGAAAATTATTCCACTTTAGCTTTCTCTTGAGGAGGCGCCGCGGGAAACATCGAATACACGTTCAACAACGACAACGCCATGCCTAACGCTCCGACATTTCGTTTCTTCATCGGTATTTTCTCCAACAACGCCAACGCTAATAGCGCTTGCAAAGTATTCGTCGTAATCGCCGTGAACACCGGTTTAGCCACTTTTGCAATGTCTCGTTTTCTATCTTCGTCATCGTCCGCATCCGCGACGTCTCTCACGCACTTTCCTAACTCATTCGCGCTTTGATATAAACCAGCTACTGAGCCAACGAACCATCCGTAATAGGATAACTTTTGACATAATTCGGTTATTTGCTTATTCGTAACTAACCCAGTCGCGCCTAGAAATACGACGTGATCGAACGCCATATACGCGGACATCCCGATTGCTTTTGAATATTCCGCTATTCCTTTCATTTGATCGCTAGCTTTTATTACTTTATTATTCTTATTACTGTTGTCGTTGTCGTTCTTATCATCGTCATCGTCGTCTTCCTCATCTTCACTATTATCATCGAAATCTTTATGCGATGAAAGAATCTTCGGTGGATGTTCGATGATCGGTAATAAGAACTCGATAGGTTTGAATATCCTGAACGGTTTCCTCGCCTGTGCGATAGATTTTTGTACTTGAAACATTTTACTCTCATTATTACCATTAGCGGTGAACATTGCTAAATACTGTAATAAGGCCAAGGTCTTATCTTTACCATCAGAGTTCGATAGTAACTGTTTCATTCTCTTCAGATTCAGGAGTACTGTTTGTTTCTCTGGGAAGAAGTTGATGATCTGATTTTGAAAAATCGTCGATGTTTTCGGTCTTCGTGTTACGACAACTTTCGCTAGCGCCTCTGCGTTAAAGTTCTTTTTTTTCTGCTCCTTCGTCTGTACCACTGTCGAGGACATTATTTATTTATTTATTTTATTATTTACTGCTATTAATTAATTAATTAATTAATTAATTATATGAAAGAGAGCAGTGAGACGTTTTTGTGTTGTTTTTGTGTCTGACAGTCTGATCAACTCTTTTATTTTTAAAAGTTCTTCTGTTCTTGTAGTGGGACAGTGCGTAATACACACAGTACACGTTATCTAGATATTGTTGAACTACTACTACCGCTAGTGCTATAAACTACTATGCCTACTTAC
>Ga0209830_10002739_pt1 | contig 13905 bp, 8 predicted proteins | sample ArcticOcean_MG_C_12_FD_187439 | JGI IMG/M metagenome (GOLD analysis project Ga0209830, IMG submission 187439) | Marine microbial communities from western Arctic Ocean - ArcticOcean_MG_CB8_130 (SPAdes) (version 2) | ecosystem: Environmental > Aquatic > Marine > Oceanic | place: Arctic Ocean...
ATTATTAATAATAATAATAATAATATATATATCATTGCACATATATATAATATGGTATAAATATTTAAGTAGTCTGTTAGAGAGGGAGAGAGAGAGAGAAAGAGGGTGGTTTGTTTTACGACAAACGAAATATAAAAAGACGACGATTTGCGTTAAACGGGTCTTACGAAAACTGATTCATATAAACATGAATCAGTTTTCTTGGCGGCAATCGCACAACACACACACACACACACACACATCATTTTAATCAGTTAGTTGTTCATAATCGATGGATACTTTTTAGTTCTATATAACAATAATTATGATCACGATATCTCGCGTTTCGTTCTTTCGTTGATTCGTTCTTCGTTTACAAAGTACACAGATGACAGACAAGGGAGCCCTCATTAAATCAAAACGACCGACCCTGAACGCGCTCTCGCATAGTAATAATACTAATAACAATAAATGTCGAAAAAGAAACGCAAATCTACCGAAATCTTCTCCAAAAACGACAAAACTGCCAATAAAAATCGAGTACTGCCAATCGCTCGTACGACTGACGACGACGCAGAAGAAGAGGAAGAAGAACCGTTCGTGAAAGATTTTTCCCCAAAAGCGATGGAAGATTCAGAGGATGAAGATTCGGGGGAACAAAAGGAACTTAAAAAGAAGAAGAAGAAGAAGAAGAAGAAGAGTCAAGGCGCGATAACGGACGGCGTGGACAAACGAACGTTCTTTGATTTAAACGCACCGTTCGAGAAAATCAAATTTAAACTCGAGACCTTAAACGCAGTGGACCAGAAATTCGAGGGAACACGGGATCAGAGTTTTGAGAAAGTCATCGAGGATGGATTTAAGAAAATATCGGCGGAAGAATGCGCTCGATGGTTGGTTTTCCCGTACAAAGAAGACCTGTTTCAATCGAAAGTTTTCGAGAAGAAATGCTTCGCGAGATGTGGAGCGAAGTGTACCAAGAACGGCTTCGGCGATTTGTTGCGCGCGAGCGATATCGCGGTTTGGTTGAAAGAGAAGAGGTTGACGTACGGCACGAACGTGGACGTGACGAGTTATAAAGGTGGAGTGAGATCGACGCATAACTCGAACGATGGGTTCAGTGACGTTTCGAAAGTAGCTGATTATGCGACCGTGATGAAGAGGTTTCAGGAGGATAAGTGTTCAGTGAGAGTATTGCATCCGCAGAGATGGTCGGATAAGTTATGGACTTTGTTATCGAATTTAGAGAACTTTTGGCAATCGCCGACGGGTTGTAACGCGTATTGGACGCCTCCGAATTCGCAAGGATTTGCACCGCATTGGGATGATATCGATGCGTTTGTTTTGCAATTGGAAGGAACGAAAAGGTGGAGATTATACCCATCGCGCGATGAGAGCGAGAAGTTTCCAAGATTTTCCAGTCAAGAGTTCTCGGCCGAGGAAAGGAAAATGCTTGAATCGTTAGAGTACGAGGAGGTTATTTTAAACCCTGGGGATTTACTTTATATGCCGAGAGGGACTATACACGAAGCGTTTTGTGTAGAAAATTCGGTACAAGCGAGCCTACATTTAACGATTTCAGTGAACCAAAAGAATACGTTTGCGGATATATTAGAACACGCGTTTTCGGACGGCGTAGCGGACGCCGTGAATACAAACGTCGAATTGCGTAGGTGCCCACCGAGAGATTTCTTGCGATCATTAAGTCGTCCAGATTCAGCAAACTTTGAGAATTCGAAGAACCTTCTAGAGAGATGTTGCAACGTCGTCGTCGATAACATGATGAAAAATAACGTCTTTTCCGGCTCTGTCGAGAAACTGCTTGGAAACCTCATGCGAGAACGCGTTCGGCCACCGAAAGCGCATACGAGACTCTCTTTGCATGGTAAATCTTCTTCGTCCAAGCTTGCTTTATCTTCAAGAATAGGTTTGGTCCAGAAAGACTGCGCTTCTTTAGAGGACTGCGACGACGGCTTTATTCGTTTAAGGACGTACATAAACAACGACAGGAAATTGCACATGGAAGGCGCATCATCTAATATCTTAGACGAAGATGCGTATCGCGAGGCCTCGTCCTGCATGAGAATCGATCCAGAAATTGAAGCCGATGATTTAGATGCACTAGCGACAGTATTATACGCAAAATACGAAGATGGCGTTGAAGTGAAAAACTTCCCGTTTGATTCCGACGAAGAGAAAGTTACCTTCGCTAGGAAACTTATTGAAACAAACGTCTTTTGCATATTGAACTAGTGTGCTCTCTCTCTCTCCGTAGTATGTCGTATATAATATAGCGATAGATAAGGTATAGGTATAGATATAGATGTAGACTGGTAGATAGAAAGTATATTTAATTAATAATAATACAACTCACTTTTGTAACACAAGCGATTAAAAAGCAATACAACAACGCAAACGACACACAACAACAATCAATCTTTTTTCTTTTTCTTTAAGCTAATTTCTTCTGCATCGAATCGTAAAGAATTACAAACGCAACCCAACCCCAATATAACATCGATAAGGAAAGAAAAACCTCCAACGGTACTTGTTTATGACCGTACATAAACATAGTCACCAACACCCCCCAGCTCCCAACCGCGCTTCCACCGAACGCTCCTAACGTCCAACACCAATCGCGAATATGCCACGCGCGTGCTAACATTAAAGAATTCCCGCAACCTCCTAAAACGACCGCAATTAATGACAACGATGAAATATTCGTTGGATTTGCAGTTGAAGTTGAAATTTGCGCGATAGGTAAGAGCGAAAACAGAAGCGTCGCGGTCCATCCCATTAACGTTTGCCATTTCAAGTTCATGAACTGGTCGAGAAACGATGGCGTATCGAATTTGAAGTGATCTTTCGCGCACCTTAACAAAATCATACAAAACGCAGCAAACGCGAATAGTTGCGAAACGTCCTCAGAAGTCTTGAATAAAGCTTGCGTTAAAATATACGGCACGGAAGTATATCCAATAACGCCTAAAAATCTCTCGTACAAATTGCATAAGATTTCTCTCGTTCTAGCGTCTTTGAACATCTCCTTCTTAAAATATGCCGATACGACTCCAAACAAAGCAACGCTCGTGCACGCTAAATACGCCTGAAAACTTAAATCCCCGCAATTCCCAGTAAAATATAACTGACTTAACAAAAACGACGTATTCACGACGCCGATCGCTTGTATATTCCTCCCAGCCGGTTCCTCGATTGCGCTAAAATAGGACAACAACAACAAGTTCCCGAGCGCCCCGCACGCGTACCCTTCGTACGAAATCCCAGCTAACAACGACCCGTTCCCGTTCATTATATTCTGTGAGTTTAAAATTATCTGCGGTAACGTCACGGCTAACAACGGTAAAGTCGCGAGTTCGGCGAACTTTTGCGTCCTCTGCGACCATTTCTCCCCACTCGTACGAATGCTCGTTTCAACTACCGAAGTAATAGACTCGTTATTATTATCATTATTATTATTATTATTATTATTAGAAGAAGAAGAAGAAGAAGAAGAAGAGCTTTTACAAAGCACTTCCCTCCTCGCTCCTTCATCGCTACCAACACGGAATATCTCTCGCACGTCTACGCAGTGCTCTACTACGCCAACGCTAACGCGCTCGCTCGCGCTCATGACGCGAAGCCTAACCCCGCTCTCGCGATCAAAACTATCGCGCACCACTCTCGCACTCTTCTCCCACTCGCAAAGTTTCTCCCTATTCCTCCTCTTCTTCGCGATCGATGTCGTCAAAGTCAACGCTCGAGCGGTTCTTCGTTCAGTAAAATATCTACGGCCAATCATCAGTAGTGCCTTAATCTGCCTCTGAATCTGAATTACTTAGTACGCACTGTTAAGATCGATATCTTTCAGAAGACAAACAGGGCGCGAGAATCGATCGCTTCTTCTTCTTCTTCTTCTTCTCGAGTGCGAGTTCTCGAGAGCGACTTCTTATTTATGAAACTTCTTTGAAACTCTCGTTTCTTCCTTTATCTGTCTCTTGTATCTGTATCTGAATTACTAGATTACTTAGTACGCACTGTTAAGATCGATATCTTCGAGAAGACACACGAAGAGCGCACGAGGGCGCGAGAGAAATCGAACGCTTCTGCTTTCTTCTTCTTCTTCTTCTTCTTCTTCTTCTCGAGTGCGAGTTCTCGAGAGCGACTTCTTATTTATGAATACATGAAACCTCTGCTCGTTATTTTGCTCATGTTGATGGATATCTTTTTTCGCTCAGCCTCAGCATTTGTTTTATATCCAAAACAAAAACAATATCGAACCTGCGAGTTTACAGACAGCGGCAATAAACGAACTCTCTCTCTCTCTCTCTCTTCTTTTCTTTTGATCGTTTCAAGAACTCGAACACGGAGAGACTACTATTCACTCGAAATGGGAAGTCATGTTTACCGAGCGAGCGCTTCGTTACAACGTTGTTCGAGCACGAATTCGTTTCGTGCGTTGGGTCGAGCGGTGAAGAGGATTTCTTGTTTACGAGAAGAGCGAGTGTCTTCGTTGACTTCATCGGGTTCTTCTTGGTCCACTGCTGCCTCTTCTTCTTCTTCTTCTTCTTCTTCTTCTTTTGATTCGATCGAGGTACGGGATCGAACGAAAGATGATGATGTTTATGATGATGTTTATGATGGGGGTGATTTGGACGAATTACCGAAGGAAATCGGGACGTGCGAGAAAGAAGAGCTCGAGCAATGGTTAACGAAAACGATGGAATTAGGGAAACAAAAACTGTCTCTGGAGTTCTTTAAGGAGGAAGGACGCGGTTTAGTCGCGTTAGAGAAGATAAGTAAGGGCGAGAAGGTATTAGAGATACCGGATAGGGCTATAATCACGGTCGACGTCTGTTTGAGAGAGAGCGCGTTAGAGAAGAGGAAATTGAGCGAGTTACAGGAGTGGTCGATTTTGGCGTGCTTTTTGGCCGAGACGGCGAATAGTTTACGATTTAAAGACGACGATAGTGGTTCGTCGTATAGGTTTAAGACGTACGTGAAGGCGTTGCCGAGGAGTACGGGGAGCGTGTTGGAGTGGCCCGAGAGCGAAGTGAGAGCGTTGTTAGCCGGCTCGCCTTCGTTGTTTTCGGCGTTAGAGAGGAGAGCGAGCGTGCAGGCGGCAATTTTGGAGATTAGAGAGAATTTTCCAGAGTTGAACGAAAAGACTTTAAAATGGGCGTTTGATATTTTGTTCTCGAGGTTGATTCGATTGGAATCGCTCGGTGGGAACTTGGCGTTAGTGCCATGGGCGGATATGTTGAATCATCAACCCGGCTGCGACGCGTTTATTGATTTAGATCGAAGCACTAGGAAAGTTTGTTTAACGACCGATAGAAGTTATAATCCAGGCGAACAAGTATGGGCGAGCTATGGGCAAAGACCGTCATCAGAACTTTTGATTTCGTATGGATTTGCACCAGCAGTAGGAGATAACCCGGACGATGAATATGCGTTGAACTTGCAAATCGATGAGAACGACCCGTTTGCGAGCGCGAAAGTGAACGCATTGGCATCGCAAAACATTCAAGCATTAGAAACGTTTCCTTTACGATTGAACGGGTACCCGAGGCAGTTACTGCAATACGCTTCGTTTGCTATGTGTACGCCTGAAGATCCATCGAAAGTTGATGAGTTATGTAGAGCCGCGTTTGTTGACATAACTGCACCAAAATCTTTACGAAACGGCGTCGATTTAGCCAGAGGCTTACTCGCGTCGAAGAATATTGGTAAATCGAGAGGTAAAAGAGGGGCTGTTTTAGGTGGCGTACAAGGTGAAATCGCAGTTCGCGAAATGCTCGCCGATGTTACGCGAGATGCGTTGGATAGATATCCAAACACGGTAGATAAAGATAAAGGGTTAGCTCTCGGTCGTTTGCCGCAAATGCCCGAAGCTTCGATGTGGATCGGTAACGCTTCTACGGCTATAAAGAGCTCTTTGCGTTCGGTATGCGCCGCTAGAGTGAGAGTATCAGAACGGAGGATTTTAGCAAAGACGGATTCAGAGGTTCGTTTACAACTAAGGCGCTTGAAAAGCGAGCAAATGTCCGCACGAGAAAAATAAGACAACGATGTATTTAAAAAGACAATAAATAAGCTACTAATACACAAACGATATATGCAGACTTGTGCGCGATCATCATTTATTTTTTATTTGCTACGAATAATCAACTTATACTTATTAATAATTGCTAGATTTTTTACTACGACGCGAGAAACTCTCTCTTTCTCTTAACAGCCGCGCTTTTACTTATTGATCTGCGCTTGGATATTCAAACGACACTTCCTTCCCGGTTAATTTCTTATACACACCCGCAAACGTTTCCAACTTGTACTCCGTGCTCGCCTTGTCCTTCGGGTCCAAATAAACCTTGAGCAACTTAGATCCATCCAATCTGTATCGTTGTCTCTTTCCAACGATCTCCGTCGGGTAGCACAAATCTTCGAGCAAACTCGTGTGCACGGCTGTCAAAGTTCTCGAACGTGGTCTGGCTCTCGCAAAGTTAGCCTTTGGTACCGGCTTAATGCGTCTGTTTCCAACAAATACGACATCTTTGTTTGAAAACTTCTTCTCCAACTCTCTCACCAATCTTTGTTGGATCTTGTGAAACGTCTTCAAGTACCTGTACGGCACGTGGATGACGACGGCGGTGCGGTTTGATGGCAACGCGACTTCGCTCGCGCCGCAGATGAAGAGGTTCTCGAGGTCAGCCTTCAATTCCGTGTTTGTGTTTTCTAAATCTTGGATAGCCTGTTTATTTCGTAATAACGTTATTATTAATGATAATTAGAGATTCGCGTTTAGTCGTCGTTCGTTCGAGCGAAGCAAAGGAAGAAGCCCTCTCTCTCTGTTCATGGGCAGATGGTCACGAAATGAAAATTGAACGAAAACGAGCGCGCGAGAGCGGGAGACCGTACATGCGAACATCGCTCGCGCATAAACAAACCATAATTCCATTCTACGATCAACCTCTCGAACACGAATTCGCTCTTTTCGATCAAACGTAACTCCTTCGCGCTTCCAAAAGCGCGACCACGTTAACGAATCAAATCTAAGAATACGCGCTAAAAAATAGGGCCGAAATCATCATAATCTTCATCATCAACATCAGCGGGAAAGATATGCGCGCGAATTTAAATGAACTAATCGCGTGATTGTTTTTCGTACCTTGGCAACCGTTGTTTCGAACGGCGTTGGCTTTACGCCCGCTTCTTTTACAATCTTACTCTTAGTCGACATAGTGAATACGTGTAATTTCTGCAGCAATTTCGACCCTCTAGTGCATTCGTGAGAAGAGCACCAAAGGGCCAGAGGGCAAAAATGTGTTCAGCGTAATAAGCGAAAAACGAGATAAGCGTACGTAAAGATGAGAGAGAGAGAGAAAATGGATAAAAAAGAATCAAGCGTTTACTAAAGGTCTATACTTCAACGGCTTTGGGGCTTCACCGCCCATTCTAAGGATTCTGTACGCTTCGTATTCGTCGTAACTACCTTCGTAGAACGTGAGTTGCGAATCGCCTTCGAAGGCGATGATGTGCGTCGCGATTTTGTTCAAGAACCAACGGTCGTGGCTAATAACGAACGCGCAGCCGTTCCAAGATAATAAAGCTTCCTCTAGAGCGCGTAAAGTGGCGACGTCTAAGTCGTTCGTCGGTTCGTCTAGGAGTAAGCAGTTACCGCCAGAGGTTAGAACTCGGGCGAGTTGGAGGCGGTTACGTTCGCCGCCGGATAAATCGCCGACTTTCTTTTGTTGATCCGCGGATTTAAAGTTATACCAAGAACAGTACGCGCGCGCGTTTACGGATCGACCGCCTAAGTTGACTTCCTCGGCGCCGCCGGAAAGTTCTTCGAAGACGGTTTTGTTCCCATCTAACGAATCTCTGCTTTGATCGACGTACATCAATTTCACTGTTTCGCCAACTGTACAAGACCCTCCGTCCGGTTTGTCTTCGCCTACAATCATGCGAAATAGAGTCGTTTTGCCGGCGCCGTTACCGCCGACGATGCCGACGATTGAGCCTGGCGGAATTGTCGCCGTGAAGTTATCGATTAACAAACCTCTGGAATCATAACCTTTTGATAGTTTATCGCACGTTAACACGACGTCGCCTAGTCTCGGAGCTGTTGGAATCGTAATAGAATCCATACCTTCGCGTTTAGTATATTCAGCAGACGCCGTACATAATTCTTCGTATTGACGTAATCGAGCTTTTCCTTTCTTTTGTTGTCCTTTCGCGTTTTTGCGAACCCATTCGAGTTCTTGTTTCAAAGCCCTATCCATGGATGATACTTTCTTATCTTCCATGTCTAACCTCGTCGCTTTCGATTCTAACCATTTGGTATAATTGCCTTCGAATGGAATGCCTTCTCCTCTGTCGAGTTCTAAGATCCACCCGGCGACGTTATCGAGAAAGTATCGGTCGTGCGTCACTGCAACAACTGTTCCTCTGAATTGTGCCAAGAACTGTTCCAACCAAGCGACTGATTGCGCGTCCAAATGGTTCGTCGGTTCGTCGAGTAACAAAATATCCGGATCCGCGAGTAATAATCGACAAATCGCAACTCTCCTGCGTTCACCGCCGGATAAGTTCTTGATAAGAGCATTCCTTGGAGGGCACCTCAAAGCATCCATGGCTCTTTCAACCGTTCTATCAATCTCCCACGCGTTCGATGCGTCCAACTTATCTTGCAATTGCGTCATTCGTTTCATTAATTTATCCATGTTCGCATCAGGGGCGCCCATATCCACCGAAATCTGCTCAAACTCTTCAATCTCTTTCTTAATCTGTGCCACTCCAGCATCGACGTTTTCGCCGACCGTTTCCCCGGCATCTAATTCAGGTTCTTGCGATAAATACCCAATCTTTATGCCTTCGTCTAAATATATATCTCCATCGAACGCCTTATCTTTACCGGCTAAGATCTTCATCAAAGTCGACTTCCCTGACCCGTTCGCGCCTAAAATCCCGATCTTCGCCCCTAAATACATCCCCAAGTTTATGTTCTTTATTAACTCCTTCCCTTGCGGGGTCACTTTTCTGACCTTCGAGAGACTTAAGATGATCTTCCTCGTCTCGGTTTGATACGCGCTGCCTTCCGAGACCTGTTTACTGCCCCCGGATTTCATTCTTTGGTTCTGTTGCGCGGCGCTACCATTACTCGAAGACGAACTGTTGCCACTGGAAGGAGTGGGAGTATTCGTCGTCGTCGTCGTCGTCGTAGGGGCGCCGCCTTTCCTTTGCGATTTCTTCCCGTTCATAATCACGAAACGTCTCCTACTTCTCGTTCTCTCAGTGGTCCCACTTCTTTGGATCGAAAACGGAGTCTGCGCATTCGTCGCACGAGTAGAACTCCTTAACACGACGTTCATCGTCGTCATCAACGTATATATATATATATATCTAATTATTCAATGTACTACTACTACTACTGTATGTATGTACGATATAAATAGCACTATCTAAAATCAATTTATATCTCTATATAGTAGTAAACAAATGTTAGGTATACACGTCTACTCGTATATCTATACACTACTACTCACTACTAGTACGTACGTATGTATGATATAAATATCCCTATCGCGAATGAAATAAATAAGAGCTCGACTGCGACCGCTTTATGCCGCTATCTCTCACGTCAACACTCCTTACCCGTCCTTTTACGATCCGCGTGGTAAACCCAGTGTAGGATAAATAATAAGTGAAGTGATTGAAAATGGCAATTTCTTTTAGAGGGTGTCACACCCTAAACAGTACATCGCGCGCAGAAGATAACGCGAGCTCTGCCACTCGTCTGCTAGTGTTCTTCCTCTGTCACGCATCTGCAACACAGAGAGAGAGATTAAGATTAAGAGAAGTTCCGACTACCGCTCCTGCTCCTACTGCTCCTGCTTTTGCGTGCTCGTCAATAAAAAGAGATTGATGATGTTGCTCTTTTTTAGCCGCTTGAATCGTTCCAAAGTTTCCAAAACATGGACGCGAGTATTAGTGCGACGACGACGACGAAGAAGAAGAAGAAGAATCTGGCAATGTCGTTGCAGACGAGACAGAGAACGTACGAGAGACGAGTGAGTTTCGATGATCGCGATCGATCTGTGCAGAACGAGCGCGAACATCTTTCGCCTCAAAGTCGTGAGTTACCGTTACAGACGATGAACGAGAACGATACTGATGGTAACGATGAAGACGATAATAATAATGAGAAGAAGAAGAAAGGAGCGTCGCGATGGATGGAGGCGACGACGACGGCCGTGAAGAAGAACAGGGAGAAGAAAATAGAGAAGAAAATAGAGAAACAAATGAACAAACGAAGCTTTCGAGGGTTCTTCCTCGGTCTATCGTTTGCGATGATTGGTTCGTATTTACGACTGATGATAGTGCCGGACGCGGTGAGGGACCACGTGACGGAGAAGTACATACCTTCGTGGTTCAATGAGTCCTTTTTGTCCATGTTACCGGCGTTAAATCCTGATTTTATTGACGCTTATAATACGTTCGGATCGACGTATTATAACGGAACGGAACATTTGATCGTAGCGAGGCAAGTGAGAGAGGAGTACGAAGCGAAGCCGAATCATCCAGTCGTCATCGTTCCAGGATTCGTGAATACTGGGTTAGAGTTATGGAAGAGTAAGCCATGCATTGCAAAACGAACGAGTTTTCGTCAACGCATGTGGGGCACGCCGGCGATGATGAAAGCTTTTTTTCATAACCGAACTTGTTGGTTCGAACACATGGGATTAGACGCGAGAACTGGAGAAGATCCGGATGGGATTACGTTGAGGCCGGTTTCAGGAATCGACGCCGTGGATTGGTTCATGCCAGGATATTTCGTATGGGGAAGAATGATCGAAGCTTTAGGAGAAATCGGCTATACTGGGTCGAACCTTCACGTGGCTTCGTACGATTGGCGATTGAGTCCTGAAAGATTAGAAATTAGAGACGGTTATTTTACGAAATTGAAAAAATCAATAGAAGGTTTGAAAGAAACTGAAAACGAGAAAATTGCATTATTAGCGCATTCATACGGCGATACGCTTTCGAGATATTTCTTGGAATGGGTCGAATCGCCCAAAGGAGGTAAGGGCGGTTCCAATTGGGTGAGCGAACATATCGCGAATTACGTGAACATCGCCGGTCCAACTTTGGGAATGCCCAAGGCTGTTTCGACGTTGATTTCTGGCGAAATGCGCGATACCGCGATATTGAACGAACTCGAGATGACGATCGGGCCACTCATATCGACGTTTGTTGAAAAGTTAATCGGTAATTTAGAGGAAGTAACGCTCGTGTTTCGCTCGTGGAGTTCGCTATGGTCCATGCTTCCAATTGGAGGTGATTTCATATGGGGCGGTCTTTCCGAAACTTCTACCAAAGGAGCGGGAGATGTAGTCAAAGATGAGATTTTATCGGCCGACGTCGCTGATGCAAACTTTTTGACCATTCGCGAATTCCCGACATCGAAAACAAAAAAGAAGAAAAACAAAAAAAAGGATGCGATGCTCACCGGTTTGACTATGAAGAATTCGTTGCATTTTTTATACGATTTAGCGAAACAAACGACACCGAACAACGTCAAAATGGCCATGGAAAAACGTAAAAAAGATAAATGGTTCGGACACCCGTTACATTCTAAGCTTCCAAACGCTCCAAAAATGAAAATATTTTGCTTCTACGGCGTAGGAAAATCCACGGAACGTAGCTATAAGTACACGAAACAAAATCATGGCTTGGAAAAACAAAGCAGTAACGAGCAACAACAACAACAACTTCAACAACAAAGGACGACGTCGACGTCGTTAACCGCGAACAATTCCATTCAAGCGAAACAATACAAACTCGACGTCGAACTCGATTCGACCGAAAAATGGCAAAAGGGCACGATATCCGTCGACGGCGACGGCTCGATCCCGCTCGTTTCCTTAGGCTACCCTTGTTTATCTACATGGAGAACGAAACAGAAAAATCCAAGCTCGATTCCGATTAAAATCCGCGAATACACGCATACGCCAAGATCCGTTCTAGAAGGCGGCTTTCAAGGCACGTCCGAGGGAGAGCATGTTAACATAATGGGCAACGTCGATATGATTAAAGACGTTCTACGCGTCTGCACCGGTACCGTCGACGACGCAACGTTCAAAGAACAAATCGTGAGCGATATTAAATCAATCGCGCGTAAAATAGATTCGAAGAAGAACGGTTTCCCTTCATGGTCATCTGCATAGAAATATAGAACTAGCGCGTTTTAATTTCCTTGGTCTATTTTTATCTCTATCGTTCTCATGCGAGACTGCTGAGCGTTCCGGTCGCCTCGCGATTTTAGGTATAACCGGCTCGTTGTCGTTCGCTTGCTCTAAGTGAGATCATTTGCTTCATTGGCAGAAGTTTCCAGAAATTCCTTCCTCGAGAAACGAATAAAATAAGAATATCAACTATGCCCGAATCGATGGAGGAGTTCAAAAAAATGAAAGTGCAGGTTCGCAATACCTATTTCAGCGTCTCTCTCTTTAGTCTCTTTAGTCTCGTCTCGTTTTCGATATCGTTCACGAAACGTTCAAAGTGATTTTCCAAATTGGAAGAATTCGAATTCGCTCTTTGTTCAAATCGAATTTCGAGTTTGATCGATTGGTTAACTTGACTACCGATTAAAATGCTCACTCTTTCACTCGCTCGTACTCACTCGTACTCTCACTCGTACTCTTTAAAACGTTGTCATGAATTAATAAAGGAACTGCGCGATGCTTTAGATGCGAAAGGGATCGATTCGACCGGTTTGAAGGCTGTTCTGTTGGCCAGACTCGAGGAAGCGATCGGCGGCGAAGGGAACGAAGGAGCGCAGGCGACGGCCGTCGACGAAGATAAAGAAGAAGAGAGAGACGATGACGTGATTCCAGAACCTGTATCGGAACCAAAAACGACGACGACGACGGATGCTCCTGTTAGTACTGCCTGCGCCGCCGCGACTCAGGAGAAAGAAACGGCGCAACGAGAACAAGAACAACGACCGAAGACGAAAGATGAAGGAAAGCAAGCGCCTAACGCCGCGAAAGAAGAAGGCGAATTAACGAAAGAACAACGCGAAGAACTGAAGAAGAAAAAACGCGAGGAATTCCAAAAGAAACAAAAAGAAGAGTTCGAGCGGCGCGAAGAAAAACGTAAACAAAAGAAAGCCGAAGAGTCCAACGCGTTCATCGAATTACTCCAAGAACGCATGCAAAGGGCAAAACAGTTCAACGGGCCGTTTATTTTATCGGACGGTGAGAAACATCGCGTTCGCGAGTGCGGTGAAGCCGCACGATTCGGTGTCTCAGAGTCCGCCCCAATCGCCGCGGCTACTACTATCGCGGCTTCCATCGAAGACAAGAAGCGAATGGAAGAGAAGAAGCGCTCGAGGGCCGAGCGCTTCGGCGACGCGTTGAAACCGTTGCATCCGGCCAAGAAACAAAACGCTGCCGGCAACGACGAACGCACGAAAAATTTAACCAATTACAATATTTAATTTAATTCAAGTTTCTAATGTTCCTCGCTCGTTCGCTCTCTCGTTATTATATTCATATCGTTGAAATTGTCACGTTGTCATTGTTACTAACTTATTGAGACCAAGAACGAATATCTTTTTATTAATAAATAAGGTCAAAGAAGATGTCAATGAACGAAGAAAAACGAGGAAAAGAATTACGCGAAAAGTGCAACGCAATCGCTCGATCGATCGAACGCGAACGTTCTATCTTCGCGAGTACTTCTAAAGCGCGCTTTTTTGACGACGAAGAAAAAGGAATTCGTGCCGCGTCGTTAGCGAAAGCGCGAGAGCTTTGTGACGAAGAAGCGGAAGAAACGCGCGAGAGAATAAAGAAAGCGTCGGAAGTAGTCGAACACGAAGCGACGAAGATCGGGCTTTTGTTCGGCATAGGGGAAGATTTGAGAGAA
>Ga0209830_10002743_pt1 | contig 13882 bp, 10 predicted proteins | sample ArcticOcean_MG_C_12_FD_187439 | JGI IMG/M metagenome (GOLD analysis project Ga0209830, IMG submission 187439) | Marine microbial communities from western Arctic Ocean - ArcticOcean_MG_CB8_130 (SPAdes) (version 2) | ecosystem: Environmental > Aquatic > Marine > Oceanic | place: Arctic Ocean...
CTCTGGGAGTCACTCAGCCGACGCTCTCGAAGTGGAGGCGCGAGTCTGACAACTGTCCGCAAACTAAGGATCTCGAAGCATGGAAACTCTGGTCTGCTAATCGTGCAATGGCTCAAGGACGGGGAGGGGCTTCGCTTGGCTGCTCCTTGATGGTGTGTATATATCAAGTGCCTTTTAAAAAATTATTTCAGCACTAACTTAAGCTCGTTGATACGCTCTATTAATTTGTAGCAGTAAGAGTAGCTGTAGCGTAATCCTGCCCCTGAACCACCTCCGTGGTATTCCTCTTTTGCCGCAGCCTCAGCATAGGCTTCCCAGGTCTTTTGAGTGCCTTTAATTAGCTTTATAAGCGTCTCCAGTTCTCCTTCAAAGCGCTCTTCATTTAGCCCTTTGTAGCTACGTTTAGCGTCCTCTAGCTTAAGCTTCAGGAAATGCTCCATACGGGCCTCTAGTAGGCCTGTAAGCTCCTTTGCATTGCCCATCATCTCATAGGTATTTGCACCTTGATTGGAGTACTCCACGGGGTCGTAACGCTCTGGCTCCTGGGGTGTTGCGGGCAAGCTAATCTGTAGGAAAATCAGGATACCAAGAAATGATACTATAGACTTAATTTTCACGGCTAAAAATAAAATTTAATTTTCTGGCTGTATATGAGCTAACGCATTGATTAGCCACAGCAATGAGCTACTCGATGGTAATCTTAGCCGGGCCTGAAGCACTCGGACGAAAGCGTTCGTCGCCTGATTCGATCACCAGGCGTTCTCCCCTAGTAAACATAATTTCTACAGGACCATTTTTATCGAGGGTTAAAGGACTGTCGACTTCGATTGCGCCACGATAGATGCGCTCTCCATCGTTCTTTTGCTTCACAGTAACATACACGCTACCACCTTTGGCGAATAAAGTGATACAGTTCGAATCCGCAACTGTAGGCGCTGAATCGACTGGCTCCTCATTACTAAAATCCGGTGTGACCGCATTTTCTTCGTCCTCAGAGCCCTCTTTCGTTGCCCTCAGTGCCTCAACATACTCGTGCGCGTCTGAATCTCCAAGGTAACAAGCTTGCATTAGGAAACGAATACCAAACGCCTCGTAGTCATGCTCGAGTTCAACGCTGTCACTACTCTTATCAAAAAATATGTTAAATAATGAGTAATAAGCACTGGGATAATCACGTAATGCAGAGATCCAAATAAATTCCTCTCCGCTCTTTTTCTGTTTTTCTGTCGAGTCTGGATCAGAAGACAAGAGACGCCCGAGTTTATATTGTGCAGCAGCATTACCCTTAGAGGCAGCAGAGCGCCAATATTTAACGGCCTCTTCTTCATTAGCTGGAACACCCTCAGCACCTGCGTACAAGTATTTAGCCAGCGCTTGTTCGGAATAAGTGTGCCCCATGTCAGCAGCTTTTCGATACAACTCGACTGCCTTTATAATATTTTTTTCTACGTGGTTTCCTTGTTCATGGTATACAGCCATGTTAAATATTGATGGCACGTATCCTTTTTCTGCTGCTTTTGAGTAATACTCATAAGCTTTTGCATAATCGATTAATCTTTCACGGCTTTCATCATCAAGAACTTGATCAGTCATGCCAGACATACCCTCGCTTCTACCACCCATATACTGGGTTCCCGATTCGTACATGTAGCCCAAATTATGCAAGTGAAGTGCATCATCAGTAAATGTTAGTTCAACACCCTCAGAAAAATCCTTCTGAATGAGAATGTTACCATCTGAGCCATAGTGGGCAGTATGTTGATCACTTTTAATGCTATCATTAAAATGGAACAGAACCCCTAGGAAATTAGGCCCCACTGGCTTTAAAAGCAACTCCCCCGGTCCGTAGAGCAAAGTCCCGTCCTCCTGAATTTTTAGCTGCTTACTCGGAGTATCTGGATGGGCATAAACGAGCTCAAGTAAGGAACCGTCAATTTCCCAATACCCCATATCACCCTCATCAAAGGTCTCAACGGTAACAAAATCAGTGAAATTGAAATGTTTGAATATGTATGGGCTTAACTCAATGGATACAGTCAGATCGTCATTACTCCCAACGTAGTGGCCGACAAGGTCCTCACGATCGAAAGAAGGCGCCTCTTTGCTCCCTTCCCCAAATACTAGACTCGATAAGAAGAATGAGAATAGACAGAATATGAGGTAATTACGCGATATCATAGGGTAATGTTACTAATGAGTTAAAAGAGTTATTTAGCCATAAAAATCATGAGCCCATTGTATTTTATCGGGTAATAGGTTTGTATGTATTCATATAGTTAACAGGCCTGAAATTTAGTAATACTTTACTCTATAGAATAAATCACTTAAAGATTTCTCTATATTTATGCAGGCTTTACCACATATTAGTAAAATTTTACCCGTTAAGTTTCTTTATGTAAATTCTGGCGGAGCCTTTGGACAGGCAGATGGCATAGAACTTAGGGGCACATTTTTCCATGAGTTCGAAGGCCTCCCAGATGCCGTTCAAAGGACTCGTCGCTTACAAGAGGAACCAAGTATTGAGCAGTGGACTGAGTTCCGGGAATTCCTTGATTCCTACAAAGTTTGGGATTGGAAAGATAGTTCTAAAGAAGAAATTATAAATGATGGCGGCTGGTGGTCCTTCGAGATAGAATATCAGGATGGTAAAGCTATTAATTTATTTCGTTATGGTTACTCATCGCTAGAATGGAGTCTTTTAGAAGCCGCCTTCGAATGGCTATCTAATAGGGAAGCCTACTATGGGGATGAGTGGGATTGGGATGAAGAAGGCGTGAGCGACTAATTAACAATAACATAACATGGACCTAGATATAAAAAAATCATTAAGAAATCTTGGCTATAGTAAGCTTCAGAAGTCTTTAGCTGAGCCTGAATTCTTTGACTCTTTGGCAAAAGTTTTAGGTAAGGGGCTCACTAAGGCCGAGTTCGTCGATATTTTTTTAGACTATAAATTGTATGATTTATTAAATGATAAAGATCTTAGGCAGGCATTATTAACTAATAACCTTGAGATGGTTGATCACCTCTTAGTCGGAACAAAACTTGAAGGTTCCTCCGATGACAGCGCTAAGATTGATCTTATTTTAGATACAAAATGGGGCCATAATAAGATATCAAAAAATTGGCTTCGGGTTTACGATCTACCCGAAGAGTATCTTCCAAAAACTTCACAAAAAGAGCCAAGCAAATATACAATTTCTGCTAAAAGATCTCTGTATCCTTACCAGAAGAATTTAAAAAATAGTATAGTTAATACTTTGCTTGGTGAAGATGACAGGCTGTTGATCCACATGCCAACTGGCGCTGGTAAAACGAGAACGACGATTGAGGCGCTAGTGGATTATTGGAGAGTAAAGGGTGAATCCGGTAATTACCTCATCTGGCTAGCGGATTCCGAGGAATTATGCGGTCAGGCGGAGGAGACATTTAAGGAGCTCTGGGAATTAAAAGGAGATAGTGACTTACAACTTTATAAGCTCTGGGGAAGTAACAATATGTCAGAATTAAGCTCTGAGGGTGGAGTCATCATAGCTAGTCTGCAAAAATTGTATAACTTGATGAAGTCGTCTAAAAATGAGTCATCTAAGCTGCTGAACCATATTGGCGGTAGATCGCAAATTGTCATCGTAGACGAGGCACACAAGTCTATGGCAGATACTTATGCCATGGCCATTGAGCGTGTGTGTGTAGTTAATGAAACAAAACTTTTAGGATTAACTGCGACTCCAGGAAGAACTTCAATTGATGAAATTGAAGGGCTTGTTAACTTTTATGATAACAACAAAATTACCCTAAGTGATGAAAATGGTTCTGAAATAGGTAACCCAATCGAATATCTTCAGGACAATGATTATCTTTCACAGTTTGAAAGAATTATAGTTAGATCTAATTCTGAATTAGATATTACAGCATCCGAAGAAAAAAAGATTTCCGAACTTCTACAAATTCCTGCAAATCTATTAAAAAAGATTTCAGCAGATGAAAAGAGGAATATTCTCATCATTGATGAGATTATGAAGCTTGCCGATGAGGGGCTTCAAATCATGGTCTTCGCATGCAGCGTAGAACACTCTAGATTTTTAAGTACTGCGATTAGCCTAAAGGGTTATAAATCGTGCAGTATTGATGGTGAGACACCAAAGTCCAATCGTGCAGAGTATATAAAAAAATTCAAACATAATGAAATGCAGGTGCTCGTGAACTTTGGGATCTTATCTACTGGGTTCGATGCGCCGAACACGAATGCAGTCGTTATTGCTAGGCCTACATGCTCTTTAGTATTGTACTCCCAAATGGTCGGTAGAGGACTTAGAGGCCCAAAGATGGGAGGAACTAAGGACTGCAAAATTATTGACATAAAGGATAACTTTGACGCCTTTGACTCCGTACACGACGCATTTAAATTCTACGATGATTTCTGGTCATAATATACCCCAAAAATAAGTAACCCCAAAAACAGACACATGCCAAACAACGACACCCCTATTTCTATTTTCAGTCCACAGGTCATTGAGTCAATGCGTGACAATGGTTTCAAAAGCACAGCTAGTGCACTGGCCGAGCTAATTGACAATTCAATCGAGGCCGGGGCGAACAAAATTAGGGTAATCACTTTTGAAAAAAAATCTAGTTCCAGGCAGGGGAAGGCCGTAGATTCAATTGCAATCTACGACAACGGCTCTGGAATGAGTCCAGAAATTATGGAATGTGCACTACAATTTGGTGGTGGTACCAAACATAACAGTGTTTCTGGCATGGGTAAGTTTGGAATGGGTCTTCCCAATTCTTCCGTCAGTGTATGCCGCAAAGTAACACTTTTCAGCTGGATAAATAACAAATGTTTCTCATCTACTTTAGATATCGAGGAAATTGTTTCCACTAGTAATTTAATCCTAGCCAAACCTGTTAAATGTGAAATTCCAAAAGCGGTCATCAAAGAGCTAGAGGAAGATATTGGTGATTCAGGTACAATTGTAATATGGGAGGATTGTGACAGGTTAGATTTTAAAATGGCTAAAACGCTATTTAACAGAATGCAAGGTGATCTCTGTAGAATTTTTAGGCACTTTCTCGATGAAGACAATGATTACGGCCAACAAGTAGAAATTAAATTAATTAAGCCTAGAGGTTTCCAATATGTTAGGGATGAAAGAATATTAGAAGCTAACGATCCTCTATATATCTTAAGCCCTAACAATTGTCCGGGATACGAGAATGAGAATATAGCGGAGCTACAGGATGAAAAGGTTCATAGGCAAGAGTTTTTTACATCAAAAGGTAAAGGAACAGTGGAGGTAAGAGTCACTATTGTTAAGCCTGAGATACATAGAGCAGAATCTGGTAGAAGTAGTCCCTTCATGAAACATTTACACAAAAACACAGGTGTGTCTTTTGTCCGGTATTGCCGTGAAATCCAACATGGCGGCTTCGGTCATTTAAATAGTTTTGATCCCAGGGAAAGATGGTGGGGAGTTGAGGTTAGATTTCCGCCTGTTTTAGATGCACTTTTTGGGGTGACTAATAATAAGCAAACTGTCAAAGGGATGAATCTTATGGGTCAGGATGAAATCGCTGAAATCATTAGTGATTTAGATTTAACAGGCAGTGATAAAGATTATTTGAACTCTGGACCCGGGCAGACTCTGCATCTCAGAATGTGGTTATCAAAGATAATAACTGGTTGTCTGAAGAAGGCTAGAAACGAAATAAACAGCAGGAATACTGGGAAAAAAGTGGCTAAGAAGGATACTGAATTAGACAAAGCGTCAAAGGCGGCTACCGAAATTCTAAAAAAGGATAAAGCCAAATCTCGTTTTGATGAGGAAGCGGATGCAAAGACTGAGGAACAAGCTAGAAAAGAATTAAAGGATAGGCTTTCTGGATACAACAAGGGCTTAGATGAAAAAGAATTGGATGAACTAGTCAACCAAGTTGAAAATTATAAAATCCACACAGAGGTTGATAGTTGGTCGGGTGATCAATTCTTTGATATTGAATTATGTGGCGCTACACCTGTTGTGAAACTTAATACGAGGCATCCCTTCTATGATTCAATTTACCGTGATATTGAACAAAACCATCCTGAGGCATTAAATGCATTCAAGGTTTTAATTATATCCTACGCATGGTCTGAGTCGGAATTTTATGCAGACGCAGAAACCAGGCTGCTCGACAAAGTTAGATCGAAATGGGGTTATTACACGGCCGAAATACTCGATCAGCTGCAAGCTAGTAAATGATAGAGCTTGGTGAGATCTTTTCTGGGGAAAATCTCAAGAGAGTTATCTCAGAAGAGCACAAAAATGCTATAAATGAGACTTTAGTCATTAGTGCTTACATAACTGAGCCAGCAATTGATTTGATTATTAGTGCCGGTAGCAGTCGCTCACGCGTAAGGTTGTTTAGCAGAGTTTCACCTCAAGATGTTGTATCAGGGGCTACATCTATTGATGCCCTTAAGAAGGCATACAATCAGGGTTTCAAAGTCTATAAGATAGACCATTTGCATGCCAAGATGTATGTATTTGACCATGAGCGGATTTATCTGTCCTCCGCAAATTTCACGAGTAATGGTCTAAGCCTGCATGGCTCTGGAAATCTTGAAGTGGCCACAAGGGTTGAGTCATCTAAGAATAACCTGACATTCATAGACGAAATATTATCCGCAGCCCATGAGCTTGATATCGAGGATCTCAATAAAATGGCTGCATTCATTGAACAACAAAAAATGGATGCTGAGAATGTTTCGGATATCTCTACTTTAGATTGGCCTGAGGAGGTATGGATGCCAGATGCTACTTTGTTTGTGTCCGATTTATTCTGGTCAGATCCAAGAAAGGAACTCTTGGCAAGCGATGATTCCTCTAAGCATGATTTTGCTCTATTAAATATTAAGGATTTCTCAGAGTTAGAGGGTAATACGTATGCTCTTTATAGCAGCAAGCCTGTTAAATGGTTAGTGCGTGAGCTTGAAGATTCAAAAGATAACAGTGCCTCATATGGATACCTTTCAAAAAGACTGCACGATACATTAGCTGATGACCCCGCACCATACAGAAAAACCGTTAAGGAGCTGCTATCCAATATTTTATCCTACAGCGAGATATATCTAAAAGATAGAATAGAAATCAACAGGCCTAACCACAGCCAGGTGGTCTCTTTAATAAATGTGTAAGGCTATTTGTGGCAAGCTAGGCAAACCTTAGACTTACCGTAGACATCATCGACATCGATCTTCCCATCGGATCTTAAAGAGTTTTTAATCAACCTTTTACGCGCTTGTTCTAAGCGAATTTGATAATTCTTTTTGATTTCTTCAATTCTCTCAGGGCGCTGTATATCTTCAAGGGATTCGCCCTCTGCCCAAGTAAAAGGAGACCCATCCTTTAAGGCGGTTTTTTCGTAGGCTTTAGCTTCTTTGAATGCCTCTGGGTGCTTCTCTAAAAGACCAACCCATTCGATTTTTCTTTGAAAAAAGCAAAAAGTGCATCCACTTCTTGATCTCCAATCATAATATTTTGGAAAGCCTAAACCGGAGTGATTAAGGATGTCTGTGACCCCCTGTTTATCGATGCCTGCTTCCATAAATGGAAGTTTAACTTCAAGCTTCTCCTTTTTTGATTGGTATCCTTCTCGGTATTCTTCATCGGAGCGTATTGCGACATAGCTATAGACCATGTAGCCTTCATCGATAAAACCCTGTACCCACTTTTCAAAAGGCTTCAATTTCATCATGATGGTGCACCAGCGGGCCCTTGCTGAAGGCAGATAATTTCCGTGTTGTTTCAACCAGAAATCAAAGTCTCTGTGAGGGTTAATTCTATTTATCGCCTTCCCTAAATAGCCTTCAAGAAGACTCATATACTCATAAACCTCTGGCAGTTCTTTTCCGGTATCCGTAAAGAAGTACTCAATATCTAGCTCGGGATGGTTGTCTCGCATAAATACGGCTAAAGCAGCGCTATCCTTACCACCAGAAATACCTAGGACATGTTTTGTTTTATCGCTCATTTAATTCTTTTGCTTTTTCGTTTCCAATTTCTGCAAGAGCTGCAAGTGCAAGTCTTGTGTCGGATGCTTTGAGTATTTTGATTAATTCTTTTTTAGTTTTTTCAATTAGCGGCCTTTCGTCCTCCATTACATCAAAGGCCACTGATTCCACATCATTAGAGTCAGTCAGACTGGAAGCATAAGAAAATGAATGCCTTTTGCGTTCTCCTTTAACATTTGCGTAGATTTCGGCTTTCTTCATCCCTTCGCAAAGGACCGAGATCTCAATTAATGCTCGTTCTATGTCTAGGTCTATCCAGTCATTAATCGACTTGTTGGCGGCAAGGCTAGCAATGCCAGCGATGTCATCTGTATTTCCCTGGAAGTTGGATAATCTAGAGGATAGAGCATCTACACGAAAATCACCACTCATGCCCTTTATCTTAGCGGCACGGCCTTTGAGATTTTTTATTTCTTTGGGAGAAGCTAATTTTACATTTAATTCTCCGAGTATTTTTTGCCCGATTTCTTTTATTAGCCTATCATACGCCTCTGTAATTTGCATGAGGCTGTCTTCAAATTTTTTATTGCCGTGTGTGCTATCTTTGAAGAATAGATTTCTAATGTCGGTGTAGATTAGTTTGTTAGGGTCATTAGCCTTTTTTATGCTTTCCCTTAACTGTGTTGTAGCTCTGTCAAACCTCCTTGTTTTCAAAACCCAGGGGTTGAGGCTTTCTGTTTTTTGAACCAATGCCTTAGCTAGATTGAATGCGGTGGCTTCTTCTTTACCAATTGAGGTAATTTTATTTTTTATCAGTATCTCGTGAATACCTTCTAACAGCTGCCTATTTTCATTTGTAGATTCTATGAATTTAAGGGAAATGTCTTTTGGTGACCTTATGAGGTAATCAACAACTAAGTCATCGATTTGAGGCACGTATGTACCGTTGAGATAGACTGCGACGTTATCTGCTCTTGCAATGAGATATGATAAACAAATGAAGGAATTAAGGCCGCGTTTTATTCCAAATGGAGGTAGGCACCATTTAGAATAAATGTCGGTAAGTAGGGTAGGGTCATTGTTTCCCGTTAAAGTTTTATCAAAATCATCCCATATGATCTTGATATCCTCACTAGTGGTATCTCTAAAGACGTATGAGTCACCGGATTTTCTATAAATACCTGTATCCTCAAGTAGTATTTTAAATAAGCCCATTTCCAGGGGGTAACCTTCGATGCCTAGGTTCTCCTCGCCTTCGTTGAAAACCATTCTTTTGAGTAGCATATTTAAACCTGCATTAGCACTGCTGGAGGGTTTGTCCTTATTTAGAATTTCACTTTTTATTTTAGGGACTTTGGGAAATGTTTTCTCTGCGATCTTAGAGGCTAAAGAATTAATATCCGAAGAACTCAGTCTGCCGTGATTGGATCCTTCAAAATACCAATCTGAATTAATCAATGAAGATTCAGCTAATTTATTTAACTGATTTTTTCTAAGACTAATCTTACTCTCTAACTCTTTCCTTGCTATTTTATCACCAGATAATGCTTGAGAGTTTTTCTGTATATACTCGAGGGAGATTAATTCTATGGAAATGTCTCTTAATTCATTTGAATGTGGAGTTATGGCTATCGGGGATAAGGGCACTTCAAGGCTAACTTTCTGAATCGATTGTAGTATATTTGTATGATCATTCTCCCCATTTGGGACAATAATAGAGAAATCAGGCATCATGTTCGCTGGGTGGTCCTTACAAGAATCTAGATCGTTAACAAATTTAATGTTCATCCATCTTAAAGAGCCTGTTAAGTGGTAGAATCTTTTTGCTACTATAGGATTAAAATCAGCTATTTGATTCAATTTATCAAAGTCTAGGCCAACAACATAAGTACTAGCAATCTCGAGCTCTGCATCTAAATCAAAATCACTTCCTTCAAAAAGGGAATATCTAGATTTGAATTCATCGATTTTAAGAATTTTACATTCGATCAAGCTTTTTAAAGCAGCCTCTAGCTCGACATCATCGTCAAAAATGGAGAGCAATACTGGTTTTGTGGAATCTATGCCAGAGTTCCCTTTGAAGATATTTATCAGGGAAATAACCTTCAACACATCAGTATGTATTTGAGTATTGAAGGTAACCGATGCTCGACCAATTGATTCACTAGCTAAATTCCATAGTCTTGAATCTGGCGAAGCGATAATTGCATTTTCAAAGTTAGATTGTAAGTAGTCCCAAAGTTGGATAGGCGAATAAACAGACTTTGAGCTGATTGTATTCGTGCTTATGAAGTGATTGAATCCGTATAGTTCTGCTGATGACAAAAATGAGAAGATGCTCCTTTGATTTTGCCCAAACCGCTTACGGGAGATAGGGCCAAGCAGTCCTGCCACTAAAGGGTGTAAGGGCCAACAAGAGTTTAGTATTTTATTGAGGTTACCTTTATCCGTCGGCTTATTTTTCGAGATTATTTCGGTTACTGCCTTTGTTGCTACTGAAATTCTTGTTGGCTTCAAGTCAGAGATTATTGCCCTTGAAATTAACTCAATTTGTTCTTCGCCGACTGCGTTTATTGAGAAATCAATGTATCGTCCTTGTATCTTAGCCCACTCATCGCGTATGCTTTTGGTTAGGTTTCTTGTATATTCCTGGAAAGATTGGTGTAGGATTCCAATGAATATCAATTTACCAGAACTTCGGTTAACAATTTCAGCAATTTGTTGAAATATATAAATATCAGTCTCTTTATTAATCAGGGCGTGTTCTAAAAATTTGCCCATTTCATCGACTATGATGATGGTGTCTTTATTGCTGCTGGCTAATTTCTTTATTTTGTTAAGAACAGAATCAGCGTCACAATCACATTTTAATTTTTCACCTAAGCATTGAACGATTGATTTTGAAGAACCTACTACAGGTATTATTTTTCTTTTTCTACTAAAAAATAGCTTAGCCTCTTCGTTTATTGAAATAATTTTTGAGAGTTCTTTGTCGTGGCAATTGTTACCTGGGTTGGACAGATAAGCTAAAAACAAGGCTAACACAGACTTTCCGGAGCCATAAGGCCCAGTCCATGTGAATGCGCTTTGTTTCCCTGTAGAAGAGTGCTCTAAGAGGCTTAATAAAGCCTTTTCGGATGAATGCGTGAGTATGAAATTTTTAAGAATTTCTTCATTATCCTGGTCATCGACTAAATTTATTGAACGAATAAACTCGTTCGATATGCGTACTTTTTTATCTAGGGCCATGGGTGTTAATTTTATTAATTAATTGATCGTAGGCATTGTCTCTTAGTTCGCCAACGTTCTTGCCGGATACGTTTGAGAATTGCCTCATTCCTGAAGTTTCTGCCCAGCTAATTTGATCGGAAAACTTCCTATCTAAATCCAAAATAATTTTGTTCAGGGCAGACTCATTCAACAGACAAAGGCGGCCAATAGAATTCTTGTCATATAGTAGTGAATTAAATGACAGTGTTGATTGATTGGTGTTTTGTTTTTCCCAAAAGTCTAGGATCATATATAATGCCATTTCTGCACTGAGTCCGAACTTGTCTTCCCTATTTATGGAAAGGACATTTTTGTTCACACCTTCTTTTATAAGGCCAAGCTCCCTAAGCGGAGATTCGATGCTTTCATCCGTGGCTTTTGCTTTTGTAATATTTTTAGACGAGTAAAGCCTTATGAAGCATTCGACATCTCTTTTCAAAGTTGCTTCTGATGCAAGTCTCCAGCCCTCCTTTTCGAACTGCTCAATCAGGTCGCTGAGTATACTCTTTCGATCAAACGCACCACCATTGTAGTTGTTAAAAAACCAACTATACGTGACCAATTGTTCGTTGCACACCAACTTATAGTGAACTAACCAAACAGACTCTGAGGATTCTAGATAGGGGTCACATCCGTCATCGCTAAAGAAGTCTTTAGCGAATTTAGTTAATTTATAGGAGATAGGGTCAATCAATCCTACATATTTCGCCCAATATTTTAGAGAACTGACCATATTTTTCCCAATGCCAAACTTAACTATAGAGCTCGGGTCAGAGAAAATTGTTTTTGCACCTTCGGGATTTGCTGCTTCTGCTTTCCCAATCTCATCAACAATTTTTTTTATCCATCCGTATTTAAGGGTGAACGTTTCATGACCTGAAATAACGGGCTGTAATTTTGAGGGGCGAGTCTTTTTTGAGGACATTTTGTGCTTGTTGGATGTGAGTTCCAGTTTAGCTTAGGGGTATGCAACGAGACTCACTGGAAGTCTACTCCAATTTGCTAAATTATTAGGTTTTGATGAACAAAAATATATATCTAGACAATAATTCTAGTACTTTTTGCGATAAAATAGTAGCAAAAGAAATACATAGAATGTTTATAGACAATGGTTTATCGAACCCGCATGCCTCAGAGCATAGTAATGGCTGGGAATCAATGGAAGTAATTGATCAAGCTAAAAGCCTCATCGCCCCAAACTTAGGGGCTTTACCCTCGGAGATTTTTTTCACTTCCGGTGCGACAGAATCAAATAACTTAGCAATTAGGGGTATTATTGAGAGCGCTTTTCTAAAAAACGATAAACGCAAAAAGATTATTACCACCAACATTGAACATAAGTGCGTGCTGAATGCTATGCATGCAATGAAGGAGAAGTGTAAGCTAGACCTTGTTTTGCTAAAAGTAGGCGAGGGCGGCTTAGTTGACGTAGAGGAATTTGAAAAGCATGCCCCGGATGCTCTCTTAGCTTCTATTATTCATACTAATAACGAAATAGGCGTCGTCCAAAATATAGAAAAATTAGGAGCGATAGCGTCTAAGCACGATGTCATTTTCCATGTTGATGCCTCTCAGGGCATGTATTCAGACCTAGACGTAGTTGATCAATCAATTGATCTTCTAAGCTTCTCAGGGCATAAAATATACGCACCAATTGGTAGTGGTGTATTGTTCATAAATTCAAATTTATCGATTAAGCCAATGTCGGTTTATTCAGGAGGTTCTCAACAAGATGGGGTTCGAGCAGGGACAATATCCCCAGTTTTGTCCTATGCTACGGCTCTAGCGCTAGATTTGTTAAACCAGAAAAAGGATAATGAAATAAAACATCTTAACACGCTGAGAGCTTTATTTATTAAATTGTTAGAGGAAAAAAATATTAGATTTAAAATAAACGGATCTATGGAGCAAAGGCATCCAGGAAACCTCAATATTACACTTTTAGATATAGAAAGTAGCAGCTCGTTTATTTATAAATTACAGCCACAGATTAGTTTGTCATCAGGCTCCGCTTGTAATTCTGGGACAATAGAGCCTTCCTACGTATTAGAGGCTTTAGGTCTTAAATCTGACGACATCGATAAGTCAATCCGTGTTGGCTTTGGGCGCTTCAATACAGAAGAAGAAATTATTGAAAGTGTAGATTTAATTTCAAAGGTAGTTAAATGAAGCGTGAACCGCTATTAAGTCCCCCATGGGGTTACTTGATGTATTTCTTCCCATCTTTTTCCTAAGAAAAACGCAACATACGTTGTAAATAAGGCAATAATCGTAGGATTTTTATTCCTGCCATCATTAGGGTTTTCTTAATAACTGCACAAAATAATAGGCACTTTATAGGCACAGTAAAATTATAGAAATATTACTAAAATCACAAAATATTAGTAAAGAGTAATTTATGTAATATTAATTTACTATGCATTAACTATTTGTAATCATCAGGTCGTCAGTTCGACTCTGACAGGTGGCTCCATTTTAAAGCCCTTTAGCTTCAAAGCTTTAGGGTTTTATTTTGCTCACTATTTTTTAGGTAATTTTTTGACTTCGGCATTACTTCGGCATTCCTGAGTCTTACCCTCTCGACCTAGCCACTGCTACGGGGCTTCCTGGCTGCCTCTG
>Ga0209830_10002744_pt1 | contig 13881 bp, 10 predicted proteins | sample ArcticOcean_MG_C_12_FD_187439 | JGI IMG/M metagenome (GOLD analysis project Ga0209830, IMG submission 187439) | Marine microbial communities from western Arctic Ocean - ArcticOcean_MG_CB8_130 (SPAdes) (version 2) | ecosystem: Environmental > Aquatic > Marine > Oceanic | place: Arctic Ocean...
TTTCTTTATTATTATCATCGCACGCATCGTCCCTGACTGGCGCTTTCCCCCAGGCCATGGTTATCACAAATGCCGCCAGTATTCTGACGAAGATGGAATAATAGAGTATAGGGAGATTATTTGTGACGGTATCAACATGACCGCACAACGTCAAAAATTAATAATACTCATAACAGACTATAATAATAGAAAAATACTATACTACTAAAAAAAAGTGGTACACCTCTAATAATAATATACGTAGAAGCATAATACTACTACTACTGATTAGTGTATTACGTACGAGTTCTATTATTATCACGTAATACTTTATAGTAGTAGAAGTTAAATAATACGCGTACTGTACTACTACTACTACTACTACTACTACTACTACTACTACTACTAAAATGAGCGGTCGAATACTCGCACGGAAACGCTCTAGTGTTAGGATCGATTATTTCTGTAATCGAAATTGGCTGTTTTGCGAACGAGAACGACGACGATGGACGTCAAAGTCGAACGCGACGACGGTGGATACGCGCGAGACGAAGAAGTTCGAGCTCGATGCAGAGAAATGGTGGTTCGAACGCCTCGGTCCATTCGCGAAGTTACATTCGATGAACCCGGTCAGATGTTCGTTCATTATTGATGAATGTTTAGAACATCATAAAAAGACATCATCATCATCATCATCGGCATTGAATAATAGTAATAGTAATAGTAATAATCATCATCCATTGAAAGGATTGAGAATATTAGACGTCGGATGTGGGGGTGGCTTATTAAGCGAAGCCTTGAACAGACTAGGAGCAGATGTCGTTGGATTAGACGCCGGTAATGAAAACATCGAAGCAGCGAAACGTAGACAGAAAGAGAGTAGAATGACAACTATTAATGATGATGATAATAAAAGAGAGGTTAAATATGTGTGCGACACAGCGGAAGATTTAGGCGAGAAAGAACCGAATTCGTTCGATGTCGTCTGCGCTTTAGAAGTTATCGAACACGTGACCGATGCAAGAGTGTTCACGAAAGCTTTGAGAAAGCTCGTTAAAGATGATGGTTTAGTGTTTATATCGACGATATCGAAATCTATGAGAGGAATTTTTGGAGCCATCGTAATTGCAGAACGCGTGGCGAAGATGGTTCCAGCGGGAACGCACGATCCATCGAAACTAATTCATCCTTCAGAATTGGCGGTTGTTTTAGAACGAGCCGGGTTGAAAACAAACGCAATCAGTGGGTTTTCTTATAATCCTATCACTCAACAATGGAAACTGACTAACGATTTAGGAATTAATTACATAGTATCGGCATCGGTCGGTAAGAATGATGACGATTTACCGTTAGCAGAAGTAGATCGTAAAAAAGTAGAATAACGTAGCTCTTCAATTATATATGTAGAATAATATATTTAACTAAATAACCTCTCTAGCACCAATACGCATGAGCACGCTATCTTCAAGCGTTGAAATTTTCAATTCTTCGCCTTGTATATTGTAATATTTCTGAATAGCCTGCGTATCCGCAAAGCGATTCAAGTTTTCCTTTGTTACTTTGATCTCGTTCCCGTCGATCCATTTTCGAATCTTTTCACGCTCTTTATTGTTTTCTATTTCTACTCTATCTTCGCTATTATTATTATTATTATCGTAATTGTTGTTATTCCTTTTCTTGGTATCTTTAATATTAACAACTCTTGCGACTATCATCGCTTGAGAATCCGCGCTCGCTCCGAACCTTCTAAACGCTTCGTTTATGTTCGTTTTCGGGGCGCAGTTAAATATGACTTCTGAATGTAACGTTTTCGTCACCATTTGATTCGTTTGCATCGATGCTATTGCCTTAAATGCTGCTAAGCAGATTATGTTCTCAGAGAACACAGTTTTTGGATTCATTAAAGCGAGTTCGATATCGAACTTCCCACTTTTGATAGACTCAGAAATCTCTCTCGCATTTTTAACTTCCTCGAATAACATGAGATGGATTTCAAACTCGTCCTCAAATCCATCGATTTTATGAGTAGTATAGTATGATTCTGGTTTCGTCATTATTATTATTACTGCTATTATTATTAATAATTAGTAGTAGTTTTATTAATAATAACAGAAGAAGAAGAAGAAGAAGAAAGAAGAAGAAGTAGGACTAGATGGTGATATGATGATGGTCAAATTTGTTCCTACTCACTGCGTTCCTTCGCGAGTTCAAACCGTTCTATTGCTGGAATTTCTGAGACTTCTGAAGGGTCCCACTTAATTTGAGGTTTTAGAATCGGTTCTATCCTCACTTTTGTCTGCGTTGGATTGTTATTCTTTGTCTTATTCGTATTCTTGGCAGCAGTAGTTGTTGTATCGCACGCAGGTGGAGTCTGAGTCGTCTCCGCTGACTTCCCCATTTTTTGTAACGACGTCCTGAACCATCATGAACAACGAGGACGTAAGAGAGGGTAAACCCTGAAATCGCTCCATCATATTTTCATGCATGGACAGCACATCATCAGTCAGTTTTTTTTTATGCTGCAGCACAAAAAAGAAAGAAAAATCGAACAAAGCAGCAGAGGAGAGCGAAAAGAGAGGAAATAAAAGAGTATAGAAGAAGTAAAAACGACTTGCTTGACGCAGTAGTAGTAGTAGTAGTGTGTGTGAAACACTTAGGATCAAAAGATACATACATACATACATACATACATACGAGATCGATTACTAATTGATAGTATTCTCTTTTAACATCGATCAGATATAGAGTATAGTCATATAGTACGTATTACGTTATTATAAAGAAATATAAAAACCAATCGCGCGCGATATATATTTTGATATAGACGAAGAAGAAGAAGAAGAATTGATAAATAATGAGTAAAACGAAAGAAGAAGAAGAAGACAAAGAAGAGAGTAGAGCGCCAACATCGAGTGTTTTGTTCGCCTCGCATAAGCACTTGCAGAAGCGATGTGCTCAGCAAACGGCTCAATACTTGTCCTGTAAAAGAGGAAACCAAGACCCCGAAGAATGTTTAAAAGAAGGAGCAAAGGTAACAGGGTGCATGTTGGACGTTCTGAAAGATTTAAGAGCGAAATGTCCAGAAACAATGAATGAATACGCGGCTTGCTTGGACTATAGATCTAACCAGTTCGAAAAGTGTCGAAAAGAACAACAAAAGTTTGAGAACGAATGTCCCCTCTAATCAGTCTACGACGACGACGAATGTAGTTAGCGTGTGTGTGTGTGCGTGTATTTATAAACAATAATTAAGAATAAATATAGAGAGAGTAATATTACATAAGTATTATCATTATTATTATTATTATTATTATTATTATTATTGAACTTTCGATCCGCCAGTAGCAACCTTTATAGCCTTAACAGGTCTTCGAGCGATTGTTATGCATTGAATTATATCACCAACCTGAAAATTGGTAATATCTACGAGAGAAACGCCACAATCTGTACCTTTACCGACGCTTTCAACCTCTAATCGATGCCTACGAATAGAGGAGCAATCTATTAAAACATCTTCTTCGTGAATTGGAATACCATCACGTAAAATTCTAAACTTTTCACTCAATTTGATCGAACCTCTGGAAACTACGCAACCTGCGACGAGAGAGGCGTTGTTCTTTTTCGTTCCCGACATGTCAAAGATTTGTACAATATCGGCTTCGCCAACGATTTCTTCGTATTCTTCCATCGGAGCTCTTAACGAAAGCATTGCACCAACTTCGTCCAACAATCTGTAGATTACATTTTGACGAATAATTTGAACGCCTCTCGATTTTGCCAAGGCTAACAAAGTCTTGTTCGGTTCGCGAACGTTGAATCCCAATATGGGCGCGTTAATAGCGCCCGCCAGTTGCACGTCTCCTTCTGTTATTTGACCTGCACCTGTGTATACAACTTTAACGCCAACTTTCCCAGTTCCAAGAGCTACGACTGAATCGCGGACTGCCTCAGCCGTTCCTTGAACATCCGCTTTTACAATCAAGTTCAACTCTTGATATCCGTCATCGAGGACTCCATTCTCTTCACTGCCCCTATCGCCATCCTTCGATGATGATGAATTTCCACTAGAAGAAAGAATAGATGAAATTGAAGACGTTCCAGTCGCACTTGTTCCTTGTAACCTAATTCTTTCTAAACGTTCTTCTCGAGCTTCACTTAGACGCCTCGCACGGTCTTCAGAGGATACCGATTGTATCGCGTCTCCCGCGTTTGGAACCGTTTTTAGACCCATCATCTCGAACGGATCGCCAGGTAAAACAAACTTAAGTTCTTCTCCCTTTGCGTTTCTTAACGAGCGAACTTTTCCCCAACTCGATCCGCAAAGTACAAAGTCTCCAACCTCTAACGTTCCTCGCTTCAAAATCGCATTCACTATTGGACCTCTACCTTTATCCAACTTTGCCTCCAACGCCGCACCGTGAACGAGCGCTTTGTCCATGTTCGTATCCAAGTTTATAAGCTCTGATTCTAAAATTAAAGCTTCAGAGAGCTCTTTCAAACCTTCGCCAGTGTGTGCTGAAACTCTAACGACTTGAACGCTTCCACCAAACTTCTCGAGCTCTAATCCAAGATCGCTTGCAACTTGCATTTCCATCCTGTCCGGATCCGCGTTATGTTTATCACACTTTGTCAACGCAACTACAATTGGAACTTTCGCCACCCGAGCGTGTGCGCACGCTTCTTTCGTCTGCGGCATAACACCATCATCCGCGGCCACGACTAAAACGACAATATCTGTAATCGAAGCACCTCTTTGCCGCATTGCCGAAAACGCTGCATGCCCGGGTGTATCTAAAAACGTCAATTCTCCTAAACTACCATAACCACTACCATCACTAGTACTACTACTACTACTTTTGCTGCTAATATTTTTAGTATTGTTATTCTGAAAATCTGGAAGCGCCACGACAAACGCACCTATGTGTTGCGTAATACCACCAGCTTCCCCATCGGCGACTGAAGCATTTCGCAACGCGTCGAGTAAACTCGTCTTCCCGTGATCTACATGTCCCATGACGCACACCGTCGGTCTACGCCGTCTTATTAAACTATTATTATCACCCCCACCACTACTACTGTCTTTGCTACTTATTACTTTATTCTCTACTTGCTTGATCGTAACGTCCACATCGAGTTCAGCCGCGACTAATTCAATTGAATCCGCCGAGACGCTTTCTTCCACTGAAAGTGACGTAGAATCACCAAGAGCGTCTAATAGTTTTATAATCTGTTCACTCTCGATTCCAAACGCTTTCGCTATTTCGTTCACGGTTGATCCTTCGTTAATTCTCACGTGTCTTCGTTCAATAGCCGCTTTTGCTTTCACTGTAATCTTCTCAACTTTACGTTCGATCTTTTTCCTTTGCGTTCCTTTTCCGACGGCTTTAATTTTCCGATATACTGATTGAAACGGTGCTTTTGTTTGTTGCGATTCTGACGACGATGACGATGATGATGTGCTGTCGTTGTTATTAGCATTAGCATTATTAATATATTTTGACGTCGTCGTCGTCGTCGTCGTCGTCGTCGTCGTCGTCTGTACTTCTTCTGCAGTCGTTATCGGTCCCTTTTTCGATTGGAACTTTTTCTTCGGTTTCCCTGAACCAGATGGCGATCGATTCTGTCCAGGCCTGGCCTCGAATAGGGCACTCGAATGAAACCCTCTACTACTACTACTACTTCTATGATTGCTTTGTTGGCTCTCGTTTTTTGTTCTATAACTTAATAACGGTTGTACTGATTGATGATGATGATTACTAGTAAAACTTCGAACGAGTGTAGTAGGGGTACTCCGTGCCGATGAGGAGGAAAAACAACTTTGACAGCATTCAACGTAAGAACTGACTGAAGACAGTTTCAGCGCGCCGATACTACGTCTTCTGAACATCATCATCGTCGGAGAAAGAAGATCGAGGAAGAGGAGGAGAAGAAGATCTCCCGATCATTCACTGTGGATGCACTCTCGACACGAGCGAGAGTACATAGCGTGAGAAGCGTTTCTTTTTTTGGCAACTGATGATGATTTTGATGCTGATGAACTTTTTGTCTTTTTCTTTCTCTTTTTCTTTTTCTGTCGTCTGTGCTGCTCATTCTCATTGCTTCCCACTGACAGACTGCTGCTGCTGATGCTTCCCACTGCATGACGACTTTTGATGGCCTTACTGATGACCCTGATGAAACGAAGAAAGTTGACGACGATCACGATAGATATATATATAATGCATATATATTGTAGTACGTATATTTAAGAAACTATTACATATACATATATATATATATAACATTAATAATATTATGAGCAAAAGAGGCTATACTAAAACATAAGAACCATATATAATAAGGGTTTTCAATTCGTTTGATTGTTGGATAAAACCGTGTACACCGGTGGGGCTAACTTCATATCGATCTCTTTATACTGCGTCGGCGCCCTGTTCTTATCACTGGCACGATGTTTAATAGGCCTGTTCTTGACCGATTCCTTCGCCCCTTTCGGTCTCACGTGGTTCGCTGCTTTGATAGTTAATTGACTGATACCTCCAATGAATCCTGCCATTTTTATTATTATTACGTATACAGTAAACTTATTATTACGCGCGCGTTTAATAGTAAAGAGATCTTTGTCGTCTCTGCTTATTGTGCGTGATTGAGGAAAAGGGTAAAATAAAAGTAGCCGCGTTTTCTTTTTCTTTTACTGAAACCCTAAATCAGTAAACTGAACAAACAAACTCGAAAATCCCATCAAAACCACCACACACACACATCAGCAGGGCACACACAGCAAGCAGCAGGCATATCCATCCCTAAATTCACTATATATTATTAGTAATAATAAACAGTGAATAGGGCACGCGCGTTCTTGTTTACGATCGTAGTACACGTAATAATATAACATAACATTAAAATGAACTCAACTCAAGGGTCTATTGCGAAGGCGACGAACAGCAGTAGTAACCAATTTTTCAGGACCACACGAAAGTCAATTGTACGACTTGGACGAAGTTCATCATCAAAATCGAGCAGAAGAACTCATAATAATACTAATACTAAAACTATTATTCGTGCGCATGCAGTGCAAGAACACGAAATGACCAAAGGTGGTGTATTGCTCCCAACCGGGTTATACTGTCCAGACACGACGCAGACGTTTCGTAGAAAGACTAGGACTATCCAAATCGGGAACATCTCAGTCGGTTCAGATCACCCAATCGTGAAACAAACGATGACGACTTCGGATACGAGAGATGTCATGGCGACCGTGAATGAAATCATGCGATGCGCCGATGCCGGAGCAGAAATGGTCAGAATCACCGTTCAAGGCATGCAAGAAGCGAAGGCGTGCCAAGAGATTAAGAACAAGTTGCTACAAAATAACTATACGACGCCAATAATCGCCGATATACATTTTGCGCCAAAAGTTGCAATGACCGTTGCAGATTGCTTGGACAAAATTCGCATCAACCCTGGGAACTTTGCTGATGGACGCAAGAAGTTTGAAAACATCTTGTACGAAACCGATGAAGAATACCAAGCAGAGATCGACGAGATTGAAGAAGTGTTTACGCCTCTGGTTTTGAAGTGTAAAGCTAATAACGTCGCGATGCGCATCGGTACTAACCATGGCTCTTTGTCTGCACGTACTTTATCTCGATTCGGGGATACTCCGGCTGGGATGGTCGAGTCTGCGTTCGAGTTTGCAAGAATTTGCCGCAAGCACGATTACCACAACTTTGTCTTCTCAATGAAAGCCTCGAACCCGTTAGTCATGGTCCAAGCGTATCGCTTGTTATCATATGAAATGTACAAGCTTGGATGGGATTATCCGTTGCACTTGGGGGTTACTGAAGCCGGTGAAGGTGAAGATGGTAGAATGAAATCATCTATTGGTATTGGCGCCTTATTGCTCGATGGTTTAGGTGATACCATTCGAGTTTCTTTAACGGAAGCTTCCGAGTTAGAGATTGAACCATGTACGAGATTGGCCAATCTCGGCATGAAGGCGTGCGCTGAAAACTTGGGTGGTGAAGATAAATTTGTTGAAACAAAGAGAGACTTTCAATCTTTCGAAAGATTCAACGGTGATTTGCCATTACAAAAAGAATCTGACCCGATTGATTATAGAAATGTCTTGCACAGAGACGGTTCCGTGATCAGCTCCGTGACGGTGGAACAATTAGAATCCGAAGATAAGTTTTACGCCGATTTGGGTTGCATGCTCGCAGTCGGTATGCCGCTCAGAGACATTGCGACGTCTGATTCCATCTTGTTGAGGAACGCTCCTCAAGCGTCTCAAGAAAAGGCCATGAGATCCATTCGTCGTTTGCAAGAGATTGGTTGCGGCGTCCTCGTCCCCGAAAGCGAATTGAAAAAGAATCCAGTTCCAAACGCTATTGCCATTGTGACTTTGTCTCAAGCAATTGCAAAAGAAGCGTTACCGAAATGCTCCGACAGATTTGCCGTAACGTTGAACGGATCAGAGAGTAACGAAGATTTAGCCAAGTTGAAAAACATCGACGCCATCATGCTCTTGATCCAAACCGAAAAGGGTAGATCTAGAATTCACTCTTCGAGAAGAATCTTTGAAGTTTTGCAAACTAACGGTATCAAGACTCCAGTCATTCACCATAAGCATATCGTTGATGGTGACAAATCTGACGTTGTTATCCAGTGCGGTGCCCAAGTTGGTGGCTTATTGTGTGACGGTAACGGAGATGGCGTTCTCTTGGAATACGTTGGAAAAGAAAAGATTCCGCTCAGCTTTTTGAGAACGACTTCGTTCGGTTTGCTCCAAGGTTCGCGCATGAGAAACACAAAAACAGAATTCGTTTCGTGCCCATCGTGCGGTCGTACCTTGTTTGACTTGCAAGAAGTCACTGCTCAAATCGCTGAAAAGACTGGTCATTTGCCCGGTGTTGCGATTGCCGTCATGGGTTGTATTGTGAACGGTCCGGGTGAGATGGCGGATGCCGATTTTGGCTACGTCGGAGGTGCACCGGGTAAAATTGACTTATACGTCGGTAAGGAGGTTGTGAGAAGAGGTATCCCAATGGAAGGTGCCACGGATGAGTTGATCGAGTTGATCAAAGAGCACGATCGATGGGTGGAACCAAAGGAGAAAGTCGCCGTCATGGCTTGAATAAAATAATAGAGAGCCCGGAGCAAAAAAAGCGTATGTTATGTTATGTCGTACTTTTATATATATATATATATAGCGAAATTAATTTGTTATGATTTCTATAAATCATCAATACAATGCATCTACACGCGAGAACAAACTTTCTCAAATCTTTTCGAGGGCTTGTTTAAAGTCAGCTTCGATGTCGGCATAGTCTTCGATCCCGCGCGCAAATCTTACGAGATTATCTTTAATACCAATTTCTGCTCTTTTCTCTGGTCCTTGGTCCCAATACGAAACGACGGTAGGTTGTTCAATCAACGACTCTACTCCTCCCAAAGATGGGGCGATGTATGGTAATCTGCAACTGTCAATAAACTTAGCCGTTTGCCACAAGTCTCCGTCGACTTCGAAAGAAACAACCCCACCAAAACCTTTCATGTACTTTATCGCTACTTCGTGATCGGGGTGAGATTTCAAACCAGGGTAATGAACTCGCGCAATCTTGGGGTGCGCTTCCAACCATTCCGCTATTCGTTGCGCATTTGAGTTATGTCTTTCGACTCTTAAACTCAACGTTTTTAAACCTCTCAAAATTAAATACGCCGCGTGCGGATCCATGACACCTCCGAGGATATTATGGAAAGCTCTTACTTTACTTACGGCTGCGCCCTGTCCAACGATGACGCCACCTAAAACGTCATTGTGTCCGCCCATGTATTTAGAAACAGAGTGAATGACCAAATCTGCACCATGAGAGAGTGCTTTTAAGTTGCATGGAGTCGCAAACGTTCCATCGATGCAGACCAAACATCCTTTTGGTTTACACATCTCTGCAATTCGGCCGATATCGACACATCGTAGATACGGATTAGTTGGAGACTCGGAAAAATACAAAGAACAAGTATGTTCGTTCAAGGCTTTTTGCAACCCATCGTAATCAGAAGGATCTAAAACCGTCGCAGAGATTCCCATTTTGGGAAGAAACGTTTGTATAAATTGACGCGTTCGGCGGTAGCAATCCGTCGTCGTGATTATGTGACCACCAGCTGGGACGAGCGAAAGAAGCATCGTAACCGCAGTGCACATACCGGAAGCGGCTAATAAGCAATCTTCACCGCCTTCCAAGAGACGGATTTTCTCTTCAGCCGCTCTCGTCGTCGGGTTCCCGTATCTCCCATACTCAAAGCTTCCGTAGTTTCCTTCTTGATAGTCAATCAATTCTTGCGTATCTTTAAACGTATACGTCGACGTGCACACGATTGGCGTAGTTAACGAATCAGAAATTCTCGGTCTTCCACCTCTTTCTCCATTATGAACAGCTTGCGTGGATTCACCCCAATTATTCTCCGGCGTTTCAGAATTTGAAACCGCCGTGATAATCTGAGTTCTTCTTCCTCTAATATACGTATCGTTATTGTTATTGTTGTTAGTAGTTCTACGGCGATTAATTAAGACGCAGTTCTTCGTTTTCTTCATAATATTTCGTTGATTAGTTCTTTGTTGTTGTCCATTCATGATTGAATTAGCGATCGTAGCGCTCGAGCTCGTTACTGAAATCATATTATTTATTATTATTTACGTATTGTTATTATTTTTTGTTGTTCTCTTTTTTTATTGCTTTGTACGGACCGTAAAATAGATTGAGGAATCTGAGAAGAAGAAGAAGAAGAGGAATAGAATAACAAGGAGGCAGAGGAGAGAGTAAGTTTGTTATGTCAGTATATTAATTAATTATTATTATGAGTCAGTACGTGATCGAACTGAATCAAATCTCTTCTCGCTGCGTCTCGCGTATACACACTGCGTATACACAGTACTCAAGTTCCTTCGTAAACCTCCCGTGACCTTTTGACCTTTTCTAAGTAGGTCTGTTTTTCGCTACCCTTCCTTGGCAAAATCAACACACATGGCTCTTCATCAGATCGAAAACGAACAAAAATATTTATTACGTATAATAGTGGTATATCTCAACAAGAAAAAAGAGTCTCCGCGTCGAGTTCATGTGCCAGTGCATTAAACGTACCGTTCAATATGTGTTATTATCAGAGCAGGCCGAAGAAGAGTTGTGATGGATTTCCAGAACTTTTTCCAATCGCGTCCGATTTTTGTTCTTCATTTTTTCGGAGCAAAGAGAGAGAGGAGGAAGATTTTGTAATAAGCAACAAAAAAACAGACAAAAATGTATGGATAGAGAGCATACACCGTACCAGTGTACCGAGTAAATAAATTATTATTCAAAACTAATACCGAAGCCTATATTAATCGGTTGACTCTCTAATTTCCAAGGCGCTTGAGAAATCTCAAATGTAGAGCAGCCTTTCGAACATCTCTCTAATAATCTATCCGTATCTACGAACTTCGCTTCTTCGGGGTAGTATACACCGGCGGCATCATCATTTTTACTATCAAACAACATGGCCAACGCAAACGCACTCACGGATGTTCCAACACACTCGCTTAACTTTGGATGAGTGAATAAACTCGTAGAAACTTTTCCGTTTTTCAATTTAACATCAATTTTAATGGACATTTTCTCGCCTACAATTAAGTCCACGAGTTTGACGATAGGCATCGTAAACGTCGCTAAATTTTGCATCGTTTCCTTGGATTCTAATACATCTTTTGGTAAAGCGCGAGCCATTGCAACCATTGCTGCGTTCCATATGCCTGGACTCGTACCAAAGCGAGCTTTCACGGTTGGTACGTTGAATACGTCGTGCGTTGATTGAACTTCGGGCAAATTATAAAGAAAAACCTCTCTCTTTCCAACGCCTTTGCCGAAATCAACAACTTTTCTATTTGAAGCCGGTTCAGCTTTAACTTTTTCCCCATTTTCGTATAATATGACATCTTCGCCGCAGAGAAGAAAGCTAGTTGCGAGAATAGTCGTACCAACGCCTCCACTACCTGCAGTGAAGTAGTTATACAAAACGTATTCAATCGAGTCGAAGTCGTCGTCTACGTTTTCTTTATTATTATTGTTATTAGAACTTTCATCGTCGTCTTCGCGTCGTTCGCGCGCTATTTTAGCATCTGCTAATTGGTTTTCTATCGCTTTCGCGGCTATGATGTTTGAAACGCCCGGGTATATTCCGCAACTCGTTATTGCCGAGACGTTTGCTTGTTTACATTTGTTGTTCAGCTTTTTGGCGTTTTGCGCATACGAGCCATCATCGCATACGTCTAAATAATTAGGTACTTTAACGTTTATGCAAGCTTCGAGAACGTTGCACGTTTTCACAGTTTGGAACGGACCGGCAGTATTAATCACTAAATCCGCACCAACAATACATCTTTCGATTGATTTGATATCATTCACATCACATTTGCAAAATATCAGTGGTGCTGCTGCTGCTGCTGATGAACTATTTCTCGAGGCTACTGTTATCGAACATTTCTTGTTCAAATCTGAAAAAGCTTTTTGTATTGCTGTTGCAGCGCTCGATCCTACTCTCCCTGTACCGCCTACGATGACTATCTTTTTCATTGTATCTATATTAATATCGTCATCAATTGATGGTGAAGATGACGATGACGATGAACAAACCACATTTCCTCTTCTCCTGCTGCTGCTGATGCGTTGTCTTTGAACGAAGCGATAACAGTCCTTCTTGTTCTTCGATAATCTTCCACCACTATTGCTGATGTTATTAAAAGGAGAAGTGGTGGTGAATAGTGTCATCGCAACTATCAAATTAAATTATAAGGCATCGAACAACATCTTTGAAATAAAATAAAAACTTTTTTGATAAATTTATTAAATTTATGGATTTTTAACGTTTTATACTCTAATAATTGCAGTAGTATAATCCCGACAATTTTATAAAATATAAATCCAATTTTTTATATGAATGTATTAATTTGAAAGGTTTTTTAGCAAATCAGAAGTACTTTAAAAATTAATTTTTAAAATTAATTTTAATTCGCATAATTTAAATGACAATATATCTCCCAATAAAGTAACAAAAAATATATAGATGACAATTGAAATTTATCGAAATCTTGAATCTGTTTCCATTAGATATTAAAATTCACAGGAATATAGAATTTATTAATATTTTTAAAATAAACCTATTTTATTTTAAATATTTTAAAATTAAATATTAAATAATTAATTATTCCCTGTATAATTTCTTGCAACAAAGTTATCAATAAAGTCGAAAATTGAATTATAAGTTGGAATATATATAAAATAGACGGGAAATGAAATGAGAGTACGATGAAAGTAATATTTAAAATAATATTTAAATAATAATAATTTCTTTCGCAAGGGATTTCTTCTTCGTCATATATTTTACAACTTAATGCTCAAGCGGATAATCCTATTGGAAGGTGAGCACAATATCACCACCTGTTTTGGGTTACACTCCTTTAATACTTTGGAGCGTGGATGTTTCTGATATCAATTCTGTCAACTCTTGAAGTCAATTATCCCGACTTCAAACTTACCTTTCGTCGGTTTCGTTAACGACGTCGTGACATCCGTTGAATCGTTTTCGGGTCGAACGCGTGTAGCATTCGTTGCCCTAGTGACGTTTATCTCCGGATATCCCGACTTCATACTTACCTTTCGTCGGTTTCTTTGAGGACGTCGTGTCTAATTGTTCTCTCGCGGACTTTTTCTTCTTCGGTTTCTCTTGTTGTTGTTTCTCTTGTTGTTGTTGTCTCTCTTGTTTTTGTTGTTGTCTCTCTTGTTTTTGTTTCTCTTGCACTGCTGCCGGTTCTTCAAAAGACATCCGTTGAATAGTCTTCGGGTCGAACGCGTGTAGCATTCGTTGCCCTAGTGA
>Ga0209830_10002745_pt1 | contig 13881 bp, 15 predicted proteins | sample ArcticOcean_MG_C_12_FD_187439 | JGI IMG/M metagenome (GOLD analysis project Ga0209830, IMG submission 187439) | Marine microbial communities from western Arctic Ocean - ArcticOcean_MG_CB8_130 (SPAdes) (version 2) | ecosystem: Environmental > Aquatic > Marine > Oceanic | place: Arctic Ocean...
GTTGACGGTCTGCTCGATGTTCTCCATCGCGAAGTTAGTGTGGCGCTTGTATTTGGCCTGGTAGAAGGTAACTTCGGGGTTACCGGTAAGGTAGACGTCTTGAGCGCCGTAAGCTACGAGTTGCATAAGACCACCGGCCATTTTGAGAGTTGTTGTACTATAAGCAGAGAAAATAATTCTGGTTGAATGTGCGAAATTTCGCAGTCTACTTTTTCTCCGTCTAATTCAAATGTCCACACAGCCTGAAGAATTTGAAGAGGGCGAAATCGTATCCGACGAATATGAAACTGAAGATGAGACATCCATTGGGGATGAGGAAAATCCCGAGGAGATGGGGGACCTTGAGGACCTTGAGGACCTTGAGGACATGGAGGATGATGAGACTGATATCATTGGTTTGATGACTTCACTCATGGCTACCGAAGATGGTGACACGGTGTGTTCGGCACTCGTCGAAATTTCTAACCAAATGCGTGTTCAAAATAAAATACTTATAAAGATTCTCTCAAAATTCCAAAATTAAGTTGTTGAGTAATTTAGTTAAAAGATAAATTCATAGTAAGAGTAAGCATGGAAGACACTCACTTCATCGATAAGGAGCCGAACAGGTATGAAGCACTGGCCGAGCTACAAAAAGAGCAAATCCAATCGATGAATGAGGAACAAATAATTGAGATAGTAAGAAAATTTGAAGTTTTCTGGGATCTTCAGACTGAAGATTATAGAAATGCACGTGAGTTGGGGTACAGGCAATTCATTCATGCTGATAATTGGGACAGTAACAATAACCCAATTCCGGGAAGAATTGACATCCTGGCTATTAAGGGAATCCGAGAACGACAGCGTCGTTTTATCATTGACTTGAAGAATCGGGTCAGGGATCTCAAGATAGAATCTCATGATGTAAATGGTGATGGAATCACGTTATGGAAGCGAGTCAACAACGTCGTCAAACAACTGAAAGACGGTTATGAAAATATCAGACGCCATTTCATAGCATATGAGCGTGTTGTCAACCCAATGGCAGTGCCACAGGTATCCTCAAGTTCTGACCCTTCCACCATGGACGAAGATGAGATTGATGATTGTTCCCCGTATCAAAAGTGTCTCCTCTATACACTCGACGAAGCGTATAAATCCGGGTACCGACGATACAAAGACTTTTGCTGTGAAGAAATCAAGACCATCGATGGGTACTGCACTCGGGCATGGATTGCGAAGCAGGAAATCCAGACTTTTGTCCGTAACATCGCACCGAAAGATGATGAATTCTCAAACTGGAAAAACTTTACGAGTAGAGGGACGGTATACAGAGATGTGATTGACTACATTTCTAAATGCATCGATCCTCAATTTCCCGAGATTGAAAAGAGGCGTCATGTATGGTCATTTAAGAATGGCGTTTTTGTTGGAAAGGAATGGATTCCGGATCGTGGAGTTTATGATTCTCGCTTTTACCCCTACGATAGTAAGGAGTTTCGGTGCCTAGACCCAACTATCATCTCATGTAAGTATTTCGATCAGCAGTTTGATGACTTTTCCCATCTCGAAAACTGGCAAGATATTCCCACACCACACTTTGATAAGGTTTTACATTACCAAAAGTTTGAGCCCGAAGTCTGTAACTGGGCTTATGTTATGGGTGGACGCCTCTGTTATGATGTTGGTGACCTGGATTCTTGGCAAGTCATCCCATTTTTTAAGGGTATCGCGAGGTCAGGTAAATCGACACTCATTAACAATGTTTTCAAGCGTTTTTATGAAAGTCAGGACGTAGGCACACTCGGAAACAACATCGAGAGGAAATTCGGTCTGTCAGCCCTGAAAGACAGTTTCATGTTCATCGCACCAGAGATTAAAGGTGACCTCGCACTAGAACAGGCGGAGTTTCAGTCTATCGTATCAGGTGAGAGGGTTTCGATCGCAGTCAAGAACAAAATAGCGGTTTCACTTGATTGGAAGGTGCCAGGAGTACTCGGTGGAAATGAAATTCCAAACTGGAAAGATAACTCCGGTTCAGTACTGCGTCGTATTCTCCCATGGAACTTTACTAAACAAGTTCAAGAAGCGGACCCAAACCTTGAAAAGAAGTTGGAGAAGGAATTACCCATCATTCTACTCAAGTGTGTACGCGGATACCTAGACTATTCCAACAAATTTAGGGATAGGGATATTTGGAATGTGGTACCTAATTATTTCAAGCTGATCCAAAAGCAGGTGGCTATGGTCGCCAGTACTCTGACAAATTTCCTAGAGTCTACGAACATCGAGTTTGGTGAAGATATGTTTGTACCCCAGAAGTTGTTTATTCAAGTGTTCAATCAACACTGCCAAGAAAACAACCTTGGGAGGCATAAGTTTCACCCTGATTTTTACATTGGACCGTTCAGTACAAGGGATGTTGAAGTCAGGAACGAATCCGTCACATACAAGGGGAGACTGTACCCCAAGCAACCCATCATTTATGGTCTTAACGTCATTGAAGAATCACTTGGATTCACAGACGAGTTTTAAAAAAAATACTTGTACATAATAGTAATGAGTCGAGGAATTCGAGAATTCGTGGAATCCTCAGGCATCAGAATCGAGACCACCGGTCCTAGGAGTAGCCCATCACTCCCATGGCCACCATCCAGGGGTGCGTCAAATGTACAAGTTCCCCGTGAAGTAGAACTCGATCTTTTGAAAAGACAAGAAGTTCCAAACACACTACAGAGAAACATCGTAAATGACAGGCGATACGAAGGTATGTTTAAAGAATTTGAGAATGACCCCCTCGAGAATGAATTCAATGATATCAATAAATTATTAGAAAATGAAAAACAAATGTCTGCACTAATTAATTCCCCCCCGGTACGTGATACTAAACAACTTTCAATGAGTAAACTAAACGTCGGTATGTTTAATGCTAATGTAAACAGTGGATTTGGTAAAGAACCACGAATAAACATAAAAAATATTCTCTTAAAAAAACCTCTCAATAAAACCTTTATCGGTGAAGGTCTTTATCTAGACACTTTAGATATCAAGGGAATATATGGACGGTTTCAGACAGGTTATTCGCATAGTAAAGAATATGGTTCTAAGGGTGATATAAATAAAGACTATTTTAGTACTCAGATAATATTAAGGATTTCTAATGGGATAGAATCCAAAAAGGTTACGTTTAATGTATACAGAAATGGTAAAATTCGATTTTCTGGAGGATTTGTTGGTGCGAACATAAGTGTTCAACCGGAGCTAATTCGGAAATTCGTCGTTAGTCGTTACACGGAACAAGAGGCTTTCTTATATAATCCATTTGAATACAACAATATCAGTGCACAGTTTAGATTCAATGGTGTTTTTAAAAATCTTGGCTTGGCTGCTGCCCGATTTAGAGAATATGGTATGACTGATGTGAGGTATGAACCTGAACTTGGTCCATTCTTCTACGCGTACATAGGCGATTATAAATACAATATAACCAAATCTGGTAATGTTCAGATTCTCGGCGGCAAAAGCCCCGAAGATGTATTAAATGCGTATAATCGGGGGCAGAGTCTAATCGAAAAAATGAACGACGCTGGTGAAATTACCATCACAGGGGTCTTCTACGAAGGTGATAAAAAGACACGTACCAAAGCCAAGGCCAAGGTGAAGCCCGGGACTAAAAAGAAAAAAATACTCAATGCTACCCAAGTTTCTGCGTTGAATATAAACAGTAAAAAGTGTGAACGCATGCCCAAACCTGAACTCATAGATTTAGCTAAGAAGTTGGGTGTGGTAGGTAAATTTGGAACACGAGAGCAGATTTGTGCGAAAATTCAAAAGTTAACTAACAAAAAAACAGTCACATTCAAAAATACCACGAAAGGTAAAAATGTACCCATCACTGGTAAGGTAAATACTAAGAACTTCCGGATCGGGCGAAAAATATGCGATCAATATTCTAAACCCAATCTCGAACTGATCTGTAAAGCTATGAAAATTCCTTACGATAAAAAAGACACTAAAATCACATTGTGTAAGAAGATTGAAAAATCTCGTAATAACATAGCTGCTAAGCCGGTTGTTAAAACCCCATCTCTGCAAGCAATCAAACAAAATAAGAGGAATGCCAAGAATGCCAGTAATGCGATTAATCGACAGTTGAAGATAAATAACATAGAGATGAAGAGACGACTCAATGAAAATTCTATCCGCAATGATCTCGCAAAGTATTTCGGTGTTACATGGATGAAAAGATACAAACCCAATCTTAACAACGATGTAAAGGTGGTTCAAAATGAGATTAATAAACTGAATAAAAAGAAGAACGCACTGGGAATACCTTTCAAGCGTGATATCAATGAAGTTAAACGAAGACTTGTGAGTCAATGGAAGATGGAAAGGAAAAGAAACCTCGAGCAGAAATATATCATGAATAATACGAATGTGACAGGTGTTCCGTACAATTTGAAGAATAGTTTCAAACTAGCACTCGCAAAATATATACTCAATAACAAAAAGGGTAAGATATCTAAAAAGGGGATTGATGACTATAGGAAATATTGGTTAAAGTTTAAATCCAATGTCAATTCAAATGCGCGTCCGAAAGGGATTAACCGAGCGGTTAGAGCTCGGGTTGAAAAATTATAAAACATAAATTTAAAAACTTTTCTCATTCATATGAAAAATATACGGTTTCATATGAATGGTGATAAGGAGGTAAAGAGCGAGCTTTCCACACGCAGTTGTCTTACCGACGCCTTGAAGAACGCGGATAATTTAGGTGCTTTAGTGTCTAATAAGGTTATCTTCCCAATCCCAAAATTTAAATTCACCCACTGGGATAGTGTGGTCACTTGTCACCAAACAGTAAAGGATATCATCACATTTATCAGTCAATACTGCTTCGGGGTGGTCCTCGACGAAAATATATTTATCATCGTGATGTATATAATGCGAACCAGTCACGTACACACAATCCCCTAGTTCAGTACTATTGAACCGGTAAAAAGGGTCATTAGACCTATTCTTAATCTGCATGGTAGCATCTACTAATGTACCACCCGCTAATTCATCACCGAGAGATATATCCTTTATACACATATTTCCACCTGAAGCCATCTTAACCTTAGTAGATCCAGAAAAACAAAAATATAACTTCTTCCATTTCTTCTTCTTCTTCTTCTTCTTCTTCTTTTTAGCCACAACTGCAACTGCGTTTGCACTGGCCGCGGCAATTTCATCAGGGGTTTTTATGGGAGCTAACCATGTATAATCTGAAATATTCCCCTTCGAAGTTCCAATGTGATCGTCAGCGGTAACGTACGGAGGCGGCCCATCATCTATTGTTGCTTGTGCGTCTGTGGCTATCTTCGTTTGCTCTTCTTGTATAACAAGTTGTCTATATCTCTCAGCTTCTTGATTGTATTGCTCTTTTCTATTTACAAGAGTTTCATTATCAGCTAAGTTTTGCCAATGTGTTACCCATTCTGAATTAGTGTATGTTTCCTTCCTCTGGGATAATCGATTCATAAGCACTTTCCATATCACGAGTAATATAATCATCCACATAATTCGTTTTATAGTAGAATCAAGTGTACTCATCTATAATATAGACAGGAAAATGTATTCACACCCTCTATTGCTTCATCGCCTTCTTCATCCTCCTCCTAGCCGATAGACTTGTGTATTTCTCACCTTTAAATCGGCGGATAATTAAGATGACCGTAACGAGTGTTGCTATCACCGCACCAATCTTAACTAGTGTAGGTCTATTACCAGCCCTGACCTTATTCATGAAGGTGGGAGCAGTAAAGTTTACGGCACTGGCCATTGGTTGAACAGTATTTGACATTTTATAGTATTAACTTAGAAAATTTTAACAAGATCAGAAATCTTATGAATGATGTTATAGAATTCATCATCACTTTTAACATCCTGAGGATTCACAATTTCCAGTTCAATTTGATATGAACACTCCTCCTCAGAATCCATATCAACGCTGTCACCAGAAGATATGGTCATATCGATACTCAGATTCTTACGCACGAATGAGTGCCGTGTCTTGTTACGCTTTCGGTCCATTTCATATTGACCATATGTTGGAATTTCCCTGGAAACACTGAAACGAACGTCGATTGGATCACATTTGAAATCCTCCTTGACTACATTTATCTTCTGCACCATCGTCTGTTCACCTGATTCTTCGTCAGATGTAATTCTTATATTATTCGCATCATTGTAGAATACATCAGCAACAGATGACTTCATACTTTCCCACCCCTTATACTTTTTCAATCCCTTGAGAACACGATCCCATGTTTCCTTACCCATATTGGTATCGAATAGGGTACCGTTATGTTTACCGAGACGCAACTCGACTTCAATATGTTCTTCACCACTCATGGATTTGAACGTGGGTTTAACCTTGTCATATATGGATTTAATGTCCATCATCGTCATTGATATATTGCGGCTTTCCCTTAACTGTTTTTTGTTTATGAATTGTAATGAAAGGTTTGATCAATAACGGAAACACCTGTTATTTCAATACAGCTGTACAATGTCTTTTGTATATTCCAGTTCTTTCAAACTACTTTTTAAAGTGTCCTTATACTGGAGAGTGTGAATTTACACAACTTTATTCTCACTTAGTTGCAATTTACTGGAAAAATGGTAAAGAAATGATAAACGTCAAACCTCTTCTCGAATCTTTTCAGAAAAAGTTCCCAAGATTCAAAACGAATGAACAACACGATGTCCAAGAAGCCATCTTATGTATCATAGATATCATAGAACGTGCTCGCCCAGACATAAAACCATGGTTCTATGGGAAGAAAACACAGGAAACCATATGGCCAGACGGAAAGTCTTCAAACGTAGAAGATTTCAGTGTACATATAATCACATCTTCGGGAAACGATATGGGTGAGATGCTTCTTAAAAGTACGGATTGGAATACATTAGAAAATTTCGAAGATAGTGGTGGTAAGGTGCATAGTATCGCTACAACTCGCATGCTATTTTCGAAACTCCCTCAGATTCTTATGATTTCTTTCGACACTAAAAGCAGTGTGAAGATTATCGAAAACATTCTTATCGATAAATATGAATATAACCTCATCTCTAGTGCGGTTCATGTGGGTGATCAAGATGATGGGCATTATGTTTCATTCGCTAAAAATAGAAATAAATGGTTTTTATTAAATGATGAATCTACACAAGAACAACCATTACCAGAAGAAGCTGGGTTTTACTTTATGGTTTACAATCTAAAAACTCCTTCATCTTAATATTCTCCTTGATATTGACGATGGTCCTATAAAATGTTCGTCGGTTATTGGGGTATGTTTTGTCATGGCGTCTCTTCAACGGTTTCCACCACATCGGCTCTTCCCATCCCATATACATACACTCCACAATCGCACCCTCCTCAAACCATGAGGGATCCTCCATTTTACCTGGTGGGATTTCAGATTCGAAAAACAACTTCCCCTTCTCTTGGATATATAACCTCCACGTGGGAGGACCAGGTGTATATCCAGGTGTTTCCCTCGTAGGTTCACGCTTCATCAAGAAGTCTACTGTATTCTTCATTTGAGGCTTCCACTTGAACATGGTTTCGTGTGTCCCTATACGAATGGGTTCATCGATCGGTGTAAACACGAGTCCATCTACTTCTTGTTTTACGGTTGGGAGATACTCATCCATAAATTGTTGGAAATCCCTCATGTGATGAAACTCTTTCAATTGAAGGCGCCATTTATCTGATTTCATGTAGATAATGGGTTGAATTACACCAAACTTCGCATACCCGAGTCGGTCCAATAAATTGGAGTCCCACACTGATTTCCCACACACAAGCACGGCATCGTAAATCATGAGTGTATTCTCGTAGAGTTCGCCATCCAAGATTGTTCCATCATACACATCTTTTTTTAGATTGAGTGACACTTCAAACATCTTGAATGATCGATTCACAAATAGACATTTTTTCTTTCCCTCAAACATTAAAGCGACCATCATGTGTCTCTCACCATCTGTTTTTTCACACACGGTATAATTACCCTTTTTCAAAACTGGGAAATGTCTGTACTCAATCGAGATCGGTTGAGGTCCAGGGAAATAGTCTTTACTACCCCATGTAGTGTGAATAAATTTTACAACAAATTTATAAAGTGGGGAGTCCGACTTTATAGACATGTTTTATGATCGTATATAAACTTTAATTTACTTTTACACCTGCAGCGTTCAGAATGTTACTTACACATTCATGTGTATATGTTGTTGTCAACTTAGCTGCCGTAAATGCATATGTACGAACACCTTGTTCTGAAAACTTTTCAAACATCTTTGGATAAATTTTACAATTTCCAGTCTTCTTATCCTTTATAGATTTCAATACATTTTTGGTATTCATCATCCATACCCGTGCATTTGTATGTGCAACCTGATAGATATCCTTGGAGATCTTCTTAGCCACATCTGTGTCAAAGTGAAGTCCCATCTGAGATGGTGCTTCTTTGCAGTCTGATTTGATCTTCTCCTTAAACATTTCCCAATCGATCCCCTCATTTACACCTGGAAAGACGAGACAACCGACGGTATCATGAGGTTCGAACATCTGGTCGAGTGATTCATCATCGACACCGATTCCGAAATCTATAAACACTATACGATCATGTGTTTTTAAATATTTTTGAACGGCTTCAGCCTTTGCGTATGGGTCATCTATGACATAGGTAATTTCATTATTAATATTCTTTTGGAGACATCTCATATTAAGTCTAAGAATGGCATGGAGTGTTTTTACCGAACACGATTTTGAACGAGTGGTTATGATGGTAACGAGATTCATGTGTTATTATATATTCTAAACCTTAAGCCTATCATTAAGGCATCCACCGAATGGTAAGTTTCCTACATGCCCGAGTGTTGTGTTTACATCCGCATAAATTTTACCATCGGTTTGCTGCCACCTTCTACAAAATGCGTAATCTTCGGAAAGATACCGGCGAGTCACTGGATCTATCATACAATCGAACGCTGCGTGATAATCGTCAAAGTCCCTATTTTGGTGATCATTCTTACACCAGAGTTCTGGAAACTTATCCTCTATGGTCTTAAACACTGACCGTTTAATCATCATGAAACCAGTTGGACCGTCCAAAATTTCTATAAATCCATCTTTGATTGGACGATTCTGGGCTCCAAAATTGATAACAAGACTCGACGAAAGCATAGACATGTCACGTTCATCACCATTCTTTACTGCTTCAGCTGCTTGATCCCACATGACAACCTTCTTGGGATAACACGCCACTGACAGGTCGTGTCCAGATTTGACGAGACGAACGACAGCTTCGGGATCAAAATGAACATCCGCATCTATAAACATAAAATAATCACAATCAGTTTTCTGCATGAAACGACCGACGGAAACATTCCGAGCTCGGTGAACGAGTGATTCATTTTCAGTAGTATCAAGGTACATCTGGATTCCTTCCTTTATGAGGAGGAGTTGAAGCTTGATCATACTAGACATATATTTTTCTAAACATAATCCACCGTAGCATGGGGTGGATATGAATAATTTGGTCATATATTAACTATGACTTTTAACCTCTAAGTGTTTTTTTATAATAGTTTCAATTTTATTCAATGTTGGTATTGATACAGCACATTTTTCACACATTTCCGTTTTGGAAACTTTGGTTTTCAAAACCATATAGATAATTGAGGAAGCTACACTGTTTGGTGTTTTACTCATGAGTTCTACACAATCTTCCACGGTATTGCACATATTTATACATTTCAAACGTTCTTCTCGAGTTACTTCAAATGAATTCAAGAGTCGATTCATAACATCGAAAGCTTTCGTCACATAATTCTTCTTTGTCGCACCCATGATAATATCTTTAAACATTTGGGTAGTTCTACTAACATCTCTGGATTGAATTCCAAACATATCTGAAATTTCTCTAGTCGTTCTAGAAACCTTTGCGAGACGACACGCGTACAGAACACAATTTGCTTTGATACCTAGACGCACCGCACCCCGCGTAAGTTTTCCCTCGTTGAATTTTCTGTACATCATCTTCGCGTCTTTCAGTACGGCATCTGGGAGTGTGTGACACGCCTCATCGATATCCTTATATGCGTGAAATAGTGAGCGATCTCGGTGATTCATTGACATGTGAAAATTGATTTTAGCCATACGTTTATTTTCGTATGTTGAAGATCTTTGTGTAGAAATAACTGTTCCCTTTCCCCAATTTTGAGAAAAGAGTTCAGGGTTTGCATTTGGGTTCCCACATCTAGAAGGATCGTTAATTTTTCCATCATCGGTCACACCGCTCGTCCATTCTGCACTCTCATCAATAAAACGGTCTTCGATTAGACCACATTCTGAGCACGTAGGTAATCCTTCACGGGAAAATACCTTAACCCCTGAGCATTCACGACAAAAATTTATATTCACTGGCTTTTCTTCATTTTCTTTTGTATTTAGTAATAGACGGTCTATGTCAGACCATATAGCAGCCAGCATCTTGGTATGATTGTCAGTGCTTTTTTTAAAAAACAAATTACGCAGAAGTACTTAGGCGTCGTATGTTCGTTTCAATCAGATCAACAGTTTCCTTAAAACTTTTACCACCTGAGGTCGTCGGCTCCCATGCATTCCATTCTCTATCGATAGCCTGATGCCCGGGGGGTAATGGGATATCTTGACCAACGATCTCACTATCTGATACAACAAACCCTTCAAGGTCAGACCCATCATCATCACCACCTTCATCGTATATATCACTATCACTATCTTCAATGTCTATTTCTGAGTAAAACGCGAACATATTCGTGCCAAGAGGCCTCAATTCCAGATCCTCAAAAGTGGTCCCAGACGGATAATGTTCTGTGAGACTTTCGAACGGCGCTGGACACAGCTCACCCTCATCTAATTTATACACACATGCAGACTTATATATAGAATCAGTTGGGTTGAGATATCTCAGACCAAGTGTATTCCCGGTATTCATCCCAACAACTCCGTACATTTCATCTTCTACACCGTCTTCGTTAACGATCAGCTTGACGATATCATTCTGAATTATATCAGAAGGAACAATCATGCTTAGAGTTTTCGGACAAAAAATAATCAGGGATAATATCACAGATGAGAGTTACTATTTATTCGAAGGAAGGTTGTCAATACTGTGATCATGCCGTATCGTTGTGTGAATCAGAAAGTTTAAAATATGAAAAAATTATGATTGATAAAGATGCCCTAAAAGAATTGTGTGGTGGTACAGTTTCAAGTTACCCTCAAATATTTATTGATGATCGTCGTATCGGAGACTACTTCCAGTTTCAAGAGTACATCGAAGAAGAGTACGAACCAATGTTAGCATCCACGCTTAACAGGTTTACTGTCTTCCCCCTGGAGTATCCCGATCTCTGGGAGCTCTATAAGAAAGCTCAAATGTCCAATTGGACTGCTGAGGAGGTGGATCTCTCTAAAGACATTGACGACTGGAAGACTCTAAACGATAACGAACGAAAATTCATAAAGTATATCCTGGCATTTTTTGCTGGTTCCGATGGTATAGTTTTTGAAAACATTAATAATAATTTCGCCAATGAATTGCAGATATCTGAAGCAAGGTCATTCTATGCGTACCAGTGTCACAATGAAATGGTTCACGGTGAAACATACTCTAAACTTATCGATAAGTACATCAAGGATCCCACTGAAAAAAAACATTTATTCGAAGCTATTCAAACTGTCCCATGCATCGAACGAAAGGCGAAATGGGCTCTAAAATGGTTTGATACAAAAACTAGGTCATTTTCTGAACGTTTGTTCGCGTTCGCATGTGTCGAGGGTATCTTCTTCTCTGGTAGTTTCTGTGCCATTTACTGGTTAAAAAAGAGGGGTCTAATGCCAGGTCTCTGTTTTAGTAACGAACTCATCTCGAGGGATGAGGGTCTCCATCAGGAGTTTGCTGTCGAAGTTTTCAAACTCCTACGTAACAAACCTTCTACTGACACAATTCACTCTATCGTAAAAGAAGCTGTTGAAATTGAAAAGAACTTCATCATAGATGCGCTTCCATGTAACCTTATCGGTATGAACGCGGAAAAAATGTCAGAATATATCGAGTATGTCTCTGACAGGCTTTTGAAACAGATCGGTGTCCCCACAATTTGGGGGTCTAAAAATCCATTTGATTTTATGGAAAATATATCCCTCGATGGGAAGACAAACTTTTTCGAGAAGCGGGTTGGTGATTACGGGAAAATGGATGATACATCTGACGAAATCGGCTTCGATGAAGAGTTTTGAGAGTACTGTAAATGCTTGTCATTTTACAACCAATTGACACGAATTGATTGTAGAACACAAAAGTGTCATTCGAATTTTAAATTATTTGAATAAAGTACCTTCAGATTCAATACCCTGGGGTTCTAACTGGAGACCACTGTCGCTCATCTCCACCTGAGGTTCTGAGAATTCGGGTTGGGGAGCATCTACCTCAACCATGGGTATTGCGGTCTGTATGACAGTCCTAGAGCCTTTATTCTCTTTCTTAGCACAGGGTGATTTCCTGTTTATGTTCATCATACCCCATACGACAAACATGAATACCACTGAATGAATGGCGAGACCCAAAGTAGAGGGGCATCCGGTAGGGGTGGCGATCCTGGACCCCAATACCCGCCTGACGACACGGAAGGCTTCTGGGTTGGCAATCACGAAAAAAGTGAGAGCGGAAATGATAGAGATGACCAGTTTATCCTGCTGTTTTTTACCGTTGCACCCGCAACCACAATCTTTAAATAAACCCATCTTAATTAGTTACTATAAATTAACAAAAAAAACCTACTTAAAGTTTGATCGCCTAGTATAAATATAACCAACTACAATGTCGCTCTCTATCCAACGCTCATCCGATTTCACTACTTCTTCTGTAAACTTTTCGAAACTTCGTAAAAACAAGAATGGCGGTAAGGCCGTCTATCTCAACGCCGGCGACAACAAAAAGCTCTACATTCAATTCCCTTTCATGCGCTCTCCCTATGGCCTGAGCGCTTTCACTGATGAAGGTACTGGTCGCACTTCTTACTCTCTCGACCTTTCTTTCGACCCCGACAACACCGAGGCGATGGAACTTCATGACAAGCTCAAGGCTCTCGATGAGATCATCGTAAACACAGTCGCTGAAAACTCTAAGGAGTGGCTCGGCAAGGACTTCAATGTTGAGGTTCTCAAGCAGGCTCTCTACAAGCCCATGGTTCGCCCCGGGAAGGAACAATATCCATCTACTATCAAGCTAAAGGTTCTCACTAAGCCTGATGGGACATTTGTTCCTGAGACGTACAGTATTCAAAAGGAACAGGTTTCCTTGGATACGGTTGAGAAGGGTCAGAAGTGTATGGCCATCGTTGATTTCAACCAGATCTGGTTCATCGATAACAAGTTCGGTGTCACGATCCGTCTCCAACAGGTCCTACTCGAACAATCGGTCAAGCTTCCTTCATTCGCTTTCCAAGGTCTCGATCTACCCTCCAATGAGGTTGATGAGGATGTTGATGAGGAGGATGAGATCGAGGAGGTCGACGAGTAAATAAATAGAACATGATCTTTTATAAAAGATGTTTATGAAAAAAAAGTAAAATAATTATATCCTTCTTGGTAAGTTGAAGAAAAAACTTCTTACCAATAAGTAAGTATGTCCAATAAAAACATAGAGAGTAACTTGAAAAAAATTTTAAGAGGTAAGAAGGGCTGTAGCCCACAGGATCACTTGTATACATTGATGAATAAAACAAAAACCTTCATGAAGGGGTCGAAGGGTAAAAAACTTGGTGAAGGGTCGTATGGAAAAGTGTACCGTGGGAGTATCAATGATG
>Ga0209830_10002747_pt1 | contig 13876 bp, 12 predicted proteins | sample ArcticOcean_MG_C_12_FD_187439 | JGI IMG/M metagenome (GOLD analysis project Ga0209830, IMG submission 187439) | Marine microbial communities from western Arctic Ocean - ArcticOcean_MG_CB8_130 (SPAdes) (version 2) | ecosystem: Environmental > Aquatic > Marine > Oceanic | place: Arctic Ocean...
GACTCTATTTGACCTCAATAATGATCGAAGCGAACAGTATAATATTGCTTTTCAACACCCTGAAATAGTGAAGAAAATTTCTAAAATAGCTGATTCAATCCGCCTTATTTTAGGAGATCAACTTTCGGGAATTAAAGGAAAAGAGGTGCGTCCAGTGGGTCGAATTGAAAACTAGTTTTTATCTGCCCAAGGACCATGATATTTTTTATCATGGTTTTTATCTTTTCGCTCAAATCCGTGGGCTCCAAAAAAATCTCGTTGGGCTTGAATTATATTAGCATTACTATTTTCTTGTGTTATTGCTAAAAAATAATTCCATGCCGCATTATGACAAGAAAAAGGAATATGTTTTTGGATTGCAGTTGTAATTGAAATTTCCCACGAGGCAATACCATTATTAAAAAATTCCATAAACGCAGCTGCATTCAGCAGCGAGTCATTTGATTTAAGAACATCTACAAGAGTATCCATTAATCTTGATTTAATAATACAACCCTCAGACCAAAGACTTGCAATAGTAGCCAACTTTATTTTCCAATTATTTTTAATAGCGGCTTCTCGAATCATTTCAAAACCCTGATGATGATTGATAATACGTGAGAGATCATATGAAACTTTTAAAGCGCTTAGCGAGAGCGAAGTTGAAGTAGGTTTGCCCTTAAAAGTCTTACTTAACAGAGAGCGTTGCTTTTTATTGGATGAGGTAAATCGAGCATATAATGCTGAAGCCATTAATGAATTAGCACTTCCAAGCTCTGCACCCTCAGCAGTTGCCCAAGCTCCAGTTCCCTTGTTAGAGGCTTCATCTTTTATTAAATCAATAAAAGGACGTCCTGACTCTTGGAAGCCCAGAAGTGATGCTGTAATATCTAAGAGATAGCTTTCACTTTTGGTTTTTTGCCAATCTTGGAGCATCTTTTGAATCGTTTTAATGCTGTTAGATTGATCTGAAAGTGCTAGCGAAACCACCTCTGCAAGTAATTGCATCTCCGCATATTCAATACCGTTATGTACCATTTTAACAAAATGACCTGCACCTCCAGAACCTACAAAATCGCAACAAGGGACTCCTTTAGAGTTTTTTGCAGCTATTGCACTTAGGTCGTTTTTAACAAGCATATAGGCCTCTTTAACACCCCCTATCATTAAAGCAGGTCCTTTTAGCGCCCCTTCTTCTCCTCCAGAAACTCCCATGCCTAGAAAATGTATACCAGCTGCTGAAAGTTGTTTTGCTCTTTTTTCGGTGTCTTTAAAATGAGAATTTCCACCTTCAATAATAACGTCTCCTTGAGTTAGTAATGGGATTAATTTTTCAATAACCGTATCTGTGGGACTTCCAGCAGGAAGCATCAATAAAATTTTTCGAGGGTTTTTTATTGATTCAACAAAAGAGGGTAATGAATTAAAAGGAAGGGCATTTTTAAGTTCAGAATACTGTTTGGTATGAGACAAAGCAACTCCTTCTTCGGAACCTTTTACCTCTCTATTATAAAGTGAAAGGGAGGTGCCTTTATTGGCAAAATTTCTACTTAGACTCGTGCCCATTATACCGAGTCCAACAATACCCCAAGTGGCTTGATTTATCATCTTAAATAAGGTTTAAGTTGATTGATTTGTTCTTTAGTAGTTTGCGCTGCTTCCAAATGAATTGCGTTACCGGGAACTTCTAGTATTTCTAGTTGACTTTCAAGAAGTGAGACTGGCATAAAGTGCGCACGTTTTTCCAGTCTTTTTTTTAAGGTATTAAGATCAGAATGTAAATATACCCATAGTATCTTTTCTAAGATTATTCCTTTACTCAAATCAGATCGATACCTCTCTTTTAATGCAGAACAAGCAACAACTACTCCAGTTTTCCCAGATGCCAAAATCTCTTTATTTAACCTTACTAACCAAGGTATTCTATCGTAATCATTTAAGGGAGTCCCTCTCTTCATCTTTTCTATATTTTCCTTTGAATGAAATGCATCTCCTTCTAAAAAAAAATATTCTAAAAAGTCTGCAATTGCTTTTCCAAGAGTAGTTTTTCCACAACCACTGACGCCCATAATAATAATAATTTTTGACACCCTTTAAAGGTATAAAAATGAACGTATGTATAAAGACTCTTTCGAATGCCTTAAAGAGTATCCCATGGAATTGATTGTTTTTTTTCTGCGGCTAGTGTTGCTAGCGTTAATATTTTAGAAACAATTAAGTTATTTTCAACACTATACAATCCGTTTGGTTCTATAATTCTATTTTCGTGAACAACCTCATAGAGCAGTCTAAATGGATCTTTTTGATAGTCACTAATGGGAGCAGGCAGGTGTGTCTTAACACCTTCTTTTTCTGTTGTCATAAGCTCCATTTGATTAGCGCTAACACAGTTAATATAGCCTTGAGATCCATAAATTTGCATGTCTTTACGGTTATGCGACCAGTTCCATGATGCCTGAATAATGACTTGGATTTTTTCGTATTCTAAAACAATGGTAGTGTCATCATCTACTTTTGGATAAAGTTTAGGTTTACTTTGTTTAGCGATACAACTAACATGCAATGGAGTTTCTCCCTCCAGCATCCATGTAGCAATGTTAGCCCCGTAACAACCAAAATCTGTAAGTGCACCTCCCCCATTTAAAACCGGATCTGTAAGCCAAGATAAAAATTCTGAGGAACACCCAATTTCAACAGGACCAGGGTGTCCAGTATTAAAAACCATTTTTGTAAGATTTCCCACCATATTTTGAGTCATTATTTTTTTTGCTTCATAGGTACTTTCATACCAAGATGTTTCATAATTTATAAGCAAAGGGACTTCGTGTTTTTTAGAAAGTCTAGCCATTTCTAGTGCTTCATTATAAGTGGTTGCCATTGGTTTTTCAACCATAATAGGAATTCCTCTAGGAGCAAAAAACTTAACTACTTCAAGGTGTTCTTTTGTTTCGTTAAAGGCAGATACGGCATCTGGATTTACTTTAGAATATAAAGCTTTATATGTTTCAAAAAATAAAGAATCATGAAGTTTATATTGCTTTTGATATTTAGCAATCGCTGTTTTATTAGTTTCAACAATTCCAACAATACTTACATCTTCTTTTTTTCGATTTAAAATCCAACCTACATGGTCATGAACTAATCCAATCACTCCCAAACGAAGTTGTTTTTTTGAGATGTTTTCTTTTTGAGAGATTACAGATGAAGGAGATATTATTAATGTAATAAAAAAGAAGAGTAGTAGCCTAGGATAGTTTATAAATGATATTTTCATAATTTTTGTAAATTGAAGTGTTAATGTACTAAATTTCCACAATGACTTCATTTAAACCATTTTTAATTTGCTTGATACTTTCTACTTTTCTATACGCTCAAGAGGGACCCAAAAAACTTTTAGCTATTTTTGCTCATCCAGATGATGAGCAATCTGTAGGACCTCTTTTAGTCAAATATGTAGAGGAAGGTGCTGAGGTAACTTTGGTCATAGCTACAGATGGGCGCCTAGGGGTTAATCAATATAATAACTATGAAGCAGGAGATGCTTTGGCAGATATCCGTAGAAAAGAAATGCGTTGTGCAGCCCAAGTTTTGGGTGTTAACTTGAGACATTTAACCTATCACGATCAGCTTAAGGCAGCAGAAGGATTTGACGGACATATTCCACATGTTCAACAATTAATACTTGATATAAAAGATATTGTTACAGAAATTCAGCCAGATGCCATTATAACCTGGGGGCCAGATGGTGTGACTACTCATATGGACCATCGACTTATTGGGGCTTCGGTAACTCAAGTTTTTGTCTCTCAAACTTGGCAATTACCAATGGATTTATATTATTTTGGAGTTCCTTCAGACTTTATATCAACCGCCAAAGAAAAAACATTACGAGGTCAAGACCGTAAGTATTTGACAGCTCAAATTCCATTTACTCAAGCCCATTATGACAAGGCTTTTCAGGCATTATTATGCCATGAAAGTCAGTATCCCGCAACTGTTATAGCTAAAATTAAAGAGGAACGTTCTCAAATGGGAAAGATTCTCTTTTTAAGGCAATTTCAAGCACCTAATTCAATAAAAAAGACTCTCTTTTAGATTGTAAAATTATCACTCTAGAAAAGGGAAAGTAGTTTTATTTTCTTCAACTGCTTTCAAAGGAATTTTAGTGTTCCAAAGGAAGACTCTTTTTAAACTGGGAATTTCTTTTAGGATTTGAAAAATTTCTTTATTTACTTGGGTACTATGTAAATTCAAAATCTCTAAGTGTGTTAGTGAGACCAATCCTTTTAGATCAATTGTTTTTACATTTGACTTTTGAAGGTTCAAACGGGTTAGGTTTTCCATTTCGCTTAAAATATTTAATTCTCTACTAGTAAAGTCACAGCTGCTCAAATTGAGCCATGTTATATAGGGTGCATACATCACTAAAGTGGCAAGTGATTTTTTTGTAAGCTTTTTACCGTCATATTTTAGATCTAAAAGAGGATTGTCTTTTGAAAGATTTCTCCAAGCAAAATTAGCATTTTCTAATGTTTCATAATCAGTTTCAGATAAGGGGCTAAGTGAGACTTTTTCAACCCAAGGTTTTTCTCTAATATCCATTCCATAATAAGATAAAAGTAGTTTTTGAATGCTACTTTTTGAATTGATTTCTGCTAGTGTTTGTGAGTAGGATGAACCTTCTTCTATCCACCATTCCATTAATTGAATTTCTTGATAGGTAAAAGGTACTCCTGATGGAGGCATGAATTTAGTATCGTTTTGGGAACGAGTAATTCGTTCAAAAATTAAACTCTTATCGAGATTAGCTCCAATAATTCCAGCTCCACTTTGCCCTCCTTTTGTTAACCCTTCAATGGAGGTCATATCTAACCCTCCACTATTAAGATCATTATTGTGGCAAGCAATGCATTTTGTGGTCAATATGGGCTCAATGATATCTTTAAAAACAGTGATAGAGTCTAAGGATACATTTTCAAAATCAACAACGATCTCTTGGCTTTTAAATTTTAGTTTAAGCGACTCGGGGACATGCTCATATAAATAATAAGGTCCATGTGTTAAGCTTCCTCCCAAATGTCCTACCAATATCAAAAGACCAAGGATGATAAAATTATTTATTTTTTTTATCGTTGATGGAAAAGAGAAATTCCGAAGTCTAATAAACCAACCAAGACCGCTAAATAAAACTAGTAGAATCCCAGAAACCTGATGCGGTTTTAAATCAGCTTCAATATAGTAACCGTTTTGAGCTAATAACCATCCCATAAAAGCACTTATTGCAGCAGAAATAAATGCTAAAAACCATGTAATGGAATATACATTATAGTATTGTTTATTTTTCTGAAACCACTTTAAATCGTAAAGAAGAGCTAGCAGTATAAATCCAATGGGCAAATGAACTAATAGGGGATGAAAACGACCAAAAAAAGTTGCAAGATCTAAGCTTATCATGTTAAACCCTTGTTAATTTAAGTGGGTAGGTTTTTCCAGAATTCCATTGAGGGACATAAATATTTTCATCATCATCTATGCAAACATCATGTGGGTTAAAGAATGTTTTTTGATCATATTCTGGAGCCAAAAAAGCATTGTTATTGTATGTTGGAATACTTCCACCTGGAAGTGAAACCACCTCGTTTTTTTTGTTAAGTACAGCTAACATCCCATCGTATTTGCCCCAATCTTTAGTGACAATTACAGCAAAATAAAGCATACCATTTTTTAGGACAGGTCTACAAATATAACAGCCCGGTAACAAAATGGTCTCTAGGTAGTTACCGTCCATTGTAAATCGTTTAAATTCATTGGCGCTACGAGATGTAATTAATAAAGTAGGTGGTTTACCCTCACGCGTATCAATTGTAATACCATGGCAACAGTCAAATTGGTGAGCTTCAGTTCCTTTGCCACCAAAATACCTTATGAAGTTTCCTTTGGCATCATATTGCATAATATAATCTAAACCATAACCATCTGCAATGTAGATGTCCCCATTAGGAGCGATGGCTGTTTCTGTAGGTTTGAATTGAGTATCTTCTTTATAGGCGGCCACTTCTTTTGGCATAGAAAACTCAAGAAGCTTTTCTCCTTTAAGAGTGGTTTTACAAACTTTATGCGTTTCAGGATCTGTAATAAATAAAAATTCCTCCCCCCCTTGTTCAATTAAGGTTAGACCATGTGCTCCAGGATAATCGGTACCCCATACATCTAGAATTTTACCTGATTGATTATATATCAGAATATTATTTTTTGGATGCGTAGTGGTCATAAAAAGTCTTTTCTTTTTATCCATCACCATCTCGTGACAATCATTTACAGGAAATTGAGAAGTGTCTTGAATCCCCCATGATTTATCCACTTTATATTTATATTCCCCATGACCAATAACAGGATTATCTTTTTTTGCGGGCTTTGTAATCACAAATATATTTTCAAAGGGCATTACAGTAATTCCAGCAGCAATTCCTGTGTTTTTGATAAAATTTCTTCTATTTTTTTTCATAATTATAACATGAGTTAGGCTAAAATATCATTTACAACACTACCATGAACATCCGTAAGTCTGAATCTTCTTCCTTGAAATTTAAAAGTAAATTTTTCGTGATCAATACCCATAAGGTGCATAAGAGTTGCTTGAAAGTCATGAACATGGACTGGATTTTCAACAATATTATACCCAAAAGCATCTGTAGCACCATAAGTAATGCCCTTTTTAATTCCTGCACCAGCCATAAAGATTGTGAAACAACCAGGGTGATGATCACGAGCGTAATTTGTATCGGTTAATTGGCCTTGTGAGTAGTTTGTTCTTCCAAATTCCCCACCCCAAATTACAAGAGTATCTTCTAAAAGACCTCTTTGCTTAAGATCTTTAATTAGCGCTGCAGTAGGCTGGTCAGTTTCTTTACATTGAGTTTTTATATTTTTAGGGAGGTCACCATGATGGTCCCATCCTTGATGATACAGTTGAATGAATTTAACATCTTTTTCAACTAGACGCCTTGCTAGTAGACAGTTTGCAGCAAAGGTCCCCGGCTTTTTACTGTCTTCGCCATACATATCATAAATATAATCAGGCTCTTCAGATAAGTCCATTACATCTGGTACAGAAGTCTGCATTCTAAATGCCATTTCATATTGACTTATTCGCGATAAAATTTCAGGATCACCAATATCAGCATATTTATTTTGTTGCATTTTCGCTAGATAGTCTAACTGTTCTTCTCTTAGTTGCTTGGTTACACCGGGTGGATTATCCAAATAAAGTACGGGATTTTTCCCTGAACGAAATTGTACTCCTTGGTGTTGCGATGGAAGAAAACCATTCCCCCATGAACGGGAGTAGAGCGGCTGCCCATATTTATCTTTTGTTATTAAAACTACAAAACCAGGCAAGTTTTTATTGTCACTTCCTAGACCATAACTCAACCAGGAACCAATAGAGGGTCTACCCGGAAGTTGAGAGCCTGTTTGGATTAGACTTACAGCAGGGTCGTGATTAATTGCATCTGTATGCATAGATTTTATAAAGCACAACTCATCAGAAATTTTACTGACCTCTGGCATTAAATCGCTCATCCAGGCACCACTATTTCCGTGTTGATTAAAATTAAATAAGCTTCCTGCTAAGGGGAAGGAATTTTGCCCAGCAGTCATTCCCGTAAGCCGTTGTTCACCAAAAACACTTGGAGGAAGCTCCTGACCCTGCATTTTATTGAGCATTGGTTTATAGTCAAACAAGTCTAATTGAGAGGGAGCACCACTTTGGAATAAGTAAATTACGCGTTTTACCTTAGGCACAAAATGAGGTAATTTTGAGTTTAGAGTAGTTGAATTACTAATCCTATTTGAGGCATGTAGATTTTCAGAATTCATCATACTCGCTAAACTGAGTCCTCCCAAACCCAATGTGGTTTTGGTCAAAAAATCTCGCCTAGAATAGTCTGAGTGATCGTGGTCGTGGTTGCAATTCATGGTTTAGTATTTGTAATAGGACTCATTCATGTTTAGTAGTGTATTGGCAACAATGGTCATGGCAGCTACTTTATCCACTTTTGACTGTTGTTTATATTTGGTATTTCCAACGTTAACCACCTTATATGCTTGACGTTTATTTTTTTTGTAATAGGCACGTTGATTTTCATACAGTTCTTTCATTAATTGTATTTCTTGAGGTTCAGGAAAACGAGAGGTAGCAAGTCTAAATCCATAAGTAATTTGAGCCTCTAGTGTATCTTTAGATTCTGCAAAAATACGTTCTGCAAAAACCCGCGAAGCTTCAAAAAATTGAACATCGTTCAAAAGGACTAATGATTGTAATGGAGAAGAAGTATTCTCTCTTTTCACTGTACAAATTTCTCGTGAAGTAGCATCAAAAGTTATTAATGAAGGGGGTGGGGAGCCGCGTTTTATAAACGTATAAATACCACGTCTATATAAGTCTTCACCTTTGGACTCTTTATACTCTAGAAGACGCAAGGAGAAGGTGTTTTTTTCTTTCCATAAGCCTTTAGGCTGGTATGGCTTTACACTTGGTCCCCCAACTTTTTCAGAAAGTAACCCACTTACTGAAAGGGCATTATTACGAATCATTTCGGCAGATAATCTGCGACTGTTTCCTCTAGCTAGAAGGATATTATTTGGATCAAATGTATTTTTTTCTTGGGAAAATTGTGTTCGTTGTTTATAAGTCTTGGACAAGACCATTTTCTTTATAAGATCTTTAACGTTCCAATTATTTTCTTTAAAATCTACAGCCAACCAGTCCAATAATTCAGGATGTGACGGTAAAGAACCCTGAACACCGAAATCAGTGGGTGTATCGACTAGGCCATTTCCAAAAATCATTTGCCAATACCTATTTACAGCTACACGAGCAGTAAGTGGATTTTCATTATTGAATAGCCACCGTGCTAATCCGAGTCTATTTTTTGGCAGTTTTTTATCCATTGCAGGAAGTGCTGACGGCGTTATTGTTTCAACTTTAAGCGAAGGCTCAGCGTAGTTTCCTCGGTTGTATAGGTAGGTAGTACGACCCTCTTCAAGCTCTTCCATGACCATCACTTCAATAACAGGATCAATAGCTTTTCTCCAGGAACTTAGATTTTTTCTTAACTCTTTATCGACAGCAGTATATTTAGGATGATTTTGAATCCAATGTTCCTTTAATAAACTTTCATTAGGCAAAGAATTTTCTTCTTGATATTTGTTGAAAATGAATGAGGCTTCTAATGCCGATAGAGCTTTATCATAAATTTTAAGATCATCCATTGTTCCAATAAAAAGTCCATTATCACCTGTAGACCCTTCATAAGTTTTGCCAATTAATACGGCGCGTTCTTCTAGATTTATTCCACTAGCGGAAACAGGTTTAATGGATTTGGAAAGATTATTAATTTTAGTGTTAACTATAAAGGGAGTTCCATTTTTAAATAAGCGAATTCCATTGGCTTTTCCATTACCATTATATGAAAAACTAAGATGGGTCCATTCATTAATTTTTATACTTTCTTTAGAACGAACATGAATCATATTACCTGGGGACATATTTACTAGGCGGAAATTAAGATGGTTTTGATCATCTAGATAGAAATCCCATCCTCGCCACCAGTTATTTTTACCACCTGTAGTCCCAAGTATATATTGCCGCGCGTTTTCTTTTTGTTGCTCCGTATTTATCCATATTGCTGCTGAAAATTGATCTGTCCATTCAAAGCTTGGAATTTCTTTATCAATAGAAATTTTGTCGTAATCACTTTTAAAACGTACTGCTTTTCCTTTTACACCCTTCACTTGAAGTGGGGCTTGACTTGATTTTACATTTTTATTATTATCAGTTATGAAGTATTCTGGGGTTACAACGGTATTATTAGAAATAACAAAAGTTGAGTTTTTACGAGATCTTATTGGTGTGATTTTATCAAACGGATAGACGCCAATCAAGTTTTTTTCAAGTTCTTTTTCTATAGGGAGTTTTTCTATGTATTGATATACTTCTGCTAATTCTTTTTTGGAGAGATCTAGTTTTGTTTGTGTTTGGCTAATAAGGGTTTTTAATTTTTTAAGCTGTACTTCTTGATTTTCTGTTGGTAAGTATAAGAGGGGGCCAAAATCCCCATCATCCCCTGTCATCCCCAATTCTCTTACATTATTAAAAAAAGCGCTTAATTGATAATAGTCTTTTTGAGAAATTGGATCAAACTTATGATCATGGCACTTTGCACAGGCAACGGTCAGTCCTAAAAATGCAGTACTAAATGTCTCTGTTCTGTCAAAAACATAGTTTAAACGCCACTCCTCATCAATAATCCCTCCTTCTGCCGTCATGGGAGAATTTCGGTTGAAAGCGGTTGCTAGCTTTTGTTCTTTGGTTGCATTTGGCAGTAAATCTCCAGCTAATTGCCAGGTAACAAACTGATCATAGGGCATGTTTTTCTTAAAGGCATCAATGACCCAATCTCGCCAAGGCCACATGGTTCTGGAGCCATCTGCATGTAATCCATGAGAATCTGCATAACGAGAAAGATCAAGCCAGTCTAACGAAAGACGTTCAGCAAAAGCTTTAGAATCCGTTAAACGCTCCACTAAGCGCTCGTAACTCCCTGGAATAGTGTCTTTCAAGAAAGCATCTATTTCAGAAATGGATGGGGGGATTCCTGTTAAATCAAAACGTAACCTTCGAATTAAGGTTTCTTTGGTAGCCTCTTCTTCAAAAATTAAATTATTTTCGATTAATTTATCTGAAATAAATTGATCAATAACTTGTTTGTTGTCTTTTATAGAAAGCAGAGATGCTTTTGTTTTTTTAGCGGGAGTAAATGACCAATGTTCTTTCCATTTTGCACCTTGATCAATCCACTTAAGAAACATGGCTTTTTCTCTATCTGAAAGCTGTAAATTAGAATCTGGAGGGGGCATTTGAACGTCAAGATCTGTGCTTATAATTCTGTGGGCAGCTTCGCTTCCATAAACACTTCCCTTTGAAAAGGCACTATTACCACTTGCTAATTTAGCAAAGGCAAGTGTTTCAATATCTAATCTAAGGCCTGCTTTTCTTGTGTTTTCATCTGGCCCATGGCATTTAAAACAACGATCCGAAAGGATCGGTTTTATATGATAATTAAAATCTACTTCTTCTGGAAGCCCCGACATTTGTTGATTTATTGTTTCTGGAATTTCCAAGGAACAGCTACAAAAAACAAAAATAAGGACCAAGCAAAAGACCAGCGAACCACAAGGGATAATGTTTTTTATCTCATTTTTCATGAAGGTATAAATCGTTTCACCAGTCTAAGTTAGAAAATTATTCCAATGAATTAAAAAATAAGCTTCTACTAATCTTAGTAATAAGTAAAAAAAGAGGACTAATTATAATTTAAATTGTTGCCCTTTTCTAGCAATATGAAACCCTTGTGAAAGTACCCATTGGGTGGCTTTACTTTTTGGGTCAAGTAAAGGATTTGTATGATTCATGTGAATAAAGTAAACCTTATTTTTAAGTTCTTGGGATACAGGGTTTAAATAAGCTACGGTCTCTTTTACTAAGGGGTGAGGAATTTCTTCCAAGGGGCGATAGTTTATTTCTTCTTGATCAAAAAAAGTAGCATCTAAAAAAGCATAGTCAACTGTTTCTAATATAGCTTTTAAATTTTCACTCCATTTAGACCATTTATCTATATCTGGAATAAAAAGAACTGTTTTATTAGGTCCTTGAATCCGATACCCTACAGTTTCAGAAAATTCATCACGGTGTGGAACAATTAGTGGAGTTATAATTATTTCACTTGTAAAATTTACCGATTCATTTTGCGCCATTGGGAATAGTTTAATGTTTCCAAGGCTGATTAATTGGCTCCAAGGTCCGTTGTCGTTTAAAAAAGCTGCCATCCTAGGCATTACATGGACAGAAATATTTTTAGCACCTAAAGCCTCTCTTCCTAATTGTAAAAGTCCAGAATAATGTCCCATGTGGGCGTGGGTTAAGAAAATTGCTTTTGGAGTGCTAGGGAATATTTTCCATTGTGAAATTATGTCTGGAGTAGCCTCAAAAAGCAGATTAAAATCACTTTTTGGTTCGACCACTGCAAGTGCAGTGACTTTTCGGGCTTCTCTTTGGAAAACCGTAAGGGTTTTACAGCATTTTTTCTCACAGGCCATGTGTGGCGACCCTCCGTCTTGAACTGTTCCCAAAACAATCACATAAGGAGCATCATTGGACTGTTGGGCAATTGTATCTATAGGAATTATATAAAAAAAGCACCCTATTAAAAGGACTTTAAGTATTACTGTCTTATCCCTTAGGATCAATTTAAAGAATTTATAGTTTTTATTTGAATAACTCCTGCACGACCTTGCTGACCCCATTTATTTGTTTCTGCTAAAGATTCAAAAATAGTTACTTCACGTATATTTTGAAGTGCCATCGAGCTTGGAGGGAAACTGTATTGTTGCCCATCAATAATCCAAAGTGGATAAGCTTGAGAATTAGTAAGCGACTCAGACTGTCGAATAATAACTAAACCCCTTTGAGTATCAATTCTTGCAGACCCTAAATGTTCTCGAATAGCCATTACAACATTTAGAGCATTTTCATTAATTCCCCATGCATTTAGCCCTCGTTTTTCATAGCGCACTTTTTGTTTTTCAAAAGCTTTTTGCTTTTTAAGAGCCCTCAATTCTTTTTTAGTAAGTTCTTTAGCCTCAATTTTTGTTTGAGCAATCGTATTAAAGCTAATTAAAAAACATATAGATAAGAGAAGAAATTTTTTCATTTAAGAGGATTTAAAATTTTTAGTTAATTAGTTTAATAACATTTAAAAGACGAAAATAATTGAAAAATGTTACATCTCAACTAAATTTAATTTAAGATTCTATCTTCCAAATAAATTTGAGTATTTTTATAAAAAATATTTAATGAAAAAGGCACAATTTTTAAAAGCATCAATCCTAGCAATTACATTAACATTCTTTTTAAGTTGTGGAAAAGAAGAGCTCGCACCCATTGACAATAGAATTGTTGGCGAATGGACAATTTATTCTTTCACTGACGAAGCCAATGCTACCATTATTTGGGATGAACTAGAAACATCTTTGGTAGATATAATCCCCGAATACTCTTGTTTTAGCTATACATTATCAGTTAATGCAAAACTTGCAACAGAAAGGTTTGTTAATGTAGACGTTGAAAGCCGAGGTTGTTTAAGCCCCTCTCTGACAATTTTTACATGGGCTATAGACCCTGAAACAGATTTATATGATTTCACACAAGGAGCACTATTTATAACTAACTTAGTTACCTACTCTAATAATGACAATCGCATGAAATGGACTAATCAAAAAAGCGGTGAGGTTAAGATTTGGGATCGAACAGTAGCTGAAATAAGTTCAGAATAAAGGCATATTCAGGTAGTAATTTAAAAATCATTAAAATGAAAAAAGCACTTATACTCTCCTTATTATTTTTGATAGCTTCTTGTGGTGTTCAAAAAAAAATAGCAAAAGACCCTTATGTTGGAATGTATGATTTCACGATGTTTGAATTACCTAGCATGGGCGATGTAGACGCTAAGCTTTTCATCAAAAAAGAGGATGGAAAATATATTTCTGAGATCACTCCAGCTTCAGAAGATCAAGCCCCTGTTGAATTTGAATTAGACTCTACAACTTTTGAAGATGGAATTTTTACCATAGAAGGTTATGGGGGTGGATATGACATTTATTTTGAACTTACCATTGAAGGAGACATTCTTTCAGGTTCTTTAATGGGAATGTTTGACGTGTCTGGAATACGGATTAAAGATTAGTATTGCTCAACACAATCAATTAAAACTTTCTTTTTTGAAAGTGAAGGTTTTATTTCAGTAGTGTTTGGGAGAATTAAATGCAAAAAACCATA
>Ga0209830_10002753_pt1 | contig 13851 bp, 10 predicted proteins | sample ArcticOcean_MG_C_12_FD_187439 | JGI IMG/M metagenome (GOLD analysis project Ga0209830, IMG submission 187439) | Marine microbial communities from western Arctic Ocean - ArcticOcean_MG_CB8_130 (SPAdes) (version 2) | ecosystem: Environmental > Aquatic > Marine > Oceanic | place: Arctic Ocean...
TGCTCTTCTTCTTTCTCTTTTGGCTCGAAGCCGTGTTTTCACCGCTACCCTCGATCGGCCAATGTTGGTTAAGAAAATCGTCGCTCACAGAAACAGCGCTTACATGGCCCTGTCCTTCCTCTGACGCTAATAACTGATCTAATAAATCGCCCCCGAAAACATCAATGAACGGCGCGTAAAATGGCCTCAATATCATTAAAAATATCAGTACGATCGGTAAACACATTAAGAACATTCGTGCTTTTCTCGTCCCTCGAACGTGCTCTGGGTCTCTGTTTAATTTCTGTAGTGGGTCTTGTTGATTCATCGTCGTTTGAGAACTATTCTTAGGACTTTGCGGTTGTGAATTAGTATTAATATTAGTATTCGTATTTGATCTATGCGGCTTTGAGTGCTTAGCTTCGGGATCTTCGTCGTCGTCTCTGAATTGGTGATGCTGATGTTGATGTTGATGATGTGATGATGCCGAAGATGATATTATTGACGACGAAGTCTTTTGATTACTATCTGCAGACGATCTCCTGCCCATGCACCAGGCCGGTAAGGCTGACGAATATGCAGACTTCCTGCCCTGCTGATTTCGAGACGGAGACATCGAATTGAATTGTTTTATTTATGTGTGTAGTAGTTTTAACAAGACTTGCGTGCGCGTTATATTTGTGACCATCGGTTAAGAGAGACGGATGTGAATAACACCATCGAAGCATAGAGCGCATAAATTCATGTCTTAAACGTGCACATGCCTATTGTATAATAACTAAAAATAGAAGCACAAAAAATAAACAATAGAAGACCAATGAAGTCGTCTAAACCTTGCACGTGCGTGTGTGCTACTGCTATGCTGTATTGTAGCTGTATCACTTACAACGTATCGACGCTTACGTTGCATATTTTATGAAGACACCAATCATCATCTTTGCCGCGCCCGCGCGTTTTACAATATATATATATATACATATATATACATTCATTCTATTCTCATTCATTCATTCATTTTTTCCTATACTATTCATCTCCTCTTTCAATCGAAAGTTCTCTCGTTCGAGTTCTCTCACTCTCTTGAACAACACTAAGGCCGGTACGAACAAAATCAGACTACCGACGATGGATGGTATACCGACTGGAACATACTTCGTTCCATAGAAAATGCATACGTTGCCCCATGGAGCGCATTGCTGAACAATATCTGTCATTTGTAGCCCTGACATCCCGTCTTCGAAAGATCCTTTCGTTATTATCGTCGATGATGCGTATCGTCTCAGTCGAATCGTTCTCGTAAACGAGTTTTGCACTCGTTTATTGGTACTGCCATCAGTACTGATGGCTTTGTAATAACTGTTATTGATTCTAGCGATTGTTTGAGCGCTCATTCTCTCTCAAACAGGTCTAAATAGCATCTCTACCACACAGTATTACTATTACTATTACTATTATTATTATTATTATTATTATTATTATTATTATCAATTATTATTATTATTATTATTATTATTACGTATTTGAAATTTTGTTATTCGTTTTTCCTGCTGCTGATGCGAAAATGGAAAGAAATTAAGAAAGAACCTGCGAGAGTATAGAGGACTTCATTAGTACGATAAGTATCGTTACAGTAGAAGACGGAGATATTTAATACTAATCTGCTTAGGGAGAACAGAAAGTTTAATAATGGAGAACGTTCGCGTCGATCGAGATGGATTAAGAAATCGAAGTACGAGTGCGAGTACTAAAAATGCTACTCGTTCTTGCGACGAGGGAGGTTTAGAAGAACCTGCCGAAGATGGGCGCGATAATCAAAAGACGACGACGAAGAAGAAGAAGAAGACAACTCTCAATACTAATAATACTAATAATACTAACAATAATAATAATAATAATAATAATAGTAATAAAGTAAAGGAAAGAAAAGATTCCCCGAATGAAATGAAACGACGAACTTTAACGAAGAAGACGAGGAAATCATCATTAAACGATGGAGGAAGGTTTGATATCGTCGAACGAACGATGAAGTATTTCTTCTTCGCGTTGTTAACAGTGTTACTAGCACTCTTGCTACCGATATTCATGAGACAGGGCATGAACTTTATGATTAATAGACATCAAACGAACAATGAATCGACGATGTATCATAAATTTTTATACGATTTCATGAAGAAATGGCAAAAGATCGATCGAAAGTCTAACGACGTGAAGTTCCTGTTGGGCGATATGCAAAGGGCGGATTTGAACTACGAAGAAGCTATCGAGACTTTGCGAGAAGTATCAGAGAAATACGACTCGAGGCTGAAATTAGGTGACAGTTTACAAGAAGGTGCTGATAATAATAATTATAATAATAACATTAATAGTCAACAACAAACAAGAAAGTTGAAAGAGAAGAGTAAAGAGGCGAAGATTAGATTGGCTTTGGCTTTGTTAGATAAAGCGGATGGGAACGCGGCGAAATCACCTTTGGGTTTCACGCACGATAAAACACCTTTAGTGGAAGCGAAATATAATTTGAAAAAAGCAAAAGAGATTGAAGAAGAGATCTTGAAGAAGTTTGGATCTTCGTCATCAATAGATTCGTCGTCGGCGTCGTCGTCGTCGTCGTCGTTAGAAGGAGAAGAAGCTGGAAATGGAGGCGCGAAAATGTCGAAAATGTTAAACATAATCGAGATTGAAATCGCGCTCTCGAGGGTGTACCAACACGAACGTGATTTTCAAGCCGCGGTAAATGTTTTAAATGAAGCGTTGGAGAAAAAACCGTCGAGTACTGAAGCGAGGTGGCAGCTTGCCGTCGCACATCAAGGCGCCGGCGACTGTGACTCTGCGCTAGAAAACTATTTAATCTTGATAGAAGACGCGAAAGTTAAGCACGCGCACGTCTTTCTAAGAGCATCCATGTGCTTACTTCACGGTCGTCGAAAAGATAATAATTCAAGCGCACCGTTGAAAATGCACGCCGTTTCAGGTAAAGGTATCAAGACAAAAGTGGATCCGACTCCTGATGAGGTTATCCAAGCGATTGAGTATTTAGAAGCCGCGGTACAAATCGATGCAAGTTTAGGTCATGCGTGGATGCAATTAGGGTTAGCTCATGTTCTAAGAAATGCGCCGAGAGAAGCGATTGGTCCTTTAGAACGAGCGAAGAAGGAGCTAGGCGAGAATTCCTTAACGGCTGATTTTCACCTTGCGTCTGCGTATCAGCAAGCAAACAGGTGCAAAGAGGCTATTCCTTTGCTCTTGAACGTGGCGCAAAAATCTAGAGAGCAGCACGAGCGTATGATGCACATCGATAACATGAAAAACGGGCGCGCTCAAAAGTTGGAAAGTTCGGTCCCTGCGCACGAAGCGTTTCTGCGCGCCGGCGGATGTAAATTTCTTTTAGGAGAAGTTGACGCGGCTATTGAACTTTACCGCGAAGCTTTGGTATCTTCGGACAAATTCGCACCGGCTCTAGTAAACTGGGGAATCGCTTTAGAACATAAAGAAGAATTTGATAAAGCTGAAGAGAAGTATGCACTTGCGGTGGAGAAGAATCCAAACATGGCTGAAGCGCTCGCTCGATGGGGAACTTTGAATTTGGGACAAGCACAAACGCTCGTGCAAAAGGCTATCCATAAAAGACGCGCAGAAAAGAATAGTAAAAAGGCATGGAAAGACCCGGAAGAATCGAAAGAAAGAAAAGAGTTGGGAAAACTCATCGATGCCGCGTTCTCAAGACTTGAAAAAGCGGCAAACTTGGACCCGAATCATTCCATCGCGCAAAGACTTCCATTTATGCGGCAACAGGCGAAGGTGCTCATTAAAGAAATCGAAGGCAAGAACGATAAAATGGACGAACCTTGGGATTTGAAAGAAGAAGAAGAATTGGAAGTGAAAGGAGATGACGAAGATGATGGTTCTAATAAAGTAAGTAGTAGTCAAAGAGACGAATTATAAGATAGAGAGAGTGTTTGTAAAAGAGAGACAAGCAGCAACAACAAATACGCACGGACGGCATACCTAGGATTAAGTAAAGTAGGTACAAAATAAATTACAATAAATTAATCGATTAATATTACGCCGCGATTCCCTTTTTCTTCTCGCCCCTTCTCGTCAAATCATCCGTTTCCAAACGCAAAATGAGTTCACCTTTCGTCCCGCTAACTTTCAAGCCTCTTTGTTTCAAATCATGTTTTAACTCTAAACCAGTTCTTCCGAAATATGGGCCAAAATACGCGACTCCGTTTTCGGAAACCAACCCTTTTTGTTCCAAGACGTCAAACACTCGTTTACAAACAGAATCGTGCTTGACTATATCTGCATATTCGATATCTTTATTCGCCTGTAACGTCTCTCTCGCATGTCCATACGCAGCGATTAACAAACTTTCCGCCCTCCCATGGTCCTTCTTCCTCGATAACATTTTCTCAGCCTCGGGGAAGACCAATTTCGCTAAATCGATCGAATCATCTTTCGACGAAGCTTTTCCTCGTAATCCTAACGCTAACTTCCACGCCTGTGGTTTCACTACCTCTACTATAGTCGTCTCGTTCACACAGCTCTCCAAGACCCCTTTCCATAGACCAAAATTATACCCTTGCACGAACGCCGTTTGCGCCGAAAAACCGAACTCGACTCCGCCTTCCTCTATGAATACAATTGAATTCTTCGGTAAGTCCATTTGTTTCACTTTCTCTATCATTCTCTTCACGTCCAATCGGGTTCGTTGTTTCCCGTTCACGTCGACGTGCATCGTCGGCACGTCTACGATTTCTACTTTTCCTATTTTCCCCTGCTCCGTGCCCCTTATTATTGCCAAAGCACCGCCTGCGTCTGAATCACAACCGACCAAGGCCCAGGCATAGTCACTGTTATTATTACTGTTATTATTACTATCTTCTACTGCTCTTACTACTGCGTTTGATTCGCTGATTATTTTGATTCTTTGCTCGTGATGATTACTATTATTATTCTTTCGTTCTCTCGTCTTCGTTCGTCGATTCAACGCAGTGTTCGTCGTCGCCCTAGAAGAGTAAGAAGAACGAGTTGTTTTCCAAAAAACTCTTCGTCGTTCGAAACCAAGGAAAGGACGAAGACGAACGATTTTGTTCCCCTGGACCGATGGTGATTTGGTCGCAAAAAGAGTTCCAGGGCAGATCCTAGCGATAGAGTTCGTTCTTCGATCGTCAACGAAAGAACGATGATAAAAAGAAGAAGGAGGAGTATGAGTTGCCATCGTTGTTTGCATCGTTGCTGCAATCATAGCGCGCGTAGTACTCGTCTGTATTAAGCGCGCTAGAGGTGATACCCACATTCCGAGCGAAAAACTGTGCAGACGAATGCGTCCATAAATTTCGTCTCATTCGGCCTATTTTCTATTTACTGATATAGTGAAAGAAATCATATATATACACACGTATACATGTATGATAATATTACAATCTTCGTTTTTATTTAATAACATAACGATAGTAGTACAACTTATACACGGATGCAACACAGATCTTAGCGCTATAGACAACTTTTCAGCAGACGCGATGGGACAGTGCGAGCGCGCGCGTGCGCGTTTTTGCGCGCGCGGTTCCGGTAATTATAAAATTAGTACTACGCGTATTCAATCGGACAAAACTCTTCGCAACTCAATACGTATTCGCTCCCATCATCATCGGCAGAGCGAAACTTTAAGATGTATCCATTGCCTACGCGTCTCGTCATCTTGTCCGTGATTTCTTCCGTCAAATCGTCGTCGTTAACGACGAAAATAGAAGAGTTCTTCAAAGGCGACACGAAAAGTTGTTCGTTTCGAACGGTGAACTTAATCGCTGCGTTGTGCATTTTCAAAACGCCTTTATGTTTTTGCATTAAGCGGTTGATGCTCAGTGGTGTAAGTGAGCAATCCAGTGATGAATCGCACACCACGTCGTCGTTGTAGCGCGCTTCGGCACACCTGAAAGAAAAGTTAGTTACAGTATATAAATGAGCTGGCATAAAAAAAAATCGATTTTTGCGCTCCACGCGGCGTACTGTACTACTATACAGTGCGTGCGAACACATATCACGGCGCTGAATGAAAAGTGAAACGAGGACAAGTTCCTACCCTGCTTTGTCGAGCGTAAACGTAGTAGTGCATGGCTTTGAAGTAGTCGAAGCTTTCAATCGATTACTTCCAAACCTCTGCGCGGCTTCTTTTTTTTGGATAGGTTTGAAGTAGACAGGCGCAGCTCGTTCGAGTATGCAATTAATTCGTACAACAAAAACCATGGACAACAGAGCGCGTTTGTGTGTTCGTGTAAGTGACAATTTCTTGTGTTTTATATCGATTCTGATGGACAAGCGAGCGCGTGTTAAATATATGAAGTTACGATAAATAATGCCAGCTCAGAAAATTTCCTCTCTCTCGCGGCCGTGATGCGCTTTAGTGTTGAAAACGTAAAACGATAGTTATTTTTATTCTCTATAACAACGACTAACAACTAACAAGTAAACTAAATAATCAATTAAAGTTAAGATCCACGAGTGGGCCACTTTGCCCCTAAAGCTTCTTCAACAAAGCTTCGATCTTTCAGACCGAGTGTAGTGATTACGGTTTCATACGTCGTCGCGTCGGTTCTTCGCAAATACTTCAAAAGTTTTTTGCGCCTCTCCAACATTTGAGCTAAACCAAATCTTCCATGCTTGTCTTTTTTGTGAACTTTCAAATGTTCGGTCATGTATGCAATCTTCGCAGTTAAAGCGGCAATTTGCACTCCAGAGGAACCGGAATCAGCGGACCATTTTGCAAACTCTTTACGAACGCGAGCAAGCTCGATTTTGTTCAACTCTGCCTTGGAAGCCGTTTCGAGTCCTTTGTATCTTCGAACCAACTCTCGAGTAGTTGAAGCAAATGACTGAGCATCTTTTTCGCCGCCTGCGTAGCCTAGATTTAACACCTCTCCGCCATCGTTTGATGATAAATCAGACGACGACGACGATTGAGAAGTGCTATAAATATTCCCAGCCATGGACGAAGACGCAAATCCTCTTGTTAATAATTGACTTGTTGTTTTTGTTGATGTTGAAATTGTTGTTGAAGGAGAATTAGTCATCGCCATTGTTTTTTTTACTTCTAAATATTCGTGTGTTGTTGTTGTTGTTGTTGTTGTTGCTGTTGCTAATAGACGACGACTCTCTTCTTTGAACATAATAGTAGCGTTTAAAGAAGAACGTCTTCGCGTTGCTACTCTCATCAAAATCGCCATACTCATTTTCCTCCTAAGCTACTAAAATTATATAATAATTGACTATATTACAATATAATTAAGCTTGGTTGGAGTTTGGCGACTTCTTCTTGCCCGGACCAACGACGACGTTAATGAAACGTCTGTTGTATACGATGCGTTTTCCAGCTCTTCCCTTTGGACTTTTCTTTTTTTCTTGCTTGGCAACTATTGTTATGATTATAATAATAGATGTTAGTTTAATTATGATAGATCATACATCATAGATCGATGAGAAAATACTATTTGTTCGCGTATTTGCTATATTTAAATCGAAAACACGCTCGCGTGTGTTTGTGTATTAAGATTCTTAAACATGAAACACCGCGAAAATCGTGTACAAAGAGAGAGAGGGCTTGCGCGCGCTAAAATCATTATTAAAAAACAAAGTCGTACTATCGCGAATAAGAAAACGACATAAACCATTTATATAAACCTATAAACAGCTTACACGCATACTTTTTCATTCATCGCTACTGTATTAGTTCTTTAAATTTATTCGCGCGCAAGACTCTCTGCTTATACGTACGCGTACGATAACAATTCATCGCTCCAAATCACACTCAGACGGGGCCGCTAAAATATACGCGAGAATTTACGACATCTATTATAATACTAATTATAGATTGACGATCGATACGCGAATCAAATCTATACGATAACGTACCCTTCGGTGTTTGACCTCTGACTTTACCAGCACGTGCGAGTGAACCGTGGACTTTTCCCATTGTCTGTTTGAAGCAGGCGTGCGTTGTTTTATAGCGTCGTCGTTCGTTCGCTTGCTCGTTTTGGTAAAAATTGCACGTTTCTCGTTTTGGCAGCTAATTTTTTTTTCTCATCTTTTTTTGGATTTTTGGATTTTGGATTTTTGCCATTTTTGGAGAGAGCCGTTTATTCGACGACGACGCAGCACATCACTTCCTCACTTTTTTATTTAATCGAGTAGTAGAACACAAAAACATTTATATATACACTAATGCCCTCTGAACAAGAACAATTACCGGAACCCCTGCTCGACGATGGCGGGAACGACCGATTCGTGTTGTTCCCGTTAAAGTACGACGCTGTATGGGAAATGTATAAGAAGGTACTATACATACTTCGTCATCATCGTTTGGCTGTGATTTTCTTTTTTGAAATTCAAACGTTCGAAAATAATTATTTCTTCTTCTTCTACGTCGTCGTCGTCGTGTTTTATACTAACACATCTCTTTCTTTTTATGGTATTAAATAATAGGCGCAAGCTTCTTTCTGGACAGCTGGTACGTTCTTTGATCGTTCTTTAGTTTATCGTTTATGTTCTTCTTCTTTCATTATCCGTTTCGTAATTTCTCTTTGCTAACCTTCTTCTTTCCAAAACATACGAACAAAATCGAAAAATCAAACAGAGGAAGTCGATTTACAGGATGACATGAAACACTGGGAAAAACTCACTGGAGACGAAAAACACTTCATCTCACACGTTCTCGCGTTCTTCGCTGCATCGGATGGTATCGTCTTGGAGAACCTCGGTGTTCGTTTCATGAAGGAGATTCAGATCCCAGAGGTGCGTGATTTTCTCTTTTTTTCTCTTCACAGACAGAGAGAAAAAGTAAATGTGTGCAACGAGTTGCCTTTTTATGTTTACGCTCGAGCGAGATATTTATCGTGAACGAATTAAACTAACATTAAAATTTCTAAATAATAGGCGAGAGCGTTCTATGGATTCCAAATCGCCATCGAGAACATTCATTCTGGTACGTTTAATTGATCTCTCTCTCTAGTTTATAATATTTTGGTTTTTGTTGTTCGTTTTCCGAGATGACGTCAAGGGGAAAATAAAAACTAACACATGAAAAAAAAATTCTCATTTTAATTACAACAGAAATGTACTCGCTCCTCATCGATCAATACATTAAAGATCCAGTGGAGAAAACGCGTTTGTTCAAAGCTGTTGATACGATCCCGTGCGTGAAAAAGAAGGCTGACTGGGCATTGAAATGGGTACGTTTTCGTTCACGTTCGCGCGCGTGTTTTGCGCAAAACGCGCAAAAGCTATAAAAAACAAATGTATGCACCTTTTCGTGAAAACAAGGATATATGTTGAAAATATCTATAAGTTTAAACTTACTGATGAATATTTTCTTATTCTAACTAATTAGATCGATGGCTCTGAATCCTTTGCCGAGCGTTTGGTTGCGTTTGCATGCGTCGAAGGCATCTTCTTTTCCGGTTCTTTCTGCTCCATTTATTGGCTCAAGAAGAGAGGCTTGATGCCAGGGTTAACTTTCTCGAACGAATTGATTTCGAGAGATGAAGGTTTACACAGAGATTTCGCGTGCTTGTTGTACACCATGTTGAACAATACGCCTGGTGAGCAAAAGTTGAGAAACATCGTGATCGAAGCTGTTGCGATTGAGAAGGAGTTTGTTTGCGACGCGTTACCATGCGCTCTCGTTGGCATGAATGCCGACATGATGAGAGATTATATCGAGTACGTCGCCGATCACTTGCTTTCGCAACTCGGTTTTGCGAAGGAGTACAACACGGCAAATCCATTTGATTGGATGGAGTTGATATCGTTGCAAGGTAAAACGAACTTCTTCGAGAAACGCGTCGGCGAGTATCAAAAGTCGGGCGTCACCGGCGGTTCGGGCTCAATGACCACCTTTACCCTCGAAGAAGACTTCTAACGAAAGAGAGAGTTAGAAAGGCGTGTGTGTGTATAGAGAGGCGTGTGTGTGTATGTGCTTGTAAATATACATTTGTGAGAGAGGAAACTTAGAAGAGAGAGAGAAAGTTTGGGTGGTGTGTGTGTGTGTTCCGATGAAGGAATTGTTCTATTACTACTATATCTATAGCGCACTGATTTATTCTACTTAGCGTTGTCAGTGTTCACTAAAAGACAAAATATATATATATAATTCTCTAATTTGTAAGTTTATCTCTGTTTCTTCTCGTAGTCCTATATCTTTTTACCGCGCGAAACTGTGAACGAGCAAAAACGTATAAAATGGAGAAAACAGAAACGAGAACGAGATATCGCCAAACGTCGATATCTTGCTCTCTAGTTCCAAATAAGTCCAATTTTGCGTGCCCTTTTCTATTGATTTTGCCTCTTCCGCGCAACTTTCCGATTCCTCGAAGAGACTGTGATGATGATAATGATATCCTCTCTTCATCGGCTAAACTATTATTACTATTATTATTATTATTATTATTATTTTCCTCATCATTTTGTAACGCTCTTGCACTATTGATCTCTTCTCCCATTTCTCGTTCTATTATTATTTGCGCGGATAAGTCTTCTGCGTGTCCTAAAATCGTCTTTGACGCCTTTGATGTCGTTGTTGCAGCTTGATTTTTTCTGTTGCTATTCACTTCTTCTAAAACTACAGGATGCGACTGCATCAAATATGCTAAACTCAAACTCGCGCCCGCCCAGTTATTCACAACCTCGTCATGTTTCTCTTTCGTGACTGGATTAAACATTGCAAAGCAATCGTCGTAATGCGCATCGATATCGCCATAAATTTCCCAGGTATATGCAGCTGGAACTTTCATGACATCGAACGCGTAATCGGTCACCGTGCCGTGCGCTAAATACCCTACGCCTTTCCCGCCGCTCCCAGTCACGCACTTGTTCTTACAATGCAATTCGTTTATCTTCTCGCCCATTTTTCTAGCAAACTCGGGATATTCTCCAACCGGTTCGACATTTTTATGATCATAAGGTGTGAATATAGCCTCCATGCCAGAATGCACGTTTATCCACGCGTGCGGTTTCACTTCTTTGAACAATTTTTGCAAAACTTTCGATTCCGGCTCTGAAATCGCGTACGGCCCGGGGAACTCTTCGTTTGGGTCATAATCTTTCTCCTTCACTCCAAAATTCACTGGGAAATTCCTATTAACATCAACTCCTCGACCGTTTTTCCTTTCACAAAACCGTTTCTCGTCCTCAACGAGCTTCCTCCCGTTCACGTTTTCAATCGGTATGATAGTGAACTCTGTATTCATCAACGCCTTCGTGAACGCATTCAAATCGATCGAAGCTTTTTGACTCTCAAACACTTTGTCGTGATCGTCAATCGCGATGTCATTATCAGAACGACCTATTGAATTGCTCGCTAATAGTAACAATTCTAAAAATCTCATCGCTACATCGACCGTAATCATCTCTCTCCCATGTTCGCCAAAATCATAAAACATCCTCGTCTTGTTCGTTCTGTTTTGAAAATTCCCGTCTAAATTAATCGTAATAACTGGAATATTAACTGAATACGAAGACTGCGTTCCTATGTTATTCCCATCCTCGCGATTGTTCTTCTCGTTCTTATCTCCACTAAGTCTTCCTTCTTTAGAATATTCCTTAACATATTCAATCCTGAACACTTCGGAGTACTTCTCCGAGAACTCTTTTAATTTCATATCGACATCGAAAGTGCTTAAGTAGTATTCATAGTCAGGTTTAGCGTTCGTATTCTTCTTCATAATAAATCGTTTTATGGTTACATATAACGATTTATTAACATTATTATTATTGAGATTATTATTATTATTATTATTATTATTATTATCGATGAGAGTTTCACACTGACGACTGACGACTGATGGACGTTGTTGACTGATGACGAAAACTTATTTAAATCATCTTCGTTAACATCCACAGAACAAACGCCAGTTTATTTTCTATTTATTGTTTCATTACGAAAATAAGAGCTACGCGCGCGTGAAAAACTTGAGACGAACGACGCTCAGAGCATCGGTCCGCATCCATGCTTCATTCCGACGAATGCTACGTTCAAAGAAGTACTGTTAGGAAAGATGGTACTCAAAGGAAAGAGATTAAGATCAGAAACGGGTTCGTTAGCGAACAAGACGTGAAGAGATACGTCGCCCCGCACTTAAGGGCCAGGGCATTACTGCAGAAGCAGAACGAGGAACGAACATTTAACGATCTCGAAGAGAAGAAGAAGAATGAGAAGAACGATAAAGTAAACGCAGTTTGCGAGGAACGCCGTAGCAATAGTAACAGTGATAACAGTACGAGTTTTTACACTGATGAAACCACAGCACTTCGGACGGAAACGAACAACGAAAGAGATTTAGAAGAAGAAGGAGAAGGAGAAGGAGAAGTGGTGCTGGCGAATACACAGCAGAATAACAATAAGAACATCAACAAAAACAAAAACGTAAGTCTAGTTAACTCGATGAGTGCGGCGCAGAAGAAGAACGCGAAACGAAGGGAAAAGAAAAGACTCGAACAACGAGAACAACAACGACCGAACGTCTCAGAAGTAGTATCAGACGAAGACGGCGAACAAAAAGAATATCTTAAACGAGAGATTGAAGTAGTTAGGAAAGAGCTCGCGAAATGCGAACGAATAGAACGGAAGCGTGTAGAAGATCAATCAAAAGTTAGACCAGCTGAATGGGCTATTTTAGGCGAGAGAGATGAAATTATTGAGAAATTAGAACGGCTCCAACGCGAACTCGCGAATTTACAGTTTCCATCGACGACTGCGACGACGACGACGTTGGAAGATGCAATGACAAAAATTAGCATAAAATAATGAATCATCTGTATTATATATTAGCTTTCATAAATCTATCCATCTATCTCATCCATCTATCTATATCTAACTATCTCTTGATTTAACTATAAAATAACTTTTCAAATTTATAACTCGTTATGGGCATTGTTTGCCGACGATTGTCGTTGTTTCTCGCTCATGAGTTTCTTCATTTTCTTAATCTCCGCTCGTTCGCGTTCGTCGTCATGGTTCAAACCTAATTTCTCGTGGAACTTCCTCTTCTGTTTCTCGCGAAACTCCAGCTTTCGTTTCAAATGATTCTCATCCGCGGTTAACTTTTTCCTATTCTCGATCTCGCGCACGGACGCGGCAGATTTATGATTTAGTGGGCGTTCGTACCCTATGAATATATCTCTCACGACCGTTTTTAAGGTATAATCAGCGTTCGATAGTTCAAACAATGGAGAGAATATGTTCTTATTCATTTGTTTAAAACAAAAGAACGCTATTAATACGTATATTACGTACTTCGTTAGAACCATTAAGAATGTCATGAACACTGACGACGGTGGGTCCATTTCGACTAATCTTCGAACAGATTTCTTGGTCGATTTCTTGATTCCGCCTATTGTTATTTCATCGTTATTATTATTACTATTATCATTATTACTATCGTTATTATTATCATCATCGTAATTATTATTAGTAGTAGTAGTAGTAGCATCATCATCTTCATCAAAATCATCATCAAAATCGTTACTCTTGTGTTGTCTTCTCGTCGGTGAATTGATCATAGCCTGTGGAGTTGTTGTCATTATCGGTCTTTGTCGTCGTTGTTGTTGTCGTTGTTGTTGTTGTTGTCTTTGATAAGTAGGAGTATCTTCAACTATTGTTTCCATGAGTACAGTACTATGGTCGTTGTTAAAAGTACGGTCTCCATCTCAGCCGCAGCAGACGGGCATCAGAAGTCCATCAGCAGAGGAACATCAGAAGAGGACGAAAAAGATGGCTCGAGCAAGTCGTGGCCATTAAAAACGAACTTTCGCGCGCTTATTTTATATACATAAATATATTGAAGAATTTAATAGTAAAACATCGAGACCGCGATAAGGGAG
>Ga0209830_10002758_pt1 | contig 13840 bp, 14 predicted proteins | sample ArcticOcean_MG_C_12_FD_187439 | JGI IMG/M metagenome (GOLD analysis project Ga0209830, IMG submission 187439) | Marine microbial communities from western Arctic Ocean - ArcticOcean_MG_CB8_130 (SPAdes) (version 2) | ecosystem: Environmental > Aquatic > Marine > Oceanic | place: Arctic Ocean...
CCCTTTATAATACTCCGAGTGTTGTAGGAATGAATTAAACGGAGTAGCCCAATTCCCTAGGTTACCTGTAGAAGACATTAGTTTAAGTGGCCGTCTTCTAAAACGAAGCTGTTGTTGATCTTCGTCAAAGATTAATTTATCATTTGTTACACTTCCTTCGAACAATGTACTTAACTCATTGAATTTTGGTACAAAACGAAAGTCAATATTAGGGTGGGACTCGCGAGTAACTCTATATGCTGAATCAAGGCTAATACAATGTAGTGATAAGCCAAGGGCTTTTGCACCGTCTAAGTCAGAATTTACTACTTCTTTCAAATAGAGTTCAGCACTATATCTATCAAGAAAAAACAGTCCAGAACTATAATTTTCTATAGTTTGCGAATCAAAAGCTCCACAATAATTATATAAATTTTCAATTAAAAATGCCTTTTTCTCTTTACGGATTAATTTACTGAAACTATTCGCTAAAATAATTTCTCCACGTCCATTTAAAATAGTATAAACAGGAATATTTTTCAGTTTCTCCTGTATAGGTTTAGTTTTTTTAGTATAAAATTCTGATGTAATTCTTTTATTTTTATAGCCAGTAACAAAATCTGAAGATTCATAATTTTTTACAACACTATTTTGGGCTTTAGAACGAAAAAGGGTGTCTTCTAAAAAATCAATAAAAGGAAAATTGTGCTTTATAATTCCGAAATTAGAGTTTAAAAGTGAATCCCCTTTCAATTCATCGGATTCTTTCCAATTAAGATTAATATTGTTTGGACCGCTGTATAAAATATCAAAGAATTCAATACTTTTTGGCTTTTTTAAAGAAGAATTACCTTGAAAAGTGGGTTTATATACTTCACATGGAAGAATATTATTATTAATGTTTATTAACTGCATACTCCATTCTATAAGTAAATGTTTATAATCCTACATTTAGAAAATCCATATTCTGAGAATACTGCAAAAAAGAAAATTAATAAAAGCAATTGCCAAATAATACAAATAGGACTTATTATAAGATTATAGAGGGCGGTTAGCTCAGTGGTAGAGCGCCTGCCTTACAAGCAGGTGGTCATAGGTTCAAATCCTATACCGCCCAATATTTTTATTAAAAATACTTTATGAAAGTTATACAAATAATTAAGCGTAGTGAAAGATTACGCTCAATTAAAAGTATACCTCTTGCAACCTAAATAAATTTGGGCTCATCGTCTAAGGGATTAGGACAGGGACCTTCTAAGTCTCTAATGTAGGTTCGAATCCTACTGGGCCTATTTAAATTAATAAACAAATGCAAAATGTTTTATTTAAATACTTCTTCAAATGCGCCATGAACTTTATCTCCTGAATCAATAGTTGCCAGAGGATCTTTTCTTAATCGGTGTCGAAGACATAAAGTAATTACATTTTCAATGTCATCTACTGTAACATTTTTAGAACCGTTATATGCAGCATAAGCTTTCGCTGCACGGTTTGTTACAATATCACCTCTTAGACCATCTACATTTAAGCTTCCACAAACCTGCGAAATTTTAACTCGAAGATCAAAATCGAGTGTCACTTCTGGTAAAAGTTCTTGTGCACTAATAATTTTTGTTCTTAATGAATCTAAAGCCTCTTCATTTGCTTTTAAAAACTCGTCTGGGTTTTGGTCAAAACCACTCCTTTCTTCAACAACGCGAACACGAGTTGCTGGTTCTCTTACAGTTCTAATTTCCGCATGCATACCAAATCGATCTAAGAGCTGTGGTCTTAATTCACCTTCTTCAGGGTTACCGGAACCGACAAGAACAAATCGTGCTGGATGTTTAATTGAAATACCTTCACGCTCAACAGTATTCCACCCAGATGCAGCAGAATCTAATAGTACATCTACTAAATGATCGTCTAGAAGATTAACTTCATCCACATACAGAATTCCTCGGTTAGCTTTAGCTAATAGACCAGGTTCGAAAGCTTTCACACCCTCTGTGAGTGCTTTTTCAATATCAATTGTTCCACAAAGTCGGTCTTCAGTTGCACCTAATGGTAAATCAACCATGGGTACTTTTTTAAACTCACAAGTTAACTCTTCATTGTTCTCAACAGCATTTTTTACTGTTTCACTCATTAATTCAAAATCATCCATTGAAGAGTTAAACGGATCGTCTGCAACAATTTTTATAGCAGGTAAAAGATCAGCAACAGCTCTAATTGTAGTCGATTTCCCAGTACCACGATCACCCATTATCATCACGCCACCAATTCTCGGATCAATCACGTTTAATATTAAAGCAAGTTTCATTTCTTCTTGCCCAATAATTGCTGTAAAAGGAAATACGGGTCTTTCTGTTTCTTTTTTTATGCTTATGGCCATAAACTAAACTTTCATACTAAAGATTATTGATTTATACATTAATTATTAATGTATTTAAAATAAAACACAAGTTTTAAATTATACTTCCTAACACTAATTAACAAGTTAATAAAGAAAAAATGAAAAAAGTGTTTTAACATAATACAAGCTATTCAAAAATAAACAAGATATCGGTCCAAGCATAATAAAAAATTAGGGAATTACTTTTCCATAAGTGCAATTATATAACTAAATTTTTATTTTTAATCTGTTTTTGATATACCAATGATAGGCGAACTTGGTTTTGCATAATGTGAGATTTCCATCCTACCTGATATATAACCAATACGACCAGCAAGAACGGCCAATTTCATTGCGTAAGCCATACCCTGCGCATATTTAGCTTTTGCAATTGCCGTATTTGCTAATATGCCATCACTCCCTATTTCCATTGCCTCTGCTGCTTGGCTAGGTGAACCAATACCTGCGTCGACTATTACAGGAACATTTGAATTTTCAACGATAATTTTTATATTGTACAAATTTTTTAACCCTTGCCCTGAACCAATGGGTGACCCTAGTGGCATAACAGTTACGCAACCTATGCTTTCAAGCTGCTTTGCTAAAACAGGATCTGCATTCATATAGGGTAACACATCGAAATTATTCTTCACAAGATATTCAGCTCCAGTTAATGTACCTATACTGTCTGGTAATAAATGCTTAGGGTCTGGAATCACTTCTAATTTTATAAAATTATTATCCGTATAATCTAAATTTTTTAAAACTTCACGCCCCATAAATGCTAAACGAACAGCTTCTTCTGCTGTTTGTGAACCTGCGGTATTCGGCATTAACCAAATTTTTTTCCAATCTAAACCATTAAGCAAATTACCTATCCCGCCTACATTTGAATTCTGAGCTCTTCGAATGGCTACCGTTAATATTTCACAACCACTTGTTAGTATACTTTCCCTTGCTTCCTGAAAATTTTGATATTTACCTGTACCAAGCATTAACCTTGAAGAGAATTGTTTTTTACCTATTGTTAGTGGGTCTTCTTTCGTGTTATAAAGTTGTTCACTCATTTATTTAAATAAAAAAAAATTGCATTAACTGTATTAATTATACAATGCAGAAGGTACATAAGCTAGCAAAATGCTATAATCTATTTTACGCTAACTTAGTACATTATAAGACTACATATTTCATGGCTCGTATTATCGTTATTACTTCTGGAAAAGGAGGGGTAGGTAAAACAACAGCAACGTCAAATATAGGAATGGCATTAGCGCGTTTAAACCGCAATACATTACTTATAGACGCCGATGTTGGTTTGCGTAATTTAGACTTGCTATTAGGGCTTGAAAATCGCATTATTTATACTGGTACAGACGTTTTAAATGGTGATTGCCGGTTAAAACAAGCCTTAATACAAGATAAAAGACAACCACAATTAACATTTCTTCCACTATCGTCGAATCAAGGTAAAAACCCAGTAACAATAGAACAATTAGAGAGTCTCATTGAACTCTTAGACGATAAATATGATTTTATACTAATAGACAGCCCAGCTGGCATAGATGAAGGCTTTCAAACAGCTGTAGAACCAGCTAAGGAGTCGATAGTAGTGGTAACGCCAGAGGTTCCTTCAATCAGAGATGCAGATAAAGTTATCGGTATACTTGTAGCAAAAGGTGTTAAAAAGATTAGTCTTTTAGTCAATCGTATACGTCCAAATATGGTAAAAACCGATGATATGATGTCTATTGACGATGTTCAAAATATATTAGGTATACCTTTAATTGGCATTATTCCTGATAGTGAAGAAGTTATAATTGCATCAAACCGTGGTGAGCCACTTGTTTTAGAAAAAAAGTTATCTTTACCAGGACTAGCTTTTCAAAATACTGCTCTTAGATTAGATGGAATAGACGTTAAGTTTTTAAATCTTGAACTAGCTACATCAAAAAATCCTGTGAAACGGCTATTTGGTAATTTAATAAAAAAATCTAATAATGATCGTTGATTAAAAAAATGAAATGTAGAGAAAACAAAAAATTATTATTAAATAATATTGATTTCTCTACAGATAATTGATCCTGTTTCAAAAAATAGGTATGTCTTTTTTTAAGACATCCTTTTTAATTGTTGAAGCGCTAATCGACCAATGTTAAATAAAGCCCAAGAAGCCGCTGCTAAAACTGGAAATAATACTACTAAAAGTCGTGTATCTGCCATAGGAGTAAACCCTCTTTACATTACATATCTATTTGAATACTATTATACTCATATTCTTTAGAATAATATGCAAGCTTTTTTCTGAAAAAGATTCTTTTATCACAATAAAAGTTTCTTATCTTTAAATTAAAGTCCTTGGAAATTTAATTAAACTTATCTAATAAATTAATGCTTAACCTCCCTTTTACGCTTGATCAATTAAAAATACTTCAGACCATTGCTGAAGAAGGAAATTTTAAAAAAGCTGCAGAAAAACTTTATATTTCTCAACCGGCAGTTAGTTTACAAATACAAAATTTAGAGAGACAATTAAATTTACCCATTTTTTATAGAAATAAACGGAAGGCACGCCTAACAGAAACAGGTAACTTACTCTTAAAATATTGCGATCGAATACTAAATCTTTGTGAAGAAACTTGCCATGCTTTAGAAGAGTTGCAAACTTTACAATCTGGTGCACTAATAATTGGAGCGAGTCAAACTACAGGTACATATTTAATGCCACGCCTTATTGGAATCTTTCGACATGTCTACCCACAAATTACAGTCGAGTTACAAGTATATTCAACACGGCAAATTTGTTGGGGTGTTGCAAAAGGACAAATTGATTTAGCCGTAGTTGGTGGTGAAATTCCACTCGAGCTTAAAAATGTATTGGAAATAACCTGTTATGCAGAGGATGAGTTAGCACTAATTTTACCAACATCTCACCCTTTTTCTACTGTTAAATATATTCAAAAAGAAGACTTATATCGATTGAAATTTATAGCATTAGAAAATCAATCAACTATAAGAAATGTTATTGAAAATATTCTTTTGCAAAATGGAATTGATAGCAGATATTTTAAAATTGAAATGGAACTAAATTCCATCGAAGCTATTAAAAACGCTGTTCAATCAGGTTTAGGTGCCGCTTTTGTTTCTGTTTCAGCAATATCAAAGGAACTTGAGCTAGGAATGTTACATTGGGCAAAAATCGAGGGTATTACAATAAAACGTAATCTCTCAATAGTTATGAACCCAAAACGTTACCATGCTAATATAACAAAGGTTTTTAAAAAGGAAATTTTAGATACGTTTCTAGCATCCACAAAAAATTATGTTGAATAAATGATGATAAAAAAAATATTTATTTTTGGTTAAATAAATAAATAAGCTCCCCATTTCGTCTCCTTTAAATTAGTCATTACTTTTATGTAACTGTCCGTTGAGAACAAGTTTTTATCTGTTGCGAAAAGCATTACTTCTCTTTTGTTTTCGAGAGATTTTTTTCTTAAAGAGGAAGTCATTATTATTGTATAACTAACATTAATCAGCGAGGAAGAAAAAATGGTTAATATGGGGTGTATATGAAACGCTATGGTTGACCAAGGATCTAGATATTAGAGACTTTCCGTATGGTATCGGTAAATATAGCTCGGCACAGGCTTCATTTTTAAAGATGAAAGAAAAAAATCATGGTCAGACCCAGAAAGATAAAATTGCCGCGATACGTTTTTCGCGCGCGCTTTCAATAATTTGTATTGGTATTTTTTTTGAAAATTGCGACACTGATTTAAGAGAGCGATTTATTGCGTCTGTTAGTAGAAGCAAGCTTTTTGATCTTGAACAAGCCGTATCGGAACTTCGTGACCATAGTTCGTATGATTACCTACTTAGAGCTTATTCGGATGTGTTGGCTGTAAACAACCGCGGCATAAGTATTGAGGACGAGCTTATGACCATTTGTTCTGGATACCAAAACTCTGATTCTTCTAGTTCTCTAACCGAAGAATAAAAGAATTTCATAATCAGGTTTTTGGAATAAGAATTGCTTGATTTACTTTAAACAGGGTATATGGGATAAAATCCATCTTTTTAGCCAACAGCTTAATCAGCCTGGAGGTTGCAGAACTAGAAGGACGTCAACTCGCGGTGGTAGATGTAGCCGGACAAAATCTAGAATATTGCCTACGCTACTTCGTTCGCCGTCGTGATCCTGAACCGAACCAAGTTGTATAAATTTTACCCCCAGGGGAATTCGAATCCCCGTTACCTCCGTGAAAGGGAGATGTCCTAGGCCTCTAGACGATGGGGGCTTAAGAACACGCTTATAATATTAGTGTGTAGATTTATTATTGTCAATAGGTAGGTAATACTTTTTTTTCTCTTTCTGTGTAAAAAGACAGATTTAATTTGCAAAGCTAATAAGAAATTAAACGTACTTATAATCTTTTTAGTTGACTATTTAGTTAATACAATATATTATATGACTTAGAAATAAAGTTAATATATGTTGCGGGTATAGTTTAGTGGTAGAACCTTAGCCTTCCAAGCTAATGATGGGAGTTCGATTCTCCCTACCCGCTTTAAAAGTTAATTATCGAAAGTAAAAAGAAACAAGCTATATTTTTATAAGTTAGTACCGCATAGTATTTGTACCCTTCAAACGAGTAAAGTTTTCAAAAAATAAGATCTGAATTCTTGCTCAAAAATAGCAATTACGTTATATAATTTCATTTAAGTAACTTTTGTAAGTAGTGAAATAAATGTATCAGTATACTTGGTTTATAGTGAAAGCTTTGAACAAGTTTTGATAAGAATTACCCTTTTGGAAATGTCCTCTGGGTATAAGATTTAATCTAAGTAATAATAGGAGAAAGAATCGTGTCAGGAGGTTCAACAGGAGAAAGACCTTTTACGGATATTTTAACTAGTATCCGCTATTGGATTATTCATAGCATTACTATCCCAGCATTATTCGTTGCAGGCTTTCTTTTCGTTAGCACAGGCCTAGCTTATGATGCTTTTGGTACTCCACGACCAAACGAGTACTTCACGCAGGATCGTCAGCAAATACCTTTGGTTAACGATAGATTCAGTGCTAAGCAAGAGCTTGAGGATTTAACGAAGGGATTATAAAAATAGTAAACACGTTAGAGGTTTCAATGATCAATACAAATCAACCAGTAGCATATCCTATTTTCACATTTCGTTGGTTGACTATTCATGCATTAGCCGTACCTACGGTTTTTTTCCTAGGAGCTATTACATCAATGCAATTTATTCAGCGATAAGAGATTAAAAATGAGTGCACCAAATCCTAATAAACAACCGGTAGAATTAAATCGTACCTCACTCTATTGGGGTCTACTTTTATTCTTTGTTTTAGCAGTACTATTTTCTAGCTACTTCTTTAACTAAGCCGATCTAAGCGTAAAAGTAAAAAATTGAGAGGTTGTCTCAGTACTTAAGAATGTAATTTACGGAGATTATCACTATATGTCTGATATAGGAAGAGTACCACTTTGGATGGTAGCAACAGTAGGTGGCCTTGCTGCGCTTGGTCTACTATCACTATTTATCTTTGGGTCATATTCAGGCCTTGGGTCATCTTTATAGATGGTTTAATAGAGTTTAGAAAAAACTAAAGCCTGTCAGAAATAATATTTTTGACAGGCTATTAATAAAAACTGGGACCTTTAAGAGGATTCTTTTTTATTAGCTAAGTAATTTAGTAGTCATCAGCTAAACTGTATTTTAAACTACACTGGGGTAGCAATTTACCTGAATTGGTTATTTTATTTTAGCTTCGTCAAAAAATTTCTTTAATGCTTTTTTGGTTCTCCCTTCTAAGCTGCTAAGAGTTTAACCGACACTTTGTCTTTGGTTGGCCAAGAGTTAGATATCGAAGATCGAGCAAAATATCTAACTGAGAAAACTAGTTTCAGCAAGGGAGCAAAGTCTTCAGCTAAAGAAAAAATGGTAGCTGAAACTAGCGAAAGCTGAGTTGACTATGGTAGAGAAGAATAAGAGCAAGAGCGTAAGACTATGTTACCGTTCAACTAGAGCAACAAAATAATCAATTGGAGGCTATGGAAGAAGTATTTAAAATAGTAAATCTCTTCTTAAATTTTGATTTACGGGATAGTCCTAATGGTGAGACTTATAGTTTGATACAAGCTGCCTATTTAAAACAAATCCAAAACGACGGAACTCTTTTAACACAAGATGATGAAATTGCTGCGAGACGTCTCTCAAGGGCGTTTCTTATTGTGTGTGTTGTATCCTTCATGGAAAGTTGCAGTTCAGTGGATTTTTATATAGCCTTGCACAATCAATTTATTGACTCTGTTGGGGAGAGTAAACTAGGTGATTTAAAGCCACTGCTAGTAAATGAATCCTATGTTAAATTTTATCAAGTCTGTTCAAGCAGGTTAGCGGAAAACAATGGTGGCCAAGATATAAAATCATTAGTGGAAGCTATAGGTTCAGCACACAGAGCCAAATTGGAAAGCGCTGAAGGTCTGGATAACGAAGACGGAATTGAACGAATAATCAACTATTTAGAGGAGTGACAAAAAGGTTTAAAGAGATATTTGGCTTTCCTTCTCCATCTATTGATACGAAAGGTCCGATTAATATAGCTGACTATTAACCTCTTGATGCTTCTGAACTTTGAATTAAAATCTTTTTCAGATACGCTATAAGACTTACTTAGCTTTTGGTAATTTTTTTCTAGGATACCTCTTTGTTCCTTTGTTAAGCATAGTTTAGTAATGTTGATATATTCTTTTGTCTGCGTTAATACATTTTTGTTCTCATTTTTCAGTGGCTTCGGTAAAGTGCTTCTAGAAATAATTCTTACATTTTGAACGTTTAGTTATCTCTTCGAATAAATGAGCCACGTTGGGCTTTACATCGCTATCCGAAGAAAAGGAAGCGATTTTATACTCTATATAGTGACAGTCTAAGTTTGTGTTTTTAGCATCCGTTATTAAGCCCTTTTTCATTCAGCAGGAAGGAAAGAGAGCGTCTAGTTGGGTTAACTTTAAATTTGCCCGAATTATGCAAAGCACTAGTGCCATACCAGAGCCTTGAAGCGTTTAGACTATCAGCAACTTTTTCAGAACTGCTTTTAGATACATTTGATTCACCCATAATTATTGAAAAATGTAATGATATCCAATGCAAGAGAAACTGGACAAGGTTGTTCACACATTTCATGGACAACGATCGTTTCCGTTCATTGCTCTCTCCTCTTTGCCTGATACTTGAAGAGGAGGATACATTATCTTTGGAAAATTAAGCTAATGTGATATCAAGATGGAGTTTTAACGGTATTGAGAGGGGAGAGTAATTCTTTTTTTAGGATTATCTGAACGATGTAAACCTCTATCAACGTGATGTTTTGCTATATGGGATGTGCGACTTAATTCTAGCTCATTGGGCGCATTATCCCTGAAATGAAGAAGCGTAATATGGTCGTTAGGCGCTAGTTTTAGTACTCTTGCCACTGGCCTCTGGTCCATTAAAGGGTAAACATCGGAATCTATTACACCCGTGCTTTCCAGTAATTAGATTAGTAAAGTGTACTTTTTTGTATAATTAAAAAGATTCTTTTCAAAAAAGAAAATATCCATTATAATTACACCAGGTAATAGTTATGATTAGGCGATATGGCCAAGTGGTAAGGCAGTGGATTGCAAATCCTCTATCCCCAGTTCGAATCTGGGTGTCGCCTTAATAGTGGGGGTATGGTGGAATGGTAGACACACCAGACTTAAAATCTGTTGGCTGCAAAGCCGTGAGGGTTCAAGTCCCTCTACCCCCATTAACTTATTTTTACAACGATAAAAGAATGCGCAGGCAAGTTTTGTTAATAGCATTTGTAAACCTTGTTGAGCAGCTTCTATAATGTTGCCGTATACCCTAAACATACACCCATAGAGAACATTAAATACTAAAAGATTAACATGGTAAATCCGGAACTAATTGGGGCAAGTGAAAGGAGCCCCCATCAACCGTAGGTGTTGAAAAAAGGAAAATGCTAAGACTTACCATTATAACTGTTGCTTTATAAAATCTACGTCCCATAAATTTTTTGACTAAGAGTTAAGTCTTAGCTCATCTAAATTTAGTTTAATTACAATTAAACTATATCATTAATTTAGTTTAATTTTAATTGCCTTACTACACTTCAAACTAATATAAATGTATTGGTAAATTTAACCCAATACATCTCATCAATATTGAAATTTACTTTAAGCACTAGAACGTCCGTGTCTAAGCGGCGCGTCTAAGTAATTCTAAGAATCGAATTGCATATCTTAATCCACCTTCAGGTAGGCCCGAGGAAGCAAGTTTTGGAGGAAAAGTTCTTACGCACCATCGATTTGCCGTTTGAATAAATTCATATTAACCAATGGCATCGCCTCCAATTATTTTGGACACACTATAGGTCGCACTGCACATAAAAGCTATTAATACAGCTACATTTGTTAACGAAGGTATAACCACTAGGCCTAGTACTTTTGCGCTTTGTGCCAAGCTCATACATGTAAACCACATTAAAGTTGTTTTGCCTTCTTTTGTAGAAACAAAGCTACTCCCAACTTTAGCTAATTGACAAAACAATGTACAGGCTTTTTCGACTTGTTGTGGAACATCTCCTGGATCTTTAAGTGCTATTGTCATTGGGATAGAAAAGGCCTTATTTGGGACTACTAACCAGTATATTACTAGTACTAGTGAACCAGTCAATATAGTCGTTTTCTTATTTAATTGGTAAAAATTTAAGTGGTAAAATATTTGCTTTATCTTCTTCTTGCACCAATTGCGCTTGACACCTGTTTTTTTCTTTTTCTTATTAGACATGAATCAGAAAAATTCCTTAAATTAGTAATTTAGCTATTTATTAAAACGACTGACTCCAATTTTACACTTTTTATGTTTAAATGTCGCTTACTATGTAATATACTAATTTCGCTAAAATATTTCGTTAACAGAATAAAAGATAAAAAATACTCAACTAGTTCTTATCAAATTTAATTATTCTTTGTGGGTGTGTACTAAGAGTACATCCTTAAAAACTATTTAAAAAAAAATTACCTTGTTTGTAAGTAATCTTAGTAATTCTCATATAATATTATAAAACGTTGTTAAAAGATTCACTTTTGTGATTTTTAAAGTTTAATTTTTAAAACTTATATATAAATATGATCAACTGGAATACAATCGTCCAACTTATTTCATTAGCGTTAGTTGTTCTTTCAGGCCCTGCCGTTATTTTCTTACTATATTTTAAGAGAGGGAATCTTTAAATTGGTTTAGTATAAGTATATTTTACCTAAGGGTACAAGCTATTTATTAATAACATGTTTAGTAAAAAAAGTGACCTACCCTTAAATAATAGTAAGTTTATTCTAATAAACTAAATAAAAAGGCTCTAATCTCAATTCGTTATTGGGGTTTAAGGTCACAGATTAAATAGTAATAATTATGTGCCTAAAAAATTCAGTACTAATTTTGAGAAACGATTATTTCTATCAAATTATAGTAGATAACGAAATAAAAAGCCGCAACGAGAAAGTGGTCTTCCAATTTATATCTCGAAAATTAAGTAAAGTTTATACTTTTCTATTTTACAAATGGTATATTTACTAATACCTAATTAATAAATATACCATTTGATTAAATCTTATTAGAAGCTTTTAATTTCAACATCTACACCTGCAGATAAATCTAAACCCCTTAAGCTTTCCATTGTCCTTTCAGATGGCGAGTAAACATCAATTATACGTTTATGTGTTCGTATTTCAAAATGTTCACGCGAGTCCTTATAAACGTGAGGAGATCTTAAAACACAAAAAATTCTTCGCTTTGTTGGCAAAGGAATAGGACCTACAGCTTTCGTTTCACTTGTATTGACAGCATCTAGGACCATTCGGCAAGAATCATCTAACAAATTTGATTCGTACGCTTTAAGTTTTATCCTAAGTTTTTGTAATTGTAATAAATTCATAAAATCTATTCTAAAATTTTAGAAACGACTCCTGCACCTACTGTTTTTCCACCCTCGCGAATTGCAAAACGCATTCCTTGTTCAATTGCAATTGGGTTAATCAGTTCAGCAGTCATTTTAATTCGGTCGCCTGGCATTACCATTTCAGCAGCACTACCATCATCACCTGTGAATTGTACAATTGTCCCAGTTACATCAGTTGTACGCACATAAAATTGAGGCCTGTAACCTCTAAAGAATGGTGTGCGTCGACCACCTTCATCTTTATTTAAAACGTACACTTCCGCTTCAAACTTTAAATGTGGGTTAATAGAACCTGGCTCTGAAAGAACCATTCCTCGCTCAATATCCGTTTTTTGGATTCCTCGAATAAGAATTCCAACATTATCTCCAGCCATACCTGAATCTAATGTTTTTTGGAACATTTCAACACCTGTTACAGTTGTTGACTTTGTTTCTTTTAAACCAACTAACTCTACAGTATCGCCAACATTAACAACCCCTCTTTCAATACGGCCCGTTGCCACAGTACCACGCCCTGTAATTGAGAAAACGTCTTCTACAGCCATTAAGAAATTCTTTTCTGTATCTCTTTCTGGTGTCGGAATGTAACTATCTACGGCATCCATTAGATCGTAAATTAGATCAACCCACTTATCTTCACCACGTTCTTTTGGACCTGATTCTACTGCTTGTAAAGCAAGTAAAGCTGAACCAGAAACGAATGGGATTTCATCACCAGGGAATTCGTAACTTTCTAAAAGTTCTTGTACTTCAAGTTGAACAAGTTCTAAAAGCTCTTCATCATCAACTTGATCCGCTTTGTTTAAGAAAACGACTAAATGTGGTACACCAACTTGCTTAGCTAATAGAATATGCTCTCTTGTTTGTGGCATAGGGCCATCGGCAGCAGAAACTACTAAAATACCACCATCCATCTGAGCAGCACCTGTAATCATATTTTTTACATAATCAGCGTGACCAGGGCAATCAACATGGGCATAATGACGATCTGCTGTTTCATATTCTACGTGTGCAGTATTAATTGTAATACCTCTAGCTTTTTCTTCTGGTGCAGAGTCAATTTCATCAAATTTCTTACTCATCCCTGGTGTATGAATCGCAAGTGTAGCAGAAATTGCTGCCGTTAAAGTAGTCTTTCCATGATCTACGTGACCAATTGTACCAATATTAATGTGTGGCTTTAATCGTTCGAATTTTGCGCGTGCCATATAAAGAGATGTATTTTTTTTAAGATAAACCTATTTTAGTTTTGCTAATACTTTTGGCGAAAATATAAATTTAATCAAAGTAAATTCAATTTTTAGTATCTAAAATGTGCAAATGCTTTATTTGCTTCCGCCATTTTATGTGTTTGCTCTTTTCGTCTTATTGTGTTTCCAGTCTCTTTTGCGGCATCAATAACTTCATTAGCTAATTTCATTGCCATACTTTTTCCGGAACGAGCACGGGCAAATTCAGCT
>Ga0209830_10002761_pt1 | contig 13836 bp, 31 predicted proteins | sample ArcticOcean_MG_C_12_FD_187439 | JGI IMG/M metagenome (GOLD analysis project Ga0209830, IMG submission 187439) | Marine microbial communities from western Arctic Ocean - ArcticOcean_MG_CB8_130 (SPAdes) (version 2) | ecosystem: Environmental > Aquatic > Marine > Oceanic | place: Arctic Ocean...
TCTCCATCCCATTGTGAAACGAGGCACGTTGTTCACATCAACACCCACCAGTCCTATGGTCACTCCCAACACTATCGCCAATGCACTCCTGACATATCTCCTAGTGGATACGAAACCCACAGTGACGAATGCCAACAGCACCAATGCCCACAGCTCTGGTATGCCCATGTACATGACGATCTTGGTGTAGTAGGGCAAGAACAAGAATGTCAATGATCCAAAGAACAACCCATTCACTGTGGATGATGTTATGGCGGCTGATAAAGCTCGTGTTGCCTCACCGTTCTTGGCCATGGGGAATCCGTCGACCATTGTTGCGGCCGCGGAGTTGGCTCCGGGTATGCCTAGTAGCACACCACTGAACGAATCACCGGTTGTAGATGAGGCGACAACAGCAACACAAAAGATCACACCAAGGTAGGGGTCTCCCACAAAGTATGGCATGATCCCAAATAGTGTTATTAAACCTGTTGTTGCACCTGCGGCTGGTATTAGGCCAATGATCAAGCCGTAAACAATACCCGCCAATAGTATAGCAAATTCCATATTATCAATGTTTGGGGTTACTGTTGTGAACTTCACTGGGAGCGTTACAACAAATTATGTGCATGTAGTTATCCTACGATATTAAATACTTTTATGAAACTGAGTCGGCAACAGCAACATCGTATGTACTCACATCATGATCACGACATAGACAGCATGGACGAAGAATTCTGGCCCGTACTGGGCATACTGCTGGCCATATGGGGAACATGGACAGGGGTAGTACACTTCCTGGACTGGTTGATGTTGGATGCCATCGTCTGGTGGGCAGAACCATGGACCATAATACCTTTCTTATTACTATTAGTGATGAAGGAACGATTCAATTCACTCAATCCTTTGCACTGGTGGCCCATGGTATGGGGCTACAAGATCAAACTACCTGACGACGAGAGGATAACAATATATCCAATCAACGGTGAGGACCTCATCAAGGAACACGGCGGTCCTTTACATATACATATAGTAGATTACGAACACATCAAGTTCCGGAGGAGGAGTGATGCTGTGATGTATGCTCTTAGGAATTTCTAGCAGGCTTGAATACTGTGCCGTACTTGCTCTCATACAGTTCCAGCTTGTCTGACAGCTCTTTCACGATCTGTCTGTACTCGGCTATCTGCACTTCGTGGTTGCCTTGTTGTGCCATCAGCATTCTTATCTGATTGTCCTTCTCTTCTATGGCTACAGCCAGGGCTTTGATCTGGTCAGTGTTTTTCATTACTTGCCCTGCCTGTTGTAGGCCTTGAACGATCTCTTCTTGTCCTTGTTCATAGAGGACGTCTTGATCCTCTTGTGTCTTGAACCTTGCGAAGTTTTCTTCTTAGGTGGTTTACTGTATCCGCTTGCGTTGTTTAACATAGTTTTATATTACAGTAGACAAACACAAAGGTCAATAGTATAATCGTATAATAGTAAATATTATTATGATCAGATACACAATAAAGTGCAGATGCACATCAAAGTTTGAAGGCCAGTTCCCAGACAGCAAGTCATTTACCAAACAGAAGAAACAGGGCATGATTCAGTGTCCCATGTGTGATGGGTCTAATCTCACCTATTCCAAGCTCAGAACAAAAGGGCCTGATACCGGTCAACGCAGTCAAACATAACAAAACAAACACTTATCCTAGGTATTTTCCTATACGTGCATTCACTAACTCTATGTTTGCTATCAGCTCTTCGTAATTGTTATTTGTTAACGTGTGATATGCATTACCGAGGTCCAGCTCTTCGTAATAAAAGATCTCATATTTGTTTTTTCTAACAATCTCTTGTATGATTTTGTAATTTATGAAAAAGTAATCGATCAGGTCCACGTCAACATCTACTATTTTTTCTTGCTTATTGGTGAAAACCTGTGTCTTGTTGGTATAGACAAAGCTCAGACATTGTTTCCTCACATCTTTTCTTAAAAGTATTTTCCAGTCAATGTTGTTGTACTTTTCCATCAACTCACCACTGTTTTCACGTGGCATCATTGAAAATATGCAGTCCTTTGGCAGATTCTGTAAGTATTCCTCAACCTCGGCGTGTTGTAGGTTTAGATCCAATTCCTGGAGCAGTGCTGTTCCGTGAGTCGCAGATAGATGTTGTTCAAAAGCTGTGTGTCCGGATCTGTGCTGACAAAGTATTCCTAATCTCACATCATTACTTACTATTATTTTTATCAATTGGTAATATATTCCGATCTTACTGGGTTTTTAAAGGTTGACTGATGCACGTTACTAGTGTAAAATATATTTTATATGAACTTGAAAATAATCTTATCAGATGAAAACTTGGGTTCATTATTATTAACAATCAAGGAGAAAAAATATGTTAGACGGAATGTTTAAGACTTTTTTTCCTTCTACTAAAAAGGAAAATAAAACAATGGCAAACTCAACTCAATACGTAGTTTACACAAGAAACTTTAAATCAAGAGCAAAACAGATCGGTGTATTTGCGGAACCGGCATCTTCATTCAAAGTGAACGGTGAAGTACACGGTGGCAAGATCAAGTTCAAGAACTTGGCTGTGAGAAACACTGCAAGAAAGACTGCTACCAACAAGTTATTATCTAAAGGTATTGACTTCACAGTAGAGATCTTAGGTGTTGCACCTCAATCTTCAGCTTTAACAATGAAATCAAACATCATTTCATTACTTAGAAAGTCTGGAAGAAAAGTTATCAATTACTCAGCGTAATTAATATCTAATTAAAAGGGGCGGTGCAGAAATGTGTCGCCCTTTTTTTACGACCTTAGAATAGGTGATCTGAAGATTCTTCTGTGGTATAACCGTTGTTTGCCCACCCACTTGAGTCTATCAATGCTGTTTTTCTTGAGTTGTACTGTCCCGCCCAATCATCTGCCGCCGCGATACCGGCGGTGCCTTTTGTTCCATAAGCCATCGTGCATTTCAATTTCGTATTATCCACAACCGACCATTGTAGTTCAGTGCAACACTCGTCAAACACAGTAAGAGCGTCTGCTGTGTAGAAGAAAGATTTAGCCGCGGCCACGTCTGCATGGTCGGTCAAAGCAGTTGATCCGTCGTCGATCTGGCTGAGGATCTGTGTTAGTTTGTTGTAAGTTCCGTGTGTGTTGTCCGAGTTTGTCATTGTTTAGTTCCCCTTGAATTCTATTATAGCATTATTTACCGTAGTGTACTACATTCGCCGCTTCTGGGTATGTCCTCCATGGGTCGAATATGGTAGTTTTATCGTCTGCTGTTATTTGGTCTGTTTCATGCACCCTCACTATCACTTCAACAGGGTTGTCTATGCCGTGGACCAGTTGTCCTCCATGCTTTTTCACGTAATGTTGCACCAATAGACTGTAACTGCCGTCAACAAGGTCCGTCCCAGGCTTGTAGCTGTCTGACGAGAACCATATGTTGTTGCCGTGTGTCAGTATTGCTTTGGCCATAGTTTCTGCCTGCTTCTCACGTGCAGTCATTATGCTTTCAAACATATCATAACCTAACTCTAGATCTTTTGCCAGCCAACGCAGTGCAATATTATCTCGTGGGTGACAAGCGCCTCCATCTCCCATGCCGGCTTTCATGTATGCCGGACTGATTATCCTCTGGGTACTTTTTGCAAGAGCCTGTGTTACTCTGTCAACGTCCATGTTGCCTAGTTTGTGTGCGACATCCTGAATCATGTTGACCAGTGCTATCTTGTTGCTGATGAAAGTGTTGTAGAATATCTTCATTGACTCTATCTCTTCCCATGTGCCAAATTCTATACGTGGCTCATTATCACAAACAGTGTTATAGAAACTTTCTAACTGTTGAGCCTTGTGTGCTGTTTTATAGATACCTTTCTTTGTACCTATCATTATCATCTCGGGATTCATCATGTCATCTGCTACCGTGCCCATAGCAATTAAATATGGATTGTATAGAAGTTTTGTGTTGGTCATCAATGGTGCAAACTCCCTCCTGATAGTTCCAGGTAGCACAGTTGATATCAACACAAGGGTTTGATCTTTGCTCATGTATTGATTACATTTTGTCAGCACTTTAGTTACTGCTTGGTAATTAAAATCTTTAACTGGCAAATGACTGGTGGGTGTCCTGCCATCGTAGCCATCCTCGTGTGGAGTAGGTGTGGCCACGAACACTATGTCCCTGTCCTGCACCAGTTCCTTGATCGTCTCTTTGATTGTTATCTTGTCACTGCTCTTATGTACTACATCATATCCTGCAACATCAAATCCCTTGTCTGCTATGGCTTCCGCACAGGGCATTCCCAGTTTGCCCAGCCCTATGAATCCTATCTTTGTTTGGTAGATGACTGTCATTGTAGTATGTGTAGTTATTATTGCTCATGGCTCGCTATTAGCCTTTGTGATAAGCAATGGCTCGCTATTGGGTCTGGGGTATTTTGTCTATGCTGAGTAGTCTGGTAGAGGTCCGCCATAGGCCTTGCCCTTGATACGCTTGCCGGCCACCTTCTTGGTCTTGCCGCCAATCTTCTCACTGCGGTTGCCCGTACGTTTCATCTTGCCCTGTGACTTGCAACTGCTGACCCATGATGCCGGTAGGTCACTTGCTGGCTTGGAACACGCCCCACGTGGTGCCGGTCCTATGTTCTCGTCTGTGTTGTATATCTCGGATATCTTCATCGCAACTGTATTTAACACATCCGTCCTGCCAGGGTTGATCTTGTACATTGTAGCACACCGTAATAGGATGTTATAACGGCTAGGTGTTAAGGTGAGGTGTTAAGGTGAGGTGTTAAGGTGAGGTGTTAAGGTTAAGTTAGGTTTAGTTAGGTTAGGTGTAAGGACAATAAATACTCGTATGAAGATTTCAGAATTCATCATTGTGCCAAAAGAATCAGAAGACACTACATCTAGTGCCACAACATCCAGTGCCATACAAGGCGGTCAGACACAAGATGTAGTGCCACAAGATATAGTATCAGAAAATATCATGGCACTGGAGGTTGACAGCGAAATCGAGGAGCACGATGACCACTCTGCAATCACAGAAGGGGTCAGCCAGATCTTCAGGAGGAAGAAGGGCGGTGCACCCACAAAGGGATTCAGATGCACGAGCGGACCTAGGAAGGGTCGTATCGTTGCCAAACCCAGCACCTGTTTCGCGAAGACAGATCCTGTCAAGTCTGCCAAGATCAGGAAGAAGAGACAGCAGAAGGCCGCGATTGCAGGCAAGAAACTTGCGATGACCAAGAGATCCGGGGGAGGATCAAAGAGATTGGCAGGAGTACAGATCAAGAAGCGGAAAGGATCACAGCCTAGATTTGGCAAGAGTTCAAGATCAGGGGCAAGACCTCTGATGAAGAGCAAGATAGCCAAACCAAAGAAGTAAGGCCTATTTGGTAATTTAGGTTAATTTGGTAAGTTTGATTACCACTTTATCTAGTAGTTGATCTTGTCAACCACCACTACATCCAGTATCACAATTTCCAAGAAAATTTCCTACTTTATATATACCCTAAATTTCACCAGGTTGACGCTATCATGCTCCATGCTATAATGAAGCATAACAAAGGAGTTGAACAATGTATAAAGAAACAATAAGAAAAAGAAATAGTGTTAATCCCTTCACAATTAAAAAAGGCTTTTATATAAGTGAATTGAACATGGGAATTGACGGATTAGAATCAGATTCAGATATTGCAGGTCCATTTAAAACTTTGGAGAGAGCGAGAGCTGTATTCAAAAAGATAGTGACCGAGGACGATTACAGAAACAAGGCACAGATAGTTCACAATTATGCTATCAAAGGTCCAACTCATACCCCAAAAAATGCTTCAATGTTCCATAGTCCTACAACGCCATGGTATCATTTTGAAAAGAATTGGAGAGAAGAATAATGGCGATATTAGATAGGAACCTCCACGAAACTTATGTGGAGCCAACCAAAGCAGAGTTGGCACAGGAGATCTACTTCCATGGGTACCATGCAGAAGAATACCAGAAGCAATTCAAGACCTGGCAGGAGTTCATGGCATCAGAGGACTTTGACGAAGAATGCTCCAGATTACGGAACAAATTTGACTAGGTTGACGCATCGACCATCCGTGCTATAATGAAGAATAACCAAAGGAGTTGAAATATGTATAATAAAATAGATTACGAAAATAAACACGGAATGATGGTGGGCTACATAGATGGTTCACAGAACGTCAGCGCCGTGCAGACTGGTTGGGACATGAAACCAGAAGCATTATCAAAATTACTATTGGACAAGTACCCCACCCGGGAGGATGCGATGCAGGTCGTTGATTCACCCTTGTTGGTGCCAGTGTTCAAAAAAGACGATTACTGTTATGTGGATGAGTTTGGTGATGTCATTGAATCAAACCTATCTTGGAACAAGGAAGTGATGAGAAAAGATGTTGGTCATCTGTTCCTGTTCATGAAAGGTACATGGCAATATTCAGACAATGGTATTGACTGGACACCGGCCATAGAAGAATTTATACCATCTGATTTTGATAATGATGGTAAAGCCTTTACAGGTATAAGAGATGCCATAGAAACGGGGAAGGCATAATGATAGAAGGATTACAAGTCAAGGCCATAGAGGACATATCACACGAGATGACGGAGACCTACACCAAGGGCGATTACATAGACGGAATGACCAGTTGGGGAGATGACGCCCTTATGAGTCCCAAGAAGTTCGCGGAAAGGTTCCATTCGGTGTGCCTGGGGTTCGGATACAGGGAGGCCGAGATAATCCCAATGAAGTTCGAGATAGAGCAATGGTGCCAGGAGCACCTGGACAAACTGGAAAGCAGATTCAGATGAAGAAAAACAAAAGAAAACAGAAACAATACAAAATGACCAAGAAGGACTGGATGGAGTTGTTGGACTTCTGGCCAATGACCATAGTGGTGCCGATCATGTTGGTACTGATCCTGTTTGGACCGTGGATCATGCGATGATAATTTCGACAGTATTTGGCTTCATCTTGACCATCGTGGGCATAAACGAGACCGCGATAGCAGGATACAAGGTAATGATGACAGCCAATAACATACATGAGAAGACAGAGAAGAAGGAATGGAAGGCATCCTTACATGAGGAGGCCCAACGGATTTTAAAAGATGCAATAAGGAAAGCAGGAGAATGAGCAAAGACAAAGAAACAAAAGACCTGAACGATTGCTACCAGGAGTTATTCAAGACCGTGATAGACCTGCAGGCCAGATATAACAACCAGATGATCGCGGGCACGATGATGGCACAGGCCTTGAGGATTTACAAGAGCAACCTGACAGAAGAGGGATTCAACGCCATGGTTCAGACCATCGCTGACAGTAGCGACACCATTGAGCCCTTTGACCCACCAACAATCAATTAGGAGAAGATATGACAATACATGAGACCCATGAACACCATTTCCAAGTTGCCGACCTAGGCGACACTGACAACGACCAGGACAGGAGCATCGTAGCCAGCATCAACACCATCCTACAGATGGAAGGCGTGGAGTGTGTGGTTGACGGTGATGAGATGGATCCTGCATCGTTCACGGTATGGACCTACACAGACAGGGAAACCATCCAGGAAATACTTCAGAAAAACGAGATCGACCTAGAAGACTAGGCAAAAAACTTCCATTCTATGCGACTTTCTGACGGTTGACGGTATTACCATCCATGCTATACTGAATATACAACCAATTAACAAATAGGAGTTGAATAAATGAAAATAGACATACACGAACAAATCTTTAAGATGAATGGTGCTGAATTATCATCTATCATAGAGACAGTGAAATTGAGAAGAAATCAATTACACTTCGCAGACGCCCACTCATTGAGAGTAGGACAGAGGGTGTCATTCCAAGGCAGACACGGTATCACGGAGAAGGGTACTGTTAGAAAAATTAAGATCAAGAATGTTCTAGTAGAAACTGACAGAGGTCAGAGATGGAACGTACCAGGATCACACCTAACTCAAATCAAGGAGGCAGTTAATGCCTAATTGGTGCGATAATCAAATCACTATCACAGGCTCAAAGTCTGTGATAGACAAGATAGAGAAGATTGTAAAAGATGAAGACGAGAAAAACGGACTTCTTGATTTCATGTATCCAATGCCCAAGGAACTAGACAGCACGACGGCGGACGGTAGCGATGACAAGAAGATGTTGGCGAAGCATGGACACTCAGACTGGTACAGTTGGAGAACAGACAACTGGTGCACCAAGTGGGACATCAATGAGTTCTACGGTGTGGACAGGAAGGATAACACCATATCATTCGCATTCAGTTCAGCCTGGGCACCACCGACTGGTGCTTATCAACACTTCATAACAAGTATGTCAGAGAAGCAGGAGGATGTATCTTTGAAGGCGTACTACTACGAAGGTGGATGTGATTTCGCAGGAGTTTGGGACAATGGAGATGACGAGTGCATCAGCCCAAGCGATTACAAGTCAGACGATGAGTACTGGAATGATGGACTGGGCTATGACATAGAAGAACAGTTCAACTTCCTGGAGTCGATGGCGGAGTATGAAGCAGAACAGGAAGAAGCGAACAAGGAAGATGTCACGGAGTACGTGAAAGGCAAAGCAATCAACATAGGGGAGGAGGCGTAATGTCAACAAGAGCGATGATAGGATACAAGAATCCAACAACAGGTAAGATCACAGGGGTCTACAGCCACTTCGATGGCTACGAGACGGGACTTGGATTGAACCTCATGAAGTTCTACCCCGGCACCCAGGGAGCGATACATCTCATAGACGGAGGTAGCATCAGCCAGATAACATGGGAGACCGGTCAGCCATACTACTATGCCCAGAGGGGTTCATGGAGAACATGGAACGAGATAGACAAGTGTTATGACGCAGAAACCGGTGAGGATGAAGCCTGGAAGGACGTGAAGCCACAGGCCTACAAGGGTCTGATAGACTTCATAGACACCATGAATGGTGATAACATGATAGAATTCATGTACCTCTATGATGAGGGCAAGTGGAGAGGCTTCAAGTCAGACTACAAATCCAACGTGATACAGGAGTTTGAAATGGACCAGGAGAAGTTCCAGAAGGCCAGAGACCAGGAGAAGACATATCCCAAGGTCAAGATCATAGAAACCTACAGCCTACCAAAGATCAAGGAGGTCGCATAATGCCAAGGAAATTTTTAGTCACAGACACATCAACGGAGATAAGAGTGTACGAGCAGACCATAGTCATACCAGATGACGAGATCATATATGACAAGGACGGAGAATATGATGCCTTCGCCACTAGAACATTGGCCGAGGAGATGGCCTGCAACTTGGAAGGGGGCGAGTGGGAAGAGACACACTCCGGCGACCAGTTGGAAAGTGACATGGAAGTTGAAGAGATCGAACCAGAGAAGCAGGAAGATGTCACTAGATATGTGAACGGTGAGAAAGTCAATGTGAAGGAGACGGCATAATGGATGAATGTTTTTCAGAGATACAGGTCAACGACAAGGTACACTATTTCAACACCAAACTCCAGGAGTGTTCTGGCAAGGCTCTTATGAGAGGTCCAGCAGGTTGGGTGGTGGTTATCGAAGATGGAAACACGGTAGTGGTCAACGAAGGCGACAACTATGCAGGTCACACCGAAGCTAAGAATCGTGAGAAGGATCATCTAGGAGAGTTCTTAAATGGATAAGCTCGTAAAGTTCTGCCTACCTCTGGACTTACAGACATGGTTGAAACAGTACCAGGCTCCACAATGTGAATCGGCCTTTGCAAAGGACATACCCAACAGTTGGTATGATCATCAAATGGCGAGTAGACTGGCCAGGGTCGTTAAGATCAGGAAGAAGTATCGTGGAGGATCTTGGGGTGGATACAGAAGACCCGCTTCATTCTGCCATAGAGGCTTCGCAGATAGGTTCGCATTGTATGAGAGATAATTTAAAACCACAAGATGTAGTATCATATGAAAATCATACCACAACATCTTGTGGTTTTTAGGTGGTTGACGCTATTACCATCCATGCTATAATGAATTATAACAAAGGAGTTGAAAATATGTATAAAAGAGACCAACACTATAACACACAGATTTCTAAAGCAGATTTAGAAATAGAAATATCTAAACATTACAAAAACGAGCATGGACTGGTTATACAGTTGATGAGTAATTGTGTTCAAGATGACATGATTGAAACTAGACATGAACTGTCTTGTGCCAATGAAGAGCTTTGGTCGTTGAACGATTGGCCGGAGGGAGAAGGCTTTGGTAGTTCGGATAGACATTCTTATATTGATAGAGTTAAGGAATCTATCGCATTTGAAAGAAAGTTCCTACAAGCTGAAAACGAATTGGTGACTATCAACAAATTAGAACAGTCTCCAAAGAATGATGATGTCAGAACTTACATGAAGATGAACGACAAGATTGCAGAAGGGATGGTAGCTTAATGATTACTCAGAAACTTAAAGAAAACTGGTCTGTCAGCAAGAACATCCTAGACGGAGACGAGATGGAAGAGCTGGTAAGACTTTTTGATGATATCAAGCTAGACCTTGCTGTCACAGACTTTCCAACGAGAACTAACAGGTTGGAGGCCGTAGCCAACATGAAAAGGGTTTTAGAAATTCACGGATACAACTTAACAAGGGAGGAAGTATAATGGCTAGAGAGTTTTTAGACGATAAAGTTTGGGAGAAGGAGTACGGACCATTCAAAGTGTTCGTCTACACTTCAATAGAAGACATAGATCCCAAGGATATGTTTCCGGCGGACACTAATCCGGTTGAGCAGATATGCAAGGATATCCAGAACGGAGACAAGATATGGGTGATAGCCAGAGCAGATGTTTATTGCAAAGGTGTAGAGCTTGGGTCTGCCACGATTGGTGGCCTATTGTATAAAAATTATGATGAACTGATCGCCGAAGTGTGTGAGAATGATTGTCATGACATAGTCCATGAGGCTTTGAAAGAAGCAAGAGCGACTATGAAATACCTGAGAGAGGTGAAGATACCAGCAGAAGAACAATTAACAAGTCAATTCATGGAGGGACAGATATGGTAAATGTAAGACAAGCTACCGAGAAGGTATTGGAGATGGTAGAAGAAGGTATCCTAGACAAGGATACGGTCATAATGTCATGCCTGAAATACATGTCAGAGGATGATGTGGCGGACATGGCACAAATGAATGATTTTTTTATCAACGAAGAGGAGGATGACGATGACGATAGTTAAGGAACCCAACCCACCATTTCCGGTGGAGATCATAGACACGGTGCCAACTGAGGTTGCCAATCCGTTTACGAAGCAGAAGGCGACATTACAGCCAACGGCAATCGCGGTATATGATTGCATCAAGGGAGCCGAGATGCTGGAGGACTTTGACATAGTCGAGAAAGGTCTCGATTGGTTCAGAGAACACTATCCAAAAGAATATATGGTATTATTAGATTAATGACAAACATGAAAGCAATAGGAATATCATTTTTAGATGGAATGTTATTTGGAGCCTACACCGTAGGACCAGTGATGGTCTTTTTATGGAGTGTGGGATTCATAACGATAAATTAATATTGAAGGGACAGGATGTCTGAGGACTTTCTAGAAGCTTGTGAAAAAGAACAAAAAGAGCTAGATGCTTCCATGAGAGAAGCATTCAGACAACGAGATGAACGGAAGGCCAGAGAAGCGAAGGCAAAACAACCAACAGAATCTGAAAGATTACAGGACGACCTTGAACCGATAAATTAACATGAAGGGACACGATGACAGATAAAATACCACCGTATGATTACCAAGTTTGGTTCAAGGGATCAAGGCGACCCGTCCCAATGGCAGGTATGCACGAGGACCACATCCGTTGGCAATGTGATCCCAAGAAGCCTGTGAAGATCAAGAGGATAACCATCAATGAAGAGACCACACCAGATGAGCCCATGGGACCAAAGGGTTCCGTGATAAACTACCCAGCCGACTACGATGCAGGATTCAAGATACTGAAGGAATGGGTGGATTCCGAGGGTGGACCGCCAGAAGATGTTAGGATGAGACTCCGAGAACTGTTCATAGATTACACACCAGTTGAAAAGAAAAAGACTAAATGACTTTACAATGTAGATTAAAGATAAAGAGCCATGTTGACCACGGAGACATCACAATAGGGGAAGAATCACATAGTTTATCAAAAAAAATATACGAATACAATTTCACATCCTCCGGGTCTAAAGAAAAAATACTATCTTTGAAGAACTTGGCTCCGGGTTTAGGTGAAGGGGTTGAGCTGATTTCGTGTGAGATAGATGGATTCCTTTTATCCGATCCTGAAGAATTTACTTCGTTCCAGATGATGGACAATCCTTATGTTGACGATAGACTGATCAAAGAAAAAAATTTAGTATTCAACGGTGACCTTGAATTTGAGATAGACAAGGACAAATTGTTCTGGTTCCCAGATTACTATTCAGCAAGTAAAATTGACTTCGTTTATTCAAATAATCTAGCCACCTGTCAGGGCGTGGAAGGATGTTGGGAAGGCGAGAAGTCAAGGCACTCATCTCACTACCTGAATGTACCTTACCATCCGTCTGTAAAACCTGAAATGAACGACAAGTTCGCCTTGGGTTGTAGCCAGACCTACGGCACGGCCGTAGACAGAACCCAGACATGGCCGGCACTCTTGGGATATGAGAACTTTGGTCTCCCGGGTGGTAGTATAGATGCTGTTTTCTACAATGCCTATAGAATCGTGGAATTGTTCAAACCCAAAACCATGATCATCATGTTTCCAAATATGTCTCGTAGATTGTTGGAATTTGAGAGGGGAGGACACTTCTTCAGGATTCCTGTGAGCATTAGTCCCATGGGAGAACTGTATGAAAGCAATTACTACTGGATGGGTAGCAAAGAACTCAATAAAATGGTCTCTATGTTGCGAAGGCAGATCGTGATGGATGTGAACAACGACCATTCTAAACACTACCTACAGAAGATATCTACTCTGCCCTGTGATATCCAGGTGAGTAGTTGGAGCCAGGAGACATACGAAATCTTGCCAAATTACTTCAAAAATATCTTGCCTTTTTTTGAGAAAATAGACGAGGCACTTGATCACAAGCATCATGGTCCTTTAAGCCATAAAAGTTGGGTAGAAGGATTAAAAACCACAACATATAGTGCCAGGAAGAAACGTTGACACAACATATAGCGCCTTTACCAGGTTGACGCTATCCAACGCCATGTTATAATGAATTATAACAAAAGGAGTTGAATATGCAAAAAATAGAAGACAATTTAGAATTATTAAAATTTAATGCAGAAGGCGTAGAGCCCAACAAGATGTGGTATAACGCCACAACTCATGCCGTGAAGGCAGTTGACGATTACATGGCAGACAAAGAAGAAGCCATGTACTGTGGTTTCGCCAATGTTTCAATCCACCCGGCCAGAGGAAAATTGGTCAGTTGGTTCAAGAAGTTTGGTATTGGATCTAGTGGATCAAGAGGGTACAGAATATCTTATTATGATATCATGCCAAAAGACCACGAGTACAGACACACCCAGTCGATGGACATCAAGGAAGTGGCTTGTGATGCCTTCAGAGACGCCCTAAGGAATTACGGTTTAACAGTTTATTCGGAAAGCAGAGCAGACTAATGCAAGGCACATTAGAATTCGTATTGCAATCAGCGAGGGCGGTCATGGCCTCCCTTGCCATGAGCTACGAGGTAGAGACAGGTTATACCGTGAACGAAACAGAATTGAAATGTATGGCAGAGAACATCTACTTCGAGGGCAGGGCAGAACCCATGACAGGCAAGATTGCCATCGCAAAGGTTGTGATGAACAGAATT